>Ga0210057_1008103_pt1 | contig 12539 bp, 12 predicted proteins | sample CryGeyCG2114_010_2_FD_183968 | JGI IMG/M metagenome (GOLD analysis project Ga0210057, IMG submission 183968) | Groundwater microbial communities from aquifer - Crystal Geyser CG10_big_fil_rev_8/21/14_0.10 (SPAdes) (version 2) | ecosystem: Environmental > Aquatic > Deep subsurface > Groundwater ... | reverse complement strand
TTATTAACTCGTTGTTTTAAATAAGCGGCGCAAGCATTAATTGAAGCGATATAACGCGCGTTTTTTCCTATCTTTTTCGCCAAATCCTTGCTGGACACTCCCCCTTGTTTTTCCCGGGCAGAACCATAGATTGGTAAAATTATTACTTCGTCGGCATTAATAAAACTTTTGGCAAACCCGCCCAGCAATGCTTTCGTGCGCGTGTAAGTGTGCGGCATAAAAGCGCAGATGATTTTTTGTCGCGGATACTGTTGCCGCAAAGCGAGCAGTGTCGCCTGAATTTCTGTCGGGTGATGAGCGTAATCGTCAATAAACGGCGCGCCTTTATATTTCCCTAAAATTTCCAGCCGCCGCGCCGCGCCTTTAAATTTTGCCAATGCTTGTTTAATTTTTGATAAAGGAACTTTTAGTTCCAAGCAGGCGGCGATAACCGCCGTCGCATTTTGTGCGTTATGTTCGCCGATCAATTTCATTTTAAACTTGCCTAAGTCTTTATCCTGGCGCCAAACTTTAAAATATTGCTGATTAAATCTTAAATCTAAAATTTTAAATCTAAAATTTCCTGTTTGCTGGCCATAACTTACAACTTTACCCTGGCACTTTTCAGCCGCTTGAACCACTTGTTTATCTCCAAAGTTTGCCACTAATAATCCGCTTTTGGGAATTTTTTGCGCGAAGTCGGCGAATGCTTGCTGATACGCGGCCGGCGTTTTAAACCAATCCGGGTGGTCGTAGTCAATGTTATTCAAAAAAACAATTTTGGGCTGATACAACTTTAATTTATTCTGGTATTCGTCGGCTTCAATCACCATTATTTTCCCTCTGCCGGTTAAAGCGTTTCCCCTAAATTGCGGCACTACCGAACCAATAGCCGCCATTGGATCTAATCCTGCCTGCCGTAACACAAAGGCTAATAGCGCCGAGGTGGTAGTTTTGCCGTGCGAGCCGCAAACCGCGATGCCGAATTTGGAGTTAAAAATTTGCGCGAGCGCCTCGGCTTGCGTCAATATCGGTAATTTGCGCTTTAAAGCTTCTACCACTTCTACATTATTTTTCGCCATATAAGCGCTGGAACGAATCACTAAACTAACTTTATCAGGCAAATTTTTGGCGGAAAATCCTTCGCTAAATTTAATTTTAGCTCGCTTTAATACTTTATCGGTAAAAAATTTCTCGAGCGTATCCGAACCGCTGACGATTTTGCCTTGCGCCCGCAAGATTTGCGCCAGCGCCGTCATGCCTACGCCTTTGATGCCGATGAAATAAATGTTTTTTGCCTTCACTAAATTTATCCCTGCACTTTCCGGAATAACCTGCGGGAAAGTGCAGGGATAAATTTTATTTTTGAGTTGATTACTTTTCATGTTATACTTAAGAAGTGAAATTAAAATTAAACTCAACTACTATGCCTAATCTTCACACCAGCAACCATTATTACCGCCTAACGGTATTTTGGGTGGGAATCATCGCCACTGTCGCTTATCGCGCCATAGTTGTTCTAAATTATTACAGCGCTTTTTGGGTGCAGATTTTGTGGTACATCGGAACTATCGGCTTTGTTTGGTATTTTGCTCATCGCTTCCGCGTAGAAAACGGCCGCGAACGATTGATAAAAGAGAAAAGATTAACTTACAAAATAACCAGCGATAAAAAACTGAACGAAAACGACCGCGAGGCGTTAGCATACGTCTTAAAGAGCCTGCAGTCAAGTAAAGCCAGATGGAATTATATCGCTATTTTCTTTTTTTCCGCTCTAGCTTTAATCTACGGCGTCTATGCTGATTTGATTAATTTTTTAAAATAATTTTAGCCAGTTCCGTTTCCGCCCCCCTCTTTATCACGGCGGAAATGTTTTTACTCAATTCCGCTTGAAGCTTTTTATCGGCTAATAACATTTTAATTTTTTTAACGAAAAAGGTCCGTTCTAAAACCGGCTGGTCCAAAACTATCGCCGCTGAATTTTCTTCAAAAAAGCGCGCATTCTCTACCTGATGGCTGTGCGGGATAGGAATTAAAATTGACGGCTTGGCTAAATAAGAAAGCTCGCTTAAAGTCGCCATGCCGCAACGGGACACTACTGCCCCTGCCGCCTGATACGCTTCTGCCATCTGTCTTATATCCAAAAATTCGTAAGGATAATAATGAGGGTAGTTTTTCTTTAAAACTGCCTGTTTGCCTTTCCCGGTCAGATGAATTATCTGGCAAATTTTGGTCAGTTGCGGCAGACTCTCTCCTATTAAATTATTGATAAACATCGCCCCCGTTCCGCCGCCCAGCACTAACAATACCGGCAAGCTATCCTGCAAATTAAAATACTTCTTACTTTTTACTTCTAACTTTTTACTTCTGATTGGGTTGCCAACCCAGCGCGCTTCCGGCCCATAATCCCGCAATGATTTGTCAAAGGTAACGGTAATAAATTTCGCTAGTGGCGCCATCAGCTGATTGGCAAGGCCCGCGCGCGCATCCTGCTGATGCACAATCATTTTTTTGCGCAGCAACCATCCCGCCCAAAAAGCCGGCACGCTGACAAAACTGCCGGCGCTGATTATCCAATCCGGCTTGAATTTTAAAATAATAATTAGCGACTGCCAAAATCCAACTACCACTAAAATTGGGTCAAACAAATTACGCCACGACCAGTACCGCCGGAATTTTCCGGCGGCGGTTGCTTTAAATTCAATTCCTTCTTTTTCTATCATTTCTTTTTCCGGGCCAGAAGTTGTGCCGAGCCATAAATATTGAAATTTAGCTTTGCCTAATTCGTCAACCAACGCGAGCAGCGGGGTTACCGAGCCGCCGGTGCCGCCGCCGGTTAATAAAATTTTAGTTTTCATATTAATTTTCTGTCATTCCCGCCCCGCAATAAATACGGGGTAAACTCCGGCGGGAATCTCGCTAATAATTCACTGGATTCCCGCTTTCGCGGGAATGACAATAAAAAAACTATCTTGTTTGTTTACTAACATTCACTAAAATACCGGCGGCCGCCAGCGCCGCCATCATCGCCGAACCGCCGTAACTGACGAAAGGCAACGGCACTCCGGTCATTGGGATAAAATTTATCATGCCGGCGATATTAATAAAGGCTTGCGCGCTAAACCAAGTAACGATGCCGATGGCGATTAAGCGGCCGTAAACATCCGGCGCTCTCTGGGAAACCAGCCAGCCGCGATAAAATAAAAAAACATACAACAGCACTAACATAACGGAAAAAATAAAGCCGGTCTCTTCCGCGATGATGGGAAAAATAGCGTCTCCCTGCACTTCCGGCAAATAGCTGAATTTTTGCCGGGAGTTGCCAAAACCCTTGCCCCAAAACCCGCCGGAGCCGACGGCGATCAGCGACTGGTCAATTTGGTAGCACACCTCTTCCGGGCTGTAGCTGGCGTCAAAAAAGCAGCGAAAGCGGTCCATCTGGTAAGGGGCTATTTTAATCATGATGAATAAAATGATTGCGCCGGCAAAGCTAATCGCCGCAATGTGCTTTAAATTGCCCCCGCCCACAAAATAAACCGCTAACGAAATCAAGAGCATGATAAACAGCGTGCCGGTATCCGGCTGGAGCAGCATCAGTAAACTAACGATGCCTAACAGCACCACTAAGGGCATCGTGCCGTGATGCAAATCAACTAATTCTTTGCCTCTTTTTTCTATCCAGGCCGCAAGATAGAGCAGAAAAGTAAGTTTAACGATTTCCGACGGCTGCAGCGAAAAGCCAAAAATACTGATCCAGCTTCTGGCGTGCCCCCAGCCGGCTTTCAGAGTAGGCACGAAAACGACGATTAACAACAAAAGGGAGAAAATCAGCAGCCCCAGCGCCATTTTTTTGTACTGATGGTAATCAAACCGGCTTAAGAAAAAAAATAAGCACAGCCCTAACGCCAAACCGAACAATTGATGGTTAAAATAAAAATAACTGGTCTGAAAGCTGGCGTAAGAAATCGCGCTGGAGGCGGACGACAGCATGATTAAGCCAAAAATTATAATGGCGAAAACCGCGGCGACGATAAAATAATCAGCCGGATGATAATTAGACCGTTCATGGATCAATCCGCTAATTATTAATTTGAAGCGCTGGAAGCGACGAGACAACATGGTTTAATTAAGTTAATGTGCAATTTAAAGGGCTATTTGAACTTTATTTATCCAATAAAAATAAAATGAGCCCGATCACGGCGCTGACGCCGGAAATAAGCCAAAAGCGCATTACGATTTTATATTCCGGCCAACCGACGGCTTCCAGATGATGATGAATGGGTGAAGATAAAAATATTTTTTTGCCGCGCATTTTTTTCGAGATAAATTGAATAATGGAAGAAAGAGTTTCGACGACGAATAAAACGCCGATTATCGGCAACAGTAACGCTTGATTAGTAAGCATGGCTATTATTCCTAAAGTAACCCCGAGTGACATCGCTCCCGTGTCTCCCATAAAAAAGCGGGCCGGTTTAATGTTGAACCACAAAAAAGCAATCAGCGCGCCAATGATAACGCCGCAAAAAGCGGCCAAATCATATTTTCCTTGCACAAAGGCAATCACCCCGTAAGCGCCGAAAGCGGTTAAGAGCGTGCCGCCGGCCAGCCCGTCTAAACCGTCAATAAAATTTACCGAGAAAGCGGTGGCGACGATGATAAAAATAAAGATCGGAATGTACCACCAGCCAATCTGGAAGTTGCCGACGAAAGGCACGTGCAGCAAATCCCAATCAAGTTTAAAATAAAACCAAAGCGCGCCCACCGCGGCGATTAAAGTGTAAATCAGCAGCCGTTGTTTGATGCTTAATCCTCCCTTGCCCCGGCCGCGGATGTCTAAGATGTCATCGCCCAAACCGATAATGGCGGCGGCTACCAAAGAGCCGAGCGGCAATAGCGTCTGGCTGCGGGTTAAAAAGTTTAGCTGGCGAAAAAAATCCAGGTCAATAAATTTTCCCGCGTAGAAAAACACCAGCGCCACCGCCAGCACCGTCACCCAAATAATTAAGCCCCCCATCGTCGGCGTGCCTTCTTTTTCTTTATGCAAGGCGGTAAAAATCGGCGTCGTGCCGTTGTTGCGGATGCTTTTGCCTAAGCGGTATTTATATAAAAAATGGGTGAGCAGCGGGGTCCATAAGACCGCGGCCAAACTGGCTAAAGCGGTTAAAAACAAAATTTTAACGACGTAAAAATTTTCCATAAGCCTTATTTAAAATTAATCAGCATAATCGCCGCTACCCCTAAAATTAAAAAGACATTGACTAAACTTGAACTGACGGCAAAAAGGTACATAAAAAATCTGCTCTCCTCTTTAATCAGGTAAGAAAAAACGGCATTCGCGGCGATAATGATTAAGCCCAGCAAAGGAATAAAATAAACTTGGCGGGGCGAGCCGATTAAGGTGATGCCAAAATAAATATTGTGGTGCAAACCGATAATATCGGCGCTTACTTTAGAAGTAAGCAATGCGCTTAACAGCCAACCGACGCTGTTTAACAGCAAGCCGATTAAAAGCAACTGCCGCAAAATGGCGTCACGCCATAAAATACCCATGCCGGTTCTGATTTCACTGGCTTGTAAACGAAGCCAGCCGTAAAATTGGGCTAAGTTGTTATTCATGCCTGTATTGTAGCAAAATTACGGCCAAACGCAAATTATTCCGGCAAAAAAATCCCTATTTTAACAAAGCTAAAAAAGCGCGGGTAACGCGCCATTACTTTCTTTATTTCCGGGTCATTAACGATTCCCTGACCGGTTGATTTTATTATGGACCTGATAAATTTTAACGCCATAAATAAATATCTGCTGTTTAAATTAGCAGGCAACGCTTATTTCAACATTTTAGCTGACAGCCGAATTAGTCGGCTAACTTATTATACACCCAGGCAAAAATGTAAGCGATGACGGCGACGACGATAAAATGCAATATTCCCATCCAAACCGCCCCGCCATAGGTATAAGAAAACCCCGGGTGCGCCGGACCGGCCAACATAATTATGTCTTTCGCCCAGCCAGTGGCTATCGAAATTATAATCATTATTAGCGCAATCACGCCCGCAACCATTCCGGCGGTTAACGCTAATGCTTTTTCGTTTAGTTTCATAATGGATAAATTTTTTTTAAAAAAATTTAAGCCGACTTTTAAATAATAATATGCTTATTTTTAGGGAAAATAATTAAAGCCGGCGCTAAAAACATCAACCAGTGCAAGAACATAAATAAAAACACAAACCAAAGCTCATATCCTTGCCAGAAATATTTAGTCTGTAAAATAAGCGCTACCCAAAAAAATACCCAAGCCGCCAGCCAGTAAGGGTTGCGCGTAAAATATTTCATGAGGCGCAGAGCGATAAAACCCCAAAATACGCCGAAGATAATTTTATTGGGAAAATAAGAAAAAGGAACGGCAAACTCCGCCCGGCTGGCATGCACCACCCAATCAATGATTGTGCCGATAACCACTACCAGCGCTATTACCGCTAATTGCTGCGCCGTAATTTTAGCGGTTGGCGCTAATTGGCTGGTTTTAAACATAGAGCGATAATTAACGGCTGGCTAAAATGCTTATTAAGACGGCGATAATGATGATTAACCAACCGAGATTATAAAAAAATAATTTTATCCCCCGCTCTTTTTCGCCGCTGCCATATAAATATATCGGCCGGCCTAACACGAGCGCGCCGGTAATTGTCGCCGACACTATTAACAGCAATAAAATCAGGGCTGGGCCAAAAAAATTATTTATTTTGCCAAAGAGCCGTTCGCCGTGAGTCATCAGCCAGGCAACGGCGCTGACATAAATCAATACTCCGAGCGAACTTAAAAAACTTTGCAGGAGCAAGGGTAATTTTGGCATACTGATAATTTAAAAATTAATAAGCTATCTATATTTTACTTCTTTTTTGCAATAAAAGCAAAAAGCGACCGGCAAAGTGTTGAAAGGCATCAAAGGCATGCGTGGCTGGGGCTTTTAGCGACGGCAGAGATTGATGGACCTAAATACAAAATCCTCTTGCAGATTCAAACATTGATGGGGATGAATATTGCAGGAGGATTTTGTATTGGCGGGTGTATCGCAACACTACAATCAACTTTCGGCTCAAAAAAGGCGCTATGTCAACAGCGCCTTTATTTTTTTCCTTATCCTGCTCTATTTTGTTTGCGTTATAAATTACAATAATTTAAGTTTTTCTAGCGTATCTTTAATCACTATATTTCCTTTGATGCCCTCTATCTTTATTTTCTTCCCAGAATATGCGCCTCTTATACCACTAATAAATTCGTCTGCAAATGATGGGGACATAATTTCAACCTCGCTAAAATCTAATATAATTTGATCAAAACCTTGAGAGCCATTGATAATTTGGCGGGCGCGCAAAACCGCCTCTCTCCCACTAGAGCGGCTATTTAATATTTTTCCAAATTTTTTCATCTCAAGCGTCATCTTTATATTTTATATTACTCCTTATTTATAGTATATCATAATTTGAGCTATTGTGCCTAATATTTTATTTACTTGTTTTTCCACACTCCCATCCTTACCCGCTATGACCAAGCCATCTCCTGAATGAATAAAAAGTTTACCAGAAAAATCATTGATTGTCCAGCTTTTAATAAATTTTAATCCATTTCCCCTTGTTTCACCCACTCTGCCCGTATTTCCCGCCAGACCTTTTTTAATTGCTTCAACATCTGATTTTAATTCTGGAAAGGCAGATTTCAAAGATCCTCTAAAACCAACCCCCGGGTCGCCAACCGCGACTTCTATGCATTTCGTTTGAGGATAATTATGGGCTGCGATTATACACCCTCCGATATCTGTCGGCCAATTTCCCAAGTTATGATCAAAAACATTATTACCTAGTTCAGCCACGATATTAGTTGCTAGATTGGCATCATCTCTGCTTAACCCAAAATTTTTAAACATATTATAAAAATGTCCTAATCTGCCGCTAAACTCATCGCTATATCTGCAATGTAAAATTTCGTGGATATTCAAATTATCTTGTTCTGGCATTGTTAATTGATTCAAAAATTTAACTTCCTCATCGTATTTTAATTCACTCAAGATATTGCAAAAATGCATTCTTTTTAAAGAGCAAAGTAAATCTTGATTTTTAGGCAAGATGAGTTTTCTGTCTCGCATTTCGCACCTTTCAACAAGCAACAAACATATCATGACAAGCGCCCATGGATGTATAAACTCAACATCGGACAAATCAATTACTGCTCCCTTAATAATTTCGTTAAGGTTATTATAAGTTGTATTGAAATCTAAAGTCATATTTTTTATAAAATATTTGAAATTCTTTTTGGATTTTTTCTCCAAAGCCATTCTATATCAATTTCATTTTTCCTTACATTTTCACCCCTTTCTAGGTTGTAAAATAAATTCTCAATATCGTGTTTTACGTTCTCGGTGTTGTTAAATAATGTTTTTGATTTATCGAAATCGTGGCAGATTGTATTATAAAAATTTTCCAGATTTTTCCAAAAAGTATCTAATTCTTCAACACTTCCAACTTCCTTACTTTTAATAGTCTTTGATCGATGAGCAAGTAAAGTATTACGAACATTTTTTAAATTCTTTAACACTTTTGCATTACCAGTATCCTTTATAAAAGCGTTGTAATTCTTTGACGCTACTTTCTTCAAAGAAAAAACGTCTTTCCTGTCATCAAAACAATGCAAGACTAATATAACCCAATGAAATAAAAAGGAGCGTTCAGCTAAACCAAAAAAATCTTTATGGTATTGCTGTACTTTTACATATTTTTCAGCTAGGTCTTCCCCAACATATGCATACCAACAAGAAAATACGATCATTTTCCATGCGTTATACGCAGATTTTGCTTCAAAAATACTACCTCTAAAATAATCTATTTGCTCCTTCATAAAATTGAATCCGCTTCTTTCATCAATTGACCCGTCTCAACAAGGGCGACTATAACTTTCTGATAGTGCTCAATATCGGCATTAGTCAAAATTCGGCCTTTGCGGTCTTTTAACCATTTCTGTGCGGGCTGATAGCCGCCGATGTAAAAATTCCAAGCTAATTCTGGAACATTGCCGAAATACTGGTCTTTGTTTATGAACACCTTGCCGTCTTTATAAGTCAACTTCTCAACCGTGTTTGACCCGTCAACATGGTATGTCGTGATAAATTGATTTACTTTTGGCGATTCAAGAAGGTGAAGCGAGCGTAATTCAGCGCCAAATTTGACAAGCTCTTTAAAATTTTTTTCGTCTTTCGGATATGGTACGCGCGGAAAATCAATCTTTAAAAATTCTTTATATTTTTCCCGATAGCTCGGCGAGTGAAGAACAGCATAAATATAATCAAATATATCTTTGGGTGAAACTTTACCCACAATTTTTTCTATTTCGTTAACGATTTTAAGATTTAAATTTGGAAAACATTCTCCAGTTTCTGAATAAAGATATAGAGGTGCTACATAATCACCGCCTTGCATCCCCGACCTAGACCAACTTCTAAAATCAATAACATTTTTTGAAACAAAAATAGGTGGGGCGTTTTCCTCTATACTACCTCTTTTGAAAATAAGTCCTATATTTTCTCTCGAAAAAAAATTATTCATAATATCATCTCTGCATCTCCAAATTAAACTTTTGTCATAATAAGTCCATTTAATATCAAATGGTCTATAACTTATTTGTATATATTTATTTTCGTTTAAATTAATTTTATTTTTGCTTTTATTTTCTAATATCCATTTTGCATAATTTTTGCCAAGATTATATTTACTTTTTAATTCATGTTCTGAGATATTTTCTATCAAAAACTTATTTAATCTTTCTTCTATTTCTTTTTTATCTTTCGCAATAATAAATGCATCGCCCATAGTAACTATTCCTGTCACATTTTTTTTAAATATCTCCGTTACAGAAAACCCTTTATCATAACTGTCTTTTTCTTTTAAATCCTTCGGCATGAAAAAGAAATACGGTTCCGTATATTCTGCTTTTTTCCATTTTATATTTTTTAAATCACTTTTATTTAAAAAATCAAATTTACTTTCTCTTTTGCCATACAAATCTATATAATATACATTACCAAGCTCTTTTTTTTCTTTGCTTCTATTTTTCTTTACAAAAATATTTATGGATACGCCTTGCATTATATTAAAGACGTTTTCATCCTTACTACCGTCTGGTGATTTTTCTTTTTTCTTTGCGTTTCCGTGCAAATCAAGAATATAAATATCATTAAAAGTTTCTAATAAATGCCACCTCATACCTCTAAAAGTCGGGTTATCTATAAAGCCATTATTTGTTATGTATGCCAAAATCCCCTCACCGTTTTTATCTATCAAACTTTCGGCAAAAGAAATAAATTTTACATAATCGTCGTCTAACCAATTTTTTCTTTCTTTCAATCTTATTATACCTCCTGGTTCAACTTTATATTTTTTTACTAAATAATTTGCGGATTTATTTGATGAAATGGCAGAATACGGCGGATTGCCAACGACAACCATAATTGGTGTTTTATTTTTTATCACCGACGCTTCTTTGGATTCATCGGCTATGCTTTGAGCAAAACCAAAACTAGTGAACAAGCTCTCTTGAATAGGGCTCTCTTCAAGAGAATTTGTAAGATAAATACCGAGACGCTGATTATTAAAGTATTTAAAACCGGTTTCTTTGAAAGCCATGGTTAGTTTTAAATGAGCTATGGTATATGGCGCCATCATAAGTTCAAAGCCGTGAAGACGCGGGAGTAAATCATTGTGTACATATGCTGGCCAGCGGCCTTCCTGCTTGCCTTTTAGTATCCGTGCATAAATTTTCCCTATAACATCGCTAATAAATGTCCCAGTCCCTACCGCCGGATCAAGAATTTGGACACGATGAACGCCGTTAGATAGTTTTGAAGTGTCTGCTAAACCGGCCGTCAGCCCGAATTCTTTTTCAAGTAGATAATCTACCGAACGCACGATAAATTGCACTACTGGCAAAGGCGTATAGTAGGCACCCATTTTTTTACGCAGAACTGGATCATATTCTTGTAAAAAATCTTCATAGAAATGAATCACTGGATCTATGCCTTTGTGTTTGTTGCCCCACAAATCATTTTTAAAATATTGTTTCATGAGCTTTTGAACGTCGGCGTGAGAAAAAACTTCGCATAACTCATTAACAATATATTCAAGCCGCTTATCAAAGTTAGGCCCAACTATATGATCAAAAAAATGTCTAAGAAACGGATTGGAAACCGGAACAAGGTCACGCGCTTCTCTGCGCGAAAAATCTTTTTCTGTTTTATCGTGGTAGCGGGCAACAAAAAGCCCATAAACAAGCGTTTGGGCATACATATCGGCAAAAGAATCAGGTGTCAGATCGTGAACTAGTAATTTTTTAACCGCTTCATAAACGCGAGTAAGCTCGACATTTTTATCTGATTCGATAGCAAGAAATTGCCGCGTATTGTCTCTAATTCTTTGGGCCTTCCCTCCCATAATCTTTGCCAGATGTTCACCTGAACTTATCGGCTCTTTATACAATTGAGTAAAATCGAGCAATGTTTTAGTCAGATGTTCATAATTTTCCGGAATAGCTGTAATTGTCCGATTCTTTGTATCATAATTAGCTATTTTTATCGGCTCTTCGTAGCGAAGGCCATTTCTATAAAAACGGAATTCTACATAATCAGTAAGAACTAAATTTGTATAACCGTAATACCTTACCATCTGATCCGATCTCTCAACTTTATCTAAAGATTCACCAATATCCTTGGCTTCAATATACAGAATCGGCACATCATAATTAAGCACGACAAAATCAGGTTTATTTCCCTGCCTGGCTTTCGCATCGTGGTCTATACGCCTAACATTAATTGATTCAAAAATACCTTTAACTAAAATTTCAAAATCAGTACGATATCCCATTTCACTGGTTTCCTTGTAAGAAAATTTAGAGGATATTGATTGAATGTAACTTTCAAAAATATTTTTCATAATATTTATTTGATTAAACCATTTACATCATGCTTTGTCAGTATTCTTTACTCCCTTTATTTTCCCACTCTTAGTCAAAAAAGTCAAAGTTTGCAATTACTAAAAATTATTGCTATATTAAACACATTCTGACTCTGATCAGAATATTTTTAAATTTCGGGGATCGTCTAATGGTAGGACGCCAGGTTCTGGCCCTGGTAATCTAGGTTCGACTCCTAGTCCCCGAGCCAAATTGTATGTTGTGAGTTTGTTGCCTCGGCGCTTCGCGCCTCGGCAGGCAGATTGTATAGTATTTGCCAAGATTTTTTGGGTTCAATCGCCACCTTTTGCGAAAGCAAAACGCGGTTCGAGCCGATCCTTTTGAGAAAATCCCGTCCCGCGACGGGATTTTCTTGCAAAGCGATAATTTTGGCTTGTTTGCTGTCTAAAATGAAAAGTCTCATCGGTTCGAGCCGATTATTGCCCTTTTGCTCAAAATCCTTCAATTTTTCTGAAACATCAATTTTGCGATTGAGGATTTTTTGCTTTTTCTCGGCATACTCAACTTTCGGAATAAGCCCGTCCAAATGCGTATCAAGGAGCTTA
>Ga0210057_1008102_pt1 | contig 12541 bp, 11 predicted proteins | sample CryGeyCG2114_010_2_FD_183968 | JGI IMG/M metagenome (GOLD analysis project Ga0210057, IMG submission 183968) | Groundwater microbial communities from aquifer - Crystal Geyser CG10_big_fil_rev_8/21/14_0.10 (SPAdes) (version 2) | ecosystem: Environmental > Aquatic > Deep subsurface > Groundwater ... | reverse complement strand
TTATTTAGTTAATTATATTTTAATTTTAGCATAAAATTAACTATTTTTCCATGGCAAAACTGTGGATTACTTCAGCCCTTACGGGCTGTTTTTTTATTGCCTTCGGCAATTAATCGGCGACAGTCCCTAAAAACCAAAGCCGGGCGTTTGGCGAGCTGGATATCCAGGTGATGGAGGATTTCGGCTTAACAAGCCGTAGTGATCATTCGGGCGGTTTTGAGACACCCGCTTCTCGTTTCTTCTCTGGCCAAGAGGAAACAAGCCAGCCGCGAAAAGTCGTTCCCGTTTCTTGGATAGAAACCTGGTTCCGCCGACGAGTCCAGGTGGTTAAAACCGGCCCGACTCCGGTTTTGAGAAAGCCAGGGAAGGCAAACGGCCGAAAGCGGCTGTTCAGGGCGTTTAGCCGAGTGGTCTTGGAAAAAACGCGAAGGAGCGTTTTTGAAGCGCTCCAGCAAGGCATTTTTTACGCCCAGCCCCAGGGCGGAAGCGGCCGGTTTCCTGTTCGGCAGGCCGTGGAATGGTGTAGCCGCAACGGCGAAGGAGCCATTGAGGACGGGGCAAAAATTCTCGTCCAATTTATGAAGGCCATGAAGCCATGGGCCTTCGCCCAGCCCCCGGCCTAAAAATTTTTTGGCAAGCTGACTTCATCTCCTTAATTGGAATAAAGCCAGCTTGCCTCTTGACCAGAGCCTAAAAATGTGTTAGGTTGTGGTTAAGAGAAAAAAAATTTGAAGGAGGGATTTGAAATTGAACCAGCCAGCTGTGATAATAAGGTTGCCCGGCGCTGATGTTAGTCGGAAGGAAACAGAGCGGGCAATAAAAATAATGCGCCGATATAAGTGTGAGGATCCGAGGTGTAGTATGCACCTCGTTGATGTTTCGGGGCATTTTAAGAGGTTTAAAAATATTCCGCGATTTGTCACCTGCAATGAATGTGGCAGTTCTGCGGAATTAATAGAAAGAAACCGTTAACCCCGCCATTATGCGAACCTAAAAAGGTGAGCATAAGGCGGGCTTTTTTTATTTTTTACCTCACCCTATCCCTCTTCCTCCAATTCGGCGGACAGGCCTTCTAAAGGAGAGGGGACTATTTTTAAAAGGTTTTTTATTTCTCTGTTTATTGGCTTTTGTGGTATAATTAATAATGAAATCATCAGTTACTAATTACTTTTATTCATGCCAAATTATTATAACCAAACAATTGAATCGGTTTTAAAGGAGCTGAAAAGCGGGCACAAGGGCTTGAGCCAGGCGGAAGCTGAAAGGCGGTTGAAAAAATACGGCCATAACCGCTTAAAAGAGGAAAAATCGTTAGGCAAGCTGACGATTCTTTTGGAGCAGTTTAAAAGCCCGTTGATTTATATTTTATTGATTGCCGGCTATATTTCTTTTTTACTCCAAGAATATATTGATATGGGGGTTATTCTGGGAGCGGTGATTTTAAATACTGTTATTGGTTTTTTTCAGGAAAATAAGGCCAGCCAGGCTTTGGCGAAATTAAAGAAAATGGTTGAGCACAAAACCGTTGTCTGGCGGGACGGACAGGAAAAGCAGATTGACTCCGGGGAACTGGCGGTCGGGGATGTGGTTGCGCTGATGCCCGGCAGCCGGGTGCCGGCTGACGGCCGGCTTTTGGAAGCAAGCGGCCTAGAGATCAACGAAGCCAGTTTGACCGGAGAATCGGCGCCGGCCAAAAAAACAATAGAGCCGGTTTCCAAGGGAGCTTCTCTTCCTGATAGAAGCAATATGATTTATGCCGGTACGGTGGTGGCGCAGGGGACAGCCAAGGCGATAGTGACGGCTATAGGTGAAAATACGGAAATCGGCCAAATCGCCAAGATGGTTAAAACCACTAAAGAAGAAAAGACTCCTCTGCAGATTCGCCTGGCCGGTTTGTCTAAATTTTTGGGTATTGTTATCGGCATAATTTCACTTCTAGTTGTCGGCATTGGCATTTGGCAAGGGCGGGATTTTTTTGAGATGTTCATAGTCGGCGTGGCCATTGCCGTGGCCGCAATCCCGGAAGGACTGGTGGTGGCGGTGACGGTTATCTTAGTTTTGGGCATGCAGTATATTTTGAAAGAGAAAGCTTTGGTTAGAAAATTGATGGCCGCCGAAACTCTGGGGTCAATCACGGTCATCTGCACGGACAAGACCGGCACTTTGACCGAGGGCAAAATGAGCGTCGCCCACATTGTCATCGGTGAAAAAGAGTTTGAAATTAAGACCTTGGGTTCGCGCCAGGATGAAAAAGAGGCCAAGAACGTCAGTCTGGCCATGCAGATTGGCATGATGTGCAATAGCGCCGTAATTGAAAATCCCAAGGACGTGTTGGATGAATGGCGGATTATCGGGGCGCCGACCGAGACGGCTTTGCTATTGGCCGCTTATCAGTCCGGCCTGGACAAAGGCGAGCTTTTAAAAATTGAACCCAAGGTTGATGAGATGCCTTTTTCTTCGGAAACAAAATTTATGATAACTCTTCACAAAAAGAAACATGAAGAGTATGTGCTTTATGAAAAAGGCGCCCCGGAAAAGTTATTGGAAAAATCTTCCAATTTTTACCATCTAGGAAAACTGCGCAAGCTGACCGGTTCGGAAAAGGAAAAATTAAGCAAAACCTATGAAAATTTAACCAACAAGGGTTTGCGGGTGATAGGAGTAGCTTTTAAAAATTTAAAAATCACGGACTGGGATATTGATAAAAAAGAAAAAGATTGGAGCTTAGTTGACAAGGATTTGAACTTTGTCGGCTTTATTGCCCTGAAAGACCCATTGCGGCCGGAAGCGGGAGACACTATCAAGATATGCCGTCAAGCCGGCATTAGGCCGATTATCGTCACTGGCGACCACCGATTGACGGCTGAAGCTATAGCTATGGAAATCGGCTTTGAGATAAAAAAAGATAATGTTATCACCGGAGAAACTTTAGATAAAACCGATGACAAAAGATTAAAAGAATTGGTGAAAAAAATTGACATTTACGCCCGAGTCAGCCCCCACCATAAGTTGAGAATTATCAAGGCCCTCCAGTCCCGGGGCGAAGTGGTGGCTATGACCGGAGACGGCATTAATGATTCGCCGGCCCTAAAGGCGGCTGACATCGGTTTGGGCCTGGGCACCGGCACGGATATTTCCAAAGAAACTTCTGATATTATATTGCTTGATAATAATTTCAAAACCATAGTTTCGGCTATCAGGCAGGGTCGAATTATATTTGCCAATATCCGCAAAGTAATTACTTATCTGATTTCGGACAGTTTTTCGGAAGTGATTTTAATAGTCGGTTCAATCATTTTGGGCATGCCTTTGGCGGTTTTGCCCACCCAAATACTTTGGATAAATATAGTAAATGACGGCTTGCCTGATTTTTCTTTAGCTTTTGAAAAAGGAGACAAGGGCGTGATGCGCGAAAAGCCGATTAAAAGAAATGAGCCGATTATGAATACTGAAATGAAAACGATTATTTTCGGCGTAGGCATTGCTAGGGACCTGTTAATACTGGGTTTATTTTCCTGGCTTTTTTACCTGGGAACTGAAATTAATTACCTAAGGACGGTTCTGTTTGCTATTTTGGGTTTCAAATCATTAATTTCTATTTTCAGCTTAAGAAGTTTACGCCAGCCGATCTGGAGATTAAATCCGGTTTCCAATATTTATTTAGTGATTGCAGTCGGCATAAGCTTTGTTCTTTTGTTCGGGGCGATTTACTGGCATCCTTTGCAGATAATTTTATCTACTGTTTCTTTATCTTTGGGTAGCTGGTTGCTGGTAGCCTCAATCGGAGTTTTGAATATTACCATGATTGAGGGGGTCAAGATGTATTTCGCGAGAAAAGAGAGTTAGATACGTTAAATTAGTTAAATACGTCAGATATTATTAATATGAAATACTATAAAATTAAGACAATTTAATTTAGAACGTATTTAACTAGTTTTACAAAAATTTGAAAAAAGAAATTAATTATTGTGATATATGACAAGGATAAAAAGATACCCCAGTATTTTTACAAGAATAATTTATAACCCCAAATTTCTGGCTTTTTTGGGGTTGCTTATTATTGTTTTAATTAGTATTCCTTTAGCTAAGAAGGTGAGCAAGCGTTACGTCATAGATGAGGAAATCAAGGGCTTGGAAACCGAAATTCAGGAGTTGGGAGAAAAAAATAAGGATTTAAAAGAGTTTATAACCTATTTGGAGTCCGACCAGTTTTTAGAAGAGCAGGCTCGCTTGAATTTGAATTTAAAAAAACCAGGCGAAGAAGTGGTAGTGATTCAAGAAAATCTGGATCAGGGAGCGGAAGCGGAAAACTTAGCTTTAAGCGAGGGTAAAAAAAACCGATCTAATCCGGAGAAGTGGTTGGCGTATTTTTTTAATTAAACAGAGCCACAAATTTACAAATCTTTTCACAAATCTACAAATTACAAATTCACAAATTATAGATTAATATTTTTAGCAGAATTTGTGAAGGGATTTGTTGATTTGTAACAAATTTATGATAGGCGAAGATAATAAAACCAAACTAGATCCAAAAGAAGTTGAACGCTCCCGGTGGGTAGTGCTGGATTATATTGGAGGGAAGGCGCAAAAACATCCCACTTCGCTAAAGCTGCGAGGGACAGGCGAAAACACTGAAACACTGAAACAAGAAAACACTGAAACACTGAAACTTAAAAGCATAGAAACACCCGCGCCGCTCACAGATCGGCGGGGCAGGCAAAAATATTCGTCCGTTTTGACGGGCGAAGCGGTTTGGGCGGGCGAAAACACAAAAACATCGCTAGAGCTGGAGAGACAGCAGGGCAATCTTCTTTTAGCCAGCTTATTTAAAAAAATAGAGCCGATAAAGCCGGTTGTCCGAAATCTAAAACCAGTTAAAACCGGAAATTATTCTTATAAAAACGAGATAGGAAGATTAAGAGTTATTTTCCTGACTATTGTTTTAACGCTGTTGGTAATATTATTTTTAATTTTGATAAGTGAAACAATGAATATATGAATAATAAAGAGAACAATTTGCCGGTCATTGAGGAAGAGGAAGTGGTTAGGCCGCCTAAGGCCAAATTGGATCCGAAGGAAGTAGAGCGTTCCCGGCAAGTGGTGCTGGATTATATTGGCATGAAAACGCGGGAACATCCCACTTCGCTAAAGCTACAAGGGACAGGCGAAAGCGCGAAAACACCTGCCTCGCCTGCGACTGGGCAAGGCGGGCAAAAACATCCTCCTTCGCTGAAGCTTCGGCGGACAAGCGGAAACACCGAAATAATAGAACATGAAAACATGAAAACATTAAAGCACAAGAGCAGTCCGGAAAAGATTGTCGTGGCCGAGAAAAAGATTTTAAAGCCGAAATTAAAAAGGTTTAAGGATTTTCTTAGCTCGGTTCGTTCGGTAAAAAAAATAAAGCCGGAAAAGGAAGAAAAGCTAAAGCCGGCTGAAAAGATTTTGAAAAGCGCGGAGGAAAAAAAGCAAGAAGAAGCTGTCTTTTTAAGAGATATTGAGCAGGAAATAGAAACGGTCTTGGAGGAAAAGTTAGAAACCGCCAAGGGTCCGGTCATGAAAGCGCCGGAAGAAAAGGTTATGTCCATTAAGCCGTTAAGAATTGGTTTTAGGGAGCCGGCCGCGAAAAGGAGCGCTATGATAATTATAAAACTAATATTTTTAATAATTTGTTTTTTGGCGGTTTTTGTCTGCGCGTTCCATATAATGGCTTTGCCGTTGTTTGGGAGGTAGGAGGTAGGTGGCCCGCCTACGTCCCGATTACTCGGGACTACGGCGAGGTAAATAGGTGGCAGGGAGCAGGTGGTAGTTTGTAGTTTTAGAAAAATAAAAAATCCCATCTTCTTAGTGAAGAGGGGTTTTTAATTTGAGCCGAAGGCGAGATTTGAACTCGCGACCTCTGCTTTACGAAAGCATTGCTCTACCAACTGAGCTACTTCGGCCTTACTACGCCAAGGCTTCGTAGGGCAAGCATTTAAAATTATAAACGCTTGCAATCCGTGGCGTTAGCGAAGGATTGAGCGGAATACCAGAATCGAACTGGCGGCTCTTCCTTGGGAAGGAAGCGTATTGCCACTATACTAATTCCGCACGCTAAAACTTTGGCAGGCGGGGGAAGGTCGCGTACTGCCATTATACTATACCCGCATTTTTTTGGATTTATTTTTTATGCTATAATTATATTGTTATGAATAAACAAAGTCAAATTAGAAAAATATTAATATTATTATTCATCCTGCTGTCGTTCACCGTCGGCGGTTTTGTTTTTGCCCAAGAAGATAGTGTTAACAGGGAGTATTTTATCAATCTGGACAAGGCTACCATTGCCAAGGGCTATACGGTAGCGGCTTTTGAGGATATTTTAAAATTATCTTTAGCGCCGGGAATTTTGTCCGAGGATACCGGCGTGGATGTCTGGGAGATTAACGAGTCTGTGGATATGCCCTGGAATCTGGACCGAGTGAGCAAGATTTATCAGTTTGAATTCAGAAACAAACAGGCCTATGACAACCAGAAGCCGTTTTATATCCAGTTTGCCTATAACGAGTCGTCGGATGATTACAAGCAGGTGTTTTTTTATGACAAGAATTATTCAGCTTGGCGGCCCTTGCCCACCCGCGACTATCCAAAAGAAAAATTCGTCCGCTCTTTAATTCATTTGCCCTTTGCCAGAATTGTGGTTCTTTCCAATCCGGATGTTTTAGCAATCGGCAAAGCCAGCTGGTACGCTTATAGGGGCGGTAATTTTGCGGCTTCACCAGACTTTCCCAAGGGTTCAAAGTTGAGGGTTTATAATACAGACAACAATAAATTCGTGGATGTGGAAATAAACGATTTTGGGCCGGACAGGAATTTGCACCCGGACAGGGTGGTTGATCTGGACAAGGTCGCTTTTAAAAAAATTGCCTCTTTGGGAGCCGGAATTATAAATGTATCAATTGAGGCCTTGGAAATTAAGCCGGATGAAAAGGGCCGAATCCTGGGGAGCCCTGAAACCGGAGCGGTTTGGGAGCCGGCAATTACTGCCAAGTCAGCCATTGTTATGGATGAAGACACGAGTGAAGTCCTCTGGAAAAAAAACGCCAGTTCCACTTTGCCCCTGGCTAGCTTGACCAAATTGGTGGCGGTCAAAGTTTTTTTGGATACCAGGCCAAGTTTAGACGAAGTAGTGGCTTATAGCATTAAAGACGAAGAATATAATTATGAGTATTGCAATAAATGGGAGTCGGCTCGGGTGACCTTAAACGATGGCGACACTTTAACGATTGAAGACTTGCTTTATTCGGCTTTGGTCGGTTCGGCCAATAACGCCGTAGAAACCCTGGCGCGAGTTAGCGGCTTGGATCGCGATGATTTTATCCAAAAAATGAACGAAGAAGTTAAAAATTGGGGAGCGGTCTCTACTAAGTTTATAGAACCAACCGGCTTGTCGCCGGAAAACGTGAGTTCGGCCCAAGATTATGCTATAATAACAAGAGAGGTTTTTACTCATCCGATAATCCAAAAGGCCAGCACTATGGAGAAATATAAATTTACCACCATCAACACCAAAAAAGCCCATCGGATTAAAAATACCAACCAGATAATTTTTACCAACCGATATAACGTTATCGGCTCCAAGACCGGCTATTTGGACGAGGCCGGCTATTGCCTGATGCTCCGGGCCGAAAATGCCGGCAGGAAAATTATTGTTGTGACTTTCGGAGCCGGTTCGCGGGACACCAGCTTTGCCGAGACCGAGGATTTGTTGAGATATGGATTTAGAAATTTGTAATTAGTAATTTGAAATTGGTAATTTGGTCTTCTATTAATTTTGATAATATTTATGGTTAATCAAAATTATCTAACACTTAGCGGTTTGCAAATTTACCAATTATCAAGACAACTGTCAAAAGAGGCCTGGATTATATACAAAAATTTAGATTGGCCGGTGAGGAAAATAGTGGGCGATCAATTTATCAGGGCAGTTGATTCTGTCGGGGCCAACATTGCCGAAGGTTATGGTAGATATTATTATTTAGATAAAATCAAATTTTATTATAATGCCCGCGCTTCGCACTATGAGGCCATAGTTCATTGGTTAAGCCTGCTCCTAGAGAGGTGTTTAATAAGTAATGTTCAATATCAAAAGATTTTAACAATTTCCAATGAATTGGCTCCCAAACTGAACGCCTATATTAATTCAACTTATAGAGCCAAGGATAATTTCCAAATTACCAATTACTAATTTCAAATTACAATAATGATTAAGCTACTAAACATCTCAAAGACCTATCATCCCAATGTTACGGCTTTGAATAATGTCAACTTGCACATTAAGCCAGGAGAGTTTGTGTCGGTCGTGGGCCAGTCCGGAACCGGCAAGACTACCATGGTCAGGGCTTTGATTGGCGAGGAAAAAATGGACACCGGCCGGGTGATAGTGGGTGGCTGGGATATTACCAATATCGGGCAAAGAGAAGTGCCTTATTTGCGCCGTCAGATTGGAGTAATTTTTCAGGATTTTAAATTGCTTCCCAAAAAAACACTTTTAGAAAACGTGGCTTTTGCCCTGCAGGTTTGTGGCAAGACCCCCAAAAAAATCAGGAGCATTGTGCCCCATGTCATGAAAATTGTCGGCTTGGAAGACAAGCAAATTCGCTATCCGCACGAAGTCTCGGGCGGAGAACAGCAGCGGGTGGCGATTGCCCGGGCGTTGGTTCATAGGCCCAAGATCTTGATGGCCGACGAACCGACCGGCAATTTGGATTCAATCAACGCCAATGAAATAATTGACTTGCTTTTGCGCATTAACCAATTTGGCACGACGGTGGTTTTGGTTACCCATAACCGAGAGATTGTAAATAAATTAAAAAAACGAGTGGTAACCATTGACGCCGGTACGGTTATAGCTGATCAGAAGAGAGGAAAGTATATATTATAAAAATTTCTAATTCACCTAATTTCTAATTTCTAACCTGCCTCGCCTACTGACGCAGTCAGGCAAGGCGGGTAAAATGTTAAATATCAAAATCCAAATGTCAAAGAAATTTTTTTAAAAATTTGGAATTAGGGATTTGACATTTTATTAGGAATTAGGTGAATTAGAAATTAGAAATTTTAAACTATGATATTACTATCATTCATCCGAATTATTAAATTTAGCCTTCAGGATATCTGGCGAAATATCTGGCTGTCAATCGCGACAGTAACGATTTTGGTTTTGGCTTTGTTTTCTATTAATATGCTCTTGACTGTCCAGGTGATCGGCCAAACCGCCGTGGAGGCAATTAAAGAAAAAATTGATATTAGCTTATATATAAAGGCTGACGCTTCAGAAGAAGAAATTATGTCCTTAAAAGCCAAGATAAGCAACTTGAGCCAGGTTAAAGACGTTAGCTATATTTCCAAAGCCGAAGCCCTGGAATTTTTTTGGGATAAAAACAAGGATAAGCCCGAGGTTCTGGAAGCTCTGCGGGAACTGGGCAAAAACCCTTTGACCCCAAGCCTGATTATCAAACCAAAGAATTCAGAAGAAGCTACTCAATTAACCCAGGAGTTAAATAATATTACCAGCAATATTATTGAGTCGCGCAATTTTACCGACCACAAATTGGTTTTGGAAAAAATTAACAATATCACCGATAAAGCCAGCGAAGCCGGAGCGATTATCAGCGCCATTTTTGTCTTAATAACTTTACTGGTGGTTTATAACGCCATCCGGGTGTCAATCTACACCCACCGCGAGGAAATCGGAATTATGCGCCTGGTGGGAGCTTCCAACTCTTTTGTTTATATGCCGTTTTTACTCTCCGGCCTGATTTACACTTTGGTCGGAGTGGCGGCGGCAATTGTTGTTTTTTATCCGTTTTTAACCCTTCTTCAGCCGTACCTGGAAGCGTTTTTTGTCGGTTATGACATTAATATTTTAAATTATTTCAGCGGTAATTTCATAGAAATTTTCGGCTTGGAATTTGTCGGATTGGCGATTATAAATACTTTAGCCAGCTTTGTGGCTGTCAGTAAGTACGCCAAGGTTTAAGGGTGATGATGAATCTTTACATTTTTAGGTTTTTATACTAATATAAAAATGACCACCAAAAGGTGGTCTTTAGTTTAGATTTATATATTCGGGGGTCGCTCGCTTTCGCTAACAGCTATGGCGAGGCAAGCCCACCTACGTCCCGATTACTCGGGACTACGGCGAGGCAAAGTCTAATGGTCCGCCTACTCCGCCAGCTGGCGGATTAGGACAGACAAGTAGGACAGCTGGTTTTTCTGCCTACCGCCCGCCTGTCGGCAGACAGGGCAAACAGGGGGTTCTTATTAAAATTAAAAATTAAATTTAAAATATTATTCGGGGGTCGTCTAATGGTAGGACAGCTGGTTTTGGTCCAGTCAATTGGGGTTCGAATCCCTGCCCCCGAGCCATAAAAAGTAACCAATATGAAAAAAATAAAATTATCAATTATTGTAATTATTGTTATTATTTTAATATTTTTATTGTTACTATCAATGGGTTTGCTTTCTGGATATAATCTTGGCCCAGAAGAAATACTTCTAAAATTATTTGGTAATTAAATTAATAGTTATTTTTAGCAAAAAAAGTTCGGAAGCTGTCCGTGTATGCGAGTCCTATAAAGCAAGGTTGCACACCATGGAGCGTTCAGTCTTGTTTTATTTTAGTTCGAACTTCGTCCGTGACCCCGAGCCAAAACCGAATAGCTATTTTACATATCTATATTATTAAAACTATTATTATATGAAACATGCAACGGTTTTCTCGCCTCGGGTATTAATAATAGCTTTATTCATTATGATTATCGTCTTGGCGCCTCAGCCGAAGGTAGCGCAAGCCGCGGAAATTCGTCCGATTGTTTTTCCGGTTTTGGGTACAGTTTCCTATCGGGACGATTTTGGCGAGCCGCGCACCGACCATACTCATGAGGGTAATGATATAATGGCGGCTAAAATGCGGCCGCTAATCGCCACGGTTGACGGTGTGGTCAATTGGGTGCAGTATCCTGAACCGGATTGGGGCTACGCCATTGCTTTACGCGATAGTGAAGGCTATCGATATTGGTATCTTCATGTTAACAATGACAATCCGGGTACGGATGACGGCCTAGGCGGCGGACTAAATGCCTACGCCCTGGATATTATTAATGGTGCGACAGTGGTTAAGGGTCAGCAAATCGGTTGGGTGGGAGATTCGGGCAATGCCGAAAGCGCTGGTCCACATCTTCATTTTGAAATTCATACGCCGGACGGGACGCCCTTTAGTCCGTTCGCTAGTTTGCAGGCGGCCGTGAAAATCACCGTGCCGGTTGAGGAGCCGAAACAGCCCAATGAAATTTTACCTTATGGAAATTTTAAGGGCGGGGCGACTATGGCCGTGGGAAATTTTGGTGGCGAAGCTGTAATCGTGACCGGCGCCGGCCCGGGCGGCGGCCCGCATGTTGAAGTTATGAAAAAGGACGGAATTGTTATTTCGTCATTTTTCCCTTATCCGCCGTTGTTTAAAGGCGGCGTTGACGTGGCTGCGGGCGATATTGACGGCGACGGCATTGATGAAATCATTACCGGCGCCGGCCCGGGCGGTGGACCGCATGTCAGAATATTTACGGCTAACGGCCAGCCGCGCGGCAGCTTTTTCGCTTACTCTTTAAGTTTTCGCGGCGGTGTGCGCGTGGCCGTGGGCGACATTAATAATGACGATAAGGCAGAAATTATTACCGGCGCCGGCCCGGGCGGTGGACCGCATGTCCGGATTTTTAAAGCTGACGGCACCGTTGTCGGTGGTTTTATGGCCTATGCGCCGACCTTTAGAGGCGGAGTTGATGTAGCTCTTAAACAGGCGTCTTTATCCAGCGCGGCGCGAATTATCACTTCAGCTTTACCAAGCGGCGGCCCGCATGTCAGAACTTTTGATATACTCGGCAACCCGGAAGCGTCCTTTTTCGCCTATGATGTTAATTTTAGAGGCGGCGTGAAAGTTTCTGCGGCTAACATTAATCCAGTGACTGGTGAATTTGATATTATTACGGTTCCGGCCAGTATTGGCGGGCCGGATATCAGACTGTTTTCTTCGCTGGGAGTATTAACTAACAGCTTTAAAGCTTTTGAACCCTGGTGGCGCGGAGGCTATGAAGTTGAGGCAACAGATAAAGGCTCAATCTATATTTCCGCTAATGGCCGCCGCGCTTCAATTAGGATTGCCGGCTCATCTTCAAATTATAATTCTAATCCCTATAATTTCAATCCAGACGACTTTGATCCCGGCTCTGATTTAACGCGAGAACATTGGTGGAGGCGGGGAGATTAGTTTTTATACTACAATATAATATATAGAGATGGTTACAAAAGTCCATTTCTACTGCAATTCCCAAATTTTGGCATAATTTTTTCTAAATTTTATCGCCTATATATCCATATAGGGACTGTCGCCGATTAATTGCCGAAGGCAATAAAAAAACAGCCCGTAAGGGCTGAAGTAATCCACAGTTTTGCCATGGAAAAATAGTTAATTTTATGCTAAAATTAAAATATAATTAACTAAATA
>Ga0210057_1008101_pt1 | contig 12541 bp, 21 predicted proteins | sample CryGeyCG2114_010_2_FD_183968 | JGI IMG/M metagenome (GOLD analysis project Ga0210057, IMG submission 183968) | Groundwater microbial communities from aquifer - Crystal Geyser CG10_big_fil_rev_8/21/14_0.10 (SPAdes) (version 2) | ecosystem: Environmental > Aquatic > Deep subsurface > Groundwater ... | reverse complement strand
GAATTTGGCAGCTCATCTATAATATCTTGTTTCATTAATGGCTTGCCAGTTAATAATTGTTTAACACTTTCTTCTTTTACTTGAATAACACTCAAAATTTGTGAGATAATCTCAGCAGGAATTAAAATTTCTCTTAACTTCTGTTCGTTTCCCTTTTCAAATTCTTCAATAGCTTCTTTAAACTTGTAAAGACTTACAAAATTCTCATCTTCTTCTGAAAAAATACATGCTTTTGTTCTTCTTAGTTCTGTCATGTGCGCTCCGCCAATTTTTTCTCCTAGATCACTTACGAGTTTTCGAATATAAGTTCCAGCTTCTACTTCAGTTAAAAACAAAACCTCTTTTTCTTTTTTTTCAATTAGTTCAAACTTCTTAATCTCGCGTTCTCTTTCTTCTCGTTTTACTCTTGACTTTCTTGGTGGCTTTTGCATAATTTTTCCAATAAATTTTTTCATCTGGCTTTTTAATTCTTTTTCTGAAATGTCAGAATGAAGATGCATTATTCCAACATAAGTCTTGTCTTTATGCATAAAATATTCTGAAAGCCTGCATGCTCTTCCAAGTGCAACTGGCAAAACACCTGTAACCTTGGGATTTCTCTGGTTAATTATTAAAATTACTCTAGAGTCCCAAAGTGACTAGTTTTATTCAGCCCTAATTGTTTCTTTGCAAATTCATCTACCTGAAAGGAGGTGGGCCCCGATGGCTTGTCTATATTTAGAATTGAGAAGTTAAGCAATTCTATAATGCTTTTCTCTCTCCTTATCTTGTCCAAGTCTACATTTTTCATTATATGCCTCCTGCATTTGTTTAATTAGCATGATAAATTCTTTTCCTTCAGAGGTTATTGAAATTACATAAGGATTTCTATTTATCCCTTTCCCTTCGATTTTAACAAACGTTGAATACTGCTTTTTTCTTAATGTATTAAGAATTGAATTTGGGAAGCAGTCCATCTCTTCTGCTAATTCTTTAATTGTAAAATACTCTTTTTCGTTTATAACATTAAGATATTTAATAAGCGTTTTTGTAAAACCATGATTTAAGAACCCTTCTAAAGCATTTTTACATCTTTGTGTATGTATATTAAAAGGAGTTATATTATTATAAAAAAACAATTTAAAAAAGAAATATAAGTTTTCCCATTTACTTATACAAAACCTGCTGTTTTGTTCTATTTTACATAACCTGTAAACTTCTGCATTTTTAAGAATATTCTCGAACATTTCTTTCTCTTTTTTACTAAAGCTTAAAGTAATTTTATGCAGACCTCTTTTATTTTTTCTCGCTCCCCCCTCTGCACATAGTAGCCCATTAAGAGAGTGAAGTGCCATCTTATCTCTTTGGTTTTGTAATTGTTCGAAAATGTATCTAAATAAATCTGCAACAATAGGCATTTCTATTACTATTCTTAAATTTCCTTTTTCAGAGGTATTTAATGTGGTTTTAGAAATAGTTGGATAAAATTGCTTTCTATCTAAATTAAGTTCGTTTTTCCAAAATAGTTTGGCTAATTCAGGATTTGAATCGCAGTTAAATAAAACTCTTATCTTCCATATTTCCTTAGGAACCTTAAGTATTTTTTCAAATTGTTCTATAACAAACTTATGTAATTCTGGATTTTTATTCACAAAAAACAATTTTTCTTTATAACTTCCATCGCCATGAATTAAGAAAAAAAGCTCTATTAACTCAGGAGTAATTTCTATAAATCTTGGTAAGGTTATTGGAGTTCTTGCTTCTTTGAATAGAGTAATAAAATTGTTGTTCCTATAGATTGCTTTGTGTTCTTTTATCTTTGATAAATCAATATATCTTTTATCGTTTTCATTAGACTTCTCACTCTCTTTTGCCACTTCAAATAATATTTTTTCATGATTGTTTACATTAAGAATTTCAATAGCCTCCTTTGGAATGCTAAACTTCCCCCATTTCTGAATTTTTGTAGCAAATTCAAATTTATTATTTTCTTTTACTGCCCTTAAAATAATAATATTCCCTATCTTCGCTTGCATATTTTTTTTTGGCTTAGACAGAAAAGTTGCAAAAGGATGATGTGAAGAAGTTGTAATTATTGTATCAAATTTGCCCAAAACATTCTCTTCATTATAAATTTTTAAAAATTCTTCTTTATTGATAATTTCATTAGTATAAATACTCAAATTTTCCACAAGAATTTTCTGCGCCATTTTTTATAAAGAACTTATTTTATTTTATCTTTTAAATAATTATTAAGAATTTCACCTAATTTTTTACCAACCTTCTCTCCTTTTGCTTTACAATAACCTGTAAATTTCCTCCAAACCTCTTCGTCTAACTCTTTTATTAGTTTATTTCCCATTTTCTTAAGTTTATATTAGTTTATACTGAGATATACTAGTATATAAATCTTTCGCTTTATGTTTGATTTACTTTTTTCTCCAGAAAAAACCTGCTTTGCTTTCTAATCTTTCAATTTTATTTTCGTTCATCAATTCCATTAAAATTCTATAAAGCAAATGCCAATTAATTACCTTATTTGCTTTCTTCTGAAGTTCTGTAAGAATCTCATTTGTGCTCTTTATTTCGGTTTTTGAAAGAACTTCAAATATCATTTCTTTGTATTTACTCATATACAAAGATTTGTATCAATAGTTTAAAGCACAATATCCAAATGTTTATACCAAAAGTTTTTAAATACTAATTTCTTAACTTTGTTAACATGGGAAAAAGAACAACAGAGTTTGTTTTAGGTCTTCTTGGAGGGATCTTGGGATTTTTTGCTTCTGCGTTTGCTTTGGCTGTTGGAGGAATTAGCGGAGCATTTGGAGCTAGCGGAGCTTCTACAATCTCCTTTTTAGGATGGTTTGCATTATTATTCTCTATTTTAGCAATTGTCGGTTCTGTTGTTGTAAGACATAAACCTAAATTGGGTGGAGCATTTTTATTGGTTAGTGCAATAGGCGGGCTAATTTCAATAAGCTTCTTTTATTTATTATCTTTTGTTTTATTACTAATAGCTGGCTTAATGGGGTTAATTAGGAAGGAGAAATAATGAAACAAGAAGGATGGTTTGATAGGCATAAGACTCTTGGAATAATTTTAATGATTGTAGGAACAATTATTGTTGTTTCAATTATCTTTGGGATTTTCATGCCTAAGGATACAACAAATAATCAAGGAACAGTTCTAAACAAGAATAGTGATTCGGTATCAAATGAAATATCGAGCGGAAGCATTTCGGAATGTTCTTCAAATTCAGATTGCAGTAGTAATGAACAATGCTCTAATGGAAAATGTGTAGAAATAATCAAAGCTGATGTTGTAGGGCATAGAAGGGATGAACCTTCTCCAGTAAATACTCCACAAACAATTCACTTTGGTTATAGCTGGTCTCAAATAACAGACGCCGAATTAACTTTATTAAATGTAAAGAGAGGAGATAGTGCATGGAATGCTATTAAAGAAGCAAATATGTTTAATGACGAACCTAGCGAGAGTCAAGAATATCTTTTAGCAAAGTTTAGGTTTAAAGTTATCCAAACATCTGATGGGGGATCATATGATGTAAGCAGTTATAATTTTGATCTTGTTTCTTCTGATGGGGTGGTTTATGATAAACCATTTATTGTACCCCCAGAACCAAGCTTATCAAAAGAACTTTATTCTGGAGCTTCTACAGAAGGATGGGTTGCATTCGTTGTAAATAAAAATGATGCTAGTCCTTTAATTAGTTTTAATCGAGATACTGATGGGTTAGATGAATTATGGTTTAAATTGAATTAATTATTCTTAAAAATTTTTTAAGCCAAGTGCTTTTTTTACTTGTTCATCAACTTGAAAGCTAGTTGGGCCAGAAGGCTTGTCTATATTTATTATAGAAAACTCTAAAAGCTCTTTAATTGTTTTGTTTTTCTTTATTTTCTCTAAATCCATTTTTTTCTAAAATTTTATTTATTATACTGGTTGTGGAGAAGCCGTCTTCTAGCTCAAAATTTTTAAATATTCCTCCCCATCTTCTGAGAAGGTTTTCTTCTTCTCTGATTCTTGATTCAATGTATGTTCCTCCTTTGATATGCTTATGTGGCTTGATGATTTCAAGAAGTTTCAAAGGATTCTCTTCGTCGAAAATGACAGTATAATCAACACATTGCAAAGCAGCCAGCATTCTTGCTCTTTCCTGCTCTGGAATAATCGGCCTATTTTTGCCTTTAAATTTTTTAATAGAATCATCTGAATTAAGCAAAACAATTAAAATATCTCCTTCATTTTTTGCTTTTTCAAGCAAATTGATATGTGCATAATGCAAAATGTCAAAACTTCCGTTTGTTGTAACTATTATCTTTCCTTTTTCCCTTAACTCTTTTGCTATTTTTTCAATTTCTACAGCTGTTTTAATTTTGTTTTTTGTTAACATTTTTTTCTGGCTTTTCCTTTTGTTTTTTTATCTTCCTCAATTCCTTCATCTTCTCTGTCGCATAAGAAAAAGCATAGGCTTTCATATCCAAATGCCTTAAAATAAAATCTCTTACCGCGAGCCTTTCTCTTTTTCCAGCTTCTCTTAACATCCAGCCAGCTCCTTTTTGCACATAAACATCTTCGTCATAAACTAATTTTTCAGCTAGCTTGAATGTCAGCTCAAGTTTTCTTTCTTTGATAAGTTGAGAAGTTGAAATTATCGCAGCTCTTCTTTCCCAAGGATTTTTGCTTTCAGAAAAATTTTCAATATCTTTTTTAAGTGATATATCTTTTGCCAACATTTTTCCTAAAACCCAACTTGAAATTCCATCACAATGGTCCCATGTTTTTATGTCTTTAATTTTTGCAAGCGAAAATTTCCAAGTTTCATAATCAAATTGTTTTTCTTTTGAAGCAAGTAAAAAGATAGCCATTAACTTTTCTTCATGATTTCCTGAATTCCACAATTCATTAAATAAACAATAAATCTCAGAAAGCTCTAAATTTTTATATTCTTTTGCAATTTTTCTTAATTCCGGCACCCTTAAACCATAAAATTCAAAAGGAGATTTTAAATATCTTTTGTAATTCGCAGCGAGCTCTTGATTTGCAAGTTCTTTAAGTTTGCTTCTTATTTCTTCTACTTTTTCATTTATCATATTTCCTCTTTCTCAATCTCAACTCTGTCATAAGTTGGATATTCTTCAACTTTATAAATTTTATATTTTTTTATTAGTTTTGGAACAAGTTTTTCAGAAATAATTATTCTATTTTTTCTCTTGTCTGTGAAAGCGAGTTTGTTTTTTATGTCAGAAATTAAACCACTTACTTTAGTAAGTGGATGTAAGTTCGGTGTTTTAATTTCTGAGCATCCAGAAGTCCCACACAAACCACACCTTTTAAGGTGTGGTAAACTCAAGGACTTCTTGATTTTATTTTTCCCATAAATTGCAAAATAAACAGCCGTTCCTTCTGATGTTTTTTCCCCGTAAGGCAAAATGTTATGGCATAAAAGCCTGTTTTTATATTGAAACCAGTTTTTTGTTTCAGCAGTGCACAAATGAACTTTAAGCTTTATTTTTGGTTTTTCTTTTTTTAATTTCTTCAATATCCAGAGTCCAGCCTCTTTGCTTCCAGCAATAACATAGCCCCCTTTTTTTAATTTATAATTTTTTGTTATGTAATTAAAATTCGTGTCGCTTATCTCCAACTCATTTAAATTCACAAATCCAATATAATTTTTAATTTTTAAAATAAAATTGAATATTTCTTTCTTTTTATAAGGTAATATTGGAAGCTCAATTCCAATATCCTCTTTTTTCCAAAATTTGGAAGCTATTTTTATCTTATCACTATCCTCTTCTAATTGTTTTTTGTTTAGTTTTCTTGCCAAAAATTCAGGGTGAAATCTTACTTCATCTGCTACTTTCCTCAATTTTCTTAATTTTTCTTTTGTGATAAATTTTGTAGGTAGATAAATGTGAATATGAAAATGCTTGAATTTCTTTTTTAAAGCAGATGCGAATTTCAATGTTCTCCGTAGTTTTAACAAAGGATCTCCTCCTGTTATTCCTGCTCCGTGGGCATTGCTTTCTTTTGCTTCTTCAATCATTTCTTTAACGCTTTTACATTTTCTTTCATTTACCCAAAGAGCATCTTTATTTTTTCTTTTCTCGCTTAAAGAACAATACCAGCAGTTTCTGCGGCAAATTCCAGTAATAAACAAAACTAACTTCCTGCCTTTAACGCAAAACTTGCATCCTTTTGCAACTCCATTTAAGTAATATGATGAAAATTGAGTTTTTTTGATATTCATTATATAGAAAAACAAATGCTACTTAAAAACTTTCTTGCTTACTCTTGTGCAGCCAGTCTTCTAATTCTCGGCTGCTTTTTTCCCTCTACAATATGCTTTGCTCTTTTTGCTTCAAATTTTGATTCTTTAAAGCCAACTTCTCTCACAGCTTCTTTTTTCTCTTCTTTCTCTTTAATTTCTTCTGGCTTCTCTTCTTTCTCCTCTTCTTTCTTTTCTTCTCCAACTTTTTTTTCCAATTCTTCCTTCTTTTCCTCTGGTTTTTTCTCTTCCTTTTTCTCAGCTTCTGCTTTCTTCTTTTTTTCTCTTTCAATTTTATATTTTATTATCTGCGGAATTTCTGCTAATTCTGCCCTGACAATTCCATTGTCATACTTTACAGCTTTAACTTTAATTTTTGTTGGAGGCTTTCTCATCCCCCTAAATCTTATTTCATTATTCAAAAGAATATCAACTCTAATCTTTCGCAAATCTCTATCATAAACTTTCATATGCCTGACAAGAAATTCTCTAATTGCTTTAACAGCTTTGTTTGCTCTTTTATATTCAGGCACTTTCAACCACTCTCTTCTAAGTGGGATTATATAAGTTCTTTCCAACACAATCTTCGGTTCAATTTCTTTTTTTGCCATTTTTTAATTTTTAGTTTTTCTAACCTAAATGCCTCTTTCTCAAGATTCTTGGCTTAATTTTTAATTTTGTTCTTCTCCAGCTTCTTCTAACTCGAGTCATGCTGCTCGGATGCACTCTTTTTCCCGTCCCATATCTTCTCAAAACTGCCCAGAATGGAGCCCACTGGGTTCTTCTTTCATGCACAGCTAATTTAATCTTCCTCTGGTATTGCTTTTTTCTTGGGTTAGGCATTTTAAATTCTCCCTTCTAATCTCTGCACTTTTTTAGTAACTATCTCTTTTAATTTTTCCCAATTTTCTCTTGATAACTTGTTGTTATTTGGGTCATATGGTCTATCAAAAAGCTCTCCTCTTACCCATTGATATGATTCTCCATTCAAAAGAAAGTTAACTCCTCCAACAGGATTTCCAGGTGCTTTTATTAAAAGTATTTCTCTTTCATCAAGAATAGGCTCTCCAGTTTTATCATTCCTATAAACAACCAACGGAGCTCCGCCCCTTGGTATTGATAGTTTGCAATAACCCTCTCTAGATTTTGATTCTTTTTGCATTTTATTCTCCTTGTTTAGTTTCTCCTTTTATTGAATCTAAAAGTTCTTTTCCTTTTGCTGTCAATCTTCTTCCTGTTCTTTTATCTTTAAACTTCTCTACTATGCCTGCTTTTTCAGCTTGCTGGAGAATTGTTCTTATAATTTTTCCACTTCCTTTTCTAAACTTTTCAGGCTTCATTCCTCGATTTTTTCTTCCGCCATATCTTGTTTTTAATCTCCCAACTCCAACAATTCCTTTAATATACAACTGCCTTAAAATAGAAGCAGCTCTTTTATACCACCAGTCCTCTTCAATTGGCGGCCTTTCTCTTGCAACAGAAGTCTTGACATAATCTGCCCATTCAGGCATTTTAAATTCCTCTTTTTCCTTCAAAGCTTCAGCTAATTTTTTATTATATAAATCAGCAGGAATTTCATATATTGACATTTTTTAATTTTTATTTTAGTAATTTAATAAATTATTATTGTTCTTAAGCTTCTATTCATTAAGCTTTAACATATCTTTTATAGCTTGATGTGGGCGTCAATAGATTACATCATTTTTATCATTACTGATTTATTAATTGACCTTTCCTCTCGGAAATAGAATGGCTTGTTAGCCATTTAGTCTAAAACTAAGAAGAAAAAGGGTTTATAAAACTATCGGGTGTTTGTTAGGTATCTAAAAATATATACTGAAGTATAGAAAAGTTTAAATACTATTAGGTATCTAAATATATATGAAGTTATTAAGTCAAAAAAGTCGTGAATACAAAGGGAAAAATTATATAAAATATTGGGTTGTAATTGCTAATGGGCTAATCAAAAAATTAGGATGGAAAAAAGGAGAGCTTTTAAAAGCTGAGATTAATAACAATAAATTAGTTATTCAAAAAGAAAAATGAAAACAAATCATAAAATAATTTTTGGTGATAGTGCAAAAGTATTAAAGACATTTTCAGATAATACTTTTCAGTTAATGGTAACTTCCCCGCCTTATTGGAATGTTAGAGATTATGGGCATCCCGAACAAATAGGTTTTAAAGATAGTTTAAAAGAATATCTTGACAGAATAAACGAAGTTTGGAAAGAAGTAGTAAGAACGCTTATGCCAGACGGAAAAATTGCTTTAAACATCGGCAACATATACTATAATGGGCCAGATGAAACAAGAAAAACAACAGCCAATTTATCTTATCTTTTATGGAAGCAATTAGATGATTTTAAAGAATTAAGATATATGGGAACTATCTATTGGAAAAAAACAACTTCAAGAAACGGGGCAGTTTTGTTTGGAAGTTATCCTTATCCAAGCAACTTTATGATTTCTTCTGCAGTTGAGCCAATACATGTCTTTAGAAAAGTTGGCAAGAGAGAAGTGCCACAAGATATTAAAGAAAAATCAAAAGTAACATTAAAAGAATTTAGAGAGTTTAGAGATGCCATCTGGGATATTAATGGAGTAAATGATAAGCATGTTGCCGCTTATCCTTATGAATTGCCAGAGAGATTTATAAAAATGTTTACTTTTAAAGGAGATAATGTGCTTGACCCATTTGTCGGAAGTGGCACAACTACAAAGGTAGCGAGAGCTCTGGGCAGAAATTCAGTTGGTATAGACATTAATCCAGAGTTTATTAAGATAATTGAAGAAAAAGTAGGATTTAAACAAAAGAATTTATCTGAAGATAAAGTAGAATTTGAAGTTTTATACTTAGATAAAGAAAAATTAATATCTAAATAAGTCACAGGGTCTTATCTTAAATTGTAGCATATTTCCTGTAACTCTACCACCATCACCACCCTTTCTTTGTAAAGTGATTCTGCCGATAGAAATACTGCCTCTTGGGCTTATTTCAACTTTACCTTCTCCAAATATACTCATAGCTTTATTAATGTCTGCCAGTACCCAAGTGGTTTCATCTTCTTCTGTATCGTATCTCGTTACTAACATCCAATCAGCAGCAAACTTTCCCCTGCCTTTAATTATATCGGCAATTATCAAAAATTTATTTTTTGTAAAAAAATCTATTATTGTTTTCTTATGTTTATTTTCAAACTCATCCATGAAGAACCTTCTTTTATCTCTAAGCGAGATATATTTGCCTCGTGTTATTTTCTTTTCCTTTAATAATTCAGAGGGAGATATTTCTCCACAGAATATTTTTAAGAGCGTTGTAATATTTTCAGGAATATTCCATAACTCTATATAGTTTTTTACCCCTCTTTTATCAATCTGGTTATAGTCTGCATCGGAATTAGTCTTTTTAACAGATAAATTTTGAACAGAAACAAGTTTTTTTAATGTGATTGTCACTTTAATCTGAACATCGGTTTTGTACCCATGCAATACTTCAGCTTCAACTTTTTTAATTTTCTTTAGATTGTAATCCATAATTTTAAGCCATTTTTGAGCTTCCCTGTCTTTTTTCCACTTAATGAATTTTTTTGCGATTTCTTTTTCATTAGCAAAACCACCTTTAGCAGTTTCCGAGCCAATTCTTACTAAATTTGTCATAAAAAGTTAAGAAATCTCTACCTTATAATTCTTTCCACTAAATGAAGAGGTTACATTACCCTTTATAAGGGCGTTGTTGGTAAATTAGGGATTTTAGAGAGATAAAACAACATATTTATACTCTCAATTTCTAAGATTTTTATGGGAATTTGTGCATTATGCGGAAAAGAAAAAGAACTTTGTGAAAGTCACTCTATCCCAAAATTCGTTTTTGATTGGATTAAAAAGACATCTGCTACCGGATATCTCAGACAAGCTATAAATATAAATAAAAGACTCCAAGATGGAACGAAAGAGAAGTTTCTTTGCTTTGAATGTGAAACTAAATTCTCAAGATATGAAAAATATTTTGCAGATGAATTTTTTTATCCTTACTTAAATAAAACGAAAACTTCATTTAACTATAATGAAAATCTCCAAAAGTTTATTATGTCAATTTCTTGGAGATTGCTAAAGAACGATTTGGAAGGGTTTAAGATCTTTCAACCAGAAATGTTTGAACATGCAAAAAAAGCAGAAGAATATTGGAGAAAGATTTTACTCAACGATAAATTAGATGAAGAATACGAACATCATTTATTTTTGTTTGATTATATTGAAAGTAGTTCTATCGATTTGCCTAAAAAGTTTCAATGGTATACTATGCGATCAACAGACGGAACAATTGTTTCAAGCAAGCAAGAGTTATTTTTATTCGTTAAATTTCCATCAATGTTTTTTATATCCTCTATTTTTTCAAATTCAATTAAGAGATATTGGGAAAATACTTTAATTGAGAAAAAAGGAGTTTTTGGTGGAAATCCTCAATCTTCTCAACATCCGGGATTTTGGGATTTTTTGATAAGCCGTGTTGAATTATTTAATAAAGATGAACTATCTGAAAATCAAAGCAAAAAACTAAAAGACACAACATTTAAAAATTTAGATAAAGTGCGGAATTCTAAATCTTTTGAGGTGTGGTTGGAAGAGTCAAAAAGAAAACTAGACTAACTCTTTCATACATCTTCTCTTTCCACTTCCATTCAATCAAACGCAGGAAACTCTTCGGCTCTTCCAACTTTTCTCGCAACTTCGCTCGTTATTCTACTTTTTTAATTTCTCTCCAAGGAAATTAGAGATTTCCTGGACCTGAAAATCTTTTAAGATTTTCTTGGTCGTGAAATTGCTCGCCTCCACTTTTTCAGGAAAATTGTGAAGCCGATAATTTTGTAAGTGTATTTACTTCCGAGCTCACTTACAATTTTTTCTGCAATTTCTTCAGCTGTTTTTTTATTATGCCCGGCGCTTTTCAACAAACAGATTTTTATATTTTCTCTTGTTTTAAAACAAGTTTTTATATTCTCCAAGATACCAGAAGTTAAGCCATTTTTTCCTATCTGCAAAGTTGCTCGGAATTTCATTTTTTAAATATCTTTTTTAATGTATTTAAATATTGAAGAAAGTGGTGCTTCACATTTGCAACAATATATCCGCTGCTTTTACATAAAATCTGCTTTATTTTTATTCTACTTCCTAATTCTATCTCATTTAAAGCATTTCCTAACTCACTTGTGAGATGCGCATCAACGCCGGCGATTCTCAAAAGCCAGGGATTTTTATCAGCAAGTTGCAGAGCTTTTTCATTTCTTGATTTTGAAGTACTAGAATTAAAAATTTCAATTCCGTTTGCATACTTAACAATTTCATTTAAATTTTTATGACTACTAAACGGATGTGGAATTATAAGCAAGCCTTTTTGTTTTTTTGTTTTTTTAACAACTTCAAGAAACTTGCGGGTTTTAATTTCTTTTTTAATAAAACAGGGAATAATATCTCCATATTCTGTTTTAATCTCAATTCCTTTTATAAGATGCGTTTTGCTTCTATATTTTTTATACTTTTTAGTTTTTAACAGCTTTTCAATAATTTTGCAAGCTTCAAAATTTTGATGGTTTGTAACGCAAAAATAATCTATTTTATTTTTAATAACATAATCAAGTAATTTTTCTATTTTTATGTTTGCATCATAAGATTTTTCTGTGTGTATGTGAAATAAAAAGGTTTTCATTTTAAATTTTTTGGATTTTGTTCATTTATAAACTTTTCAATCTCCTCTTTCTTGACTTTAATTTCTTTAAATTTTTTAACACCAAAAGTTCCTAATTTCGTGGATTTTATTTTAAAAACATCTTTTCCAAGAAAATAGTGCACAACAACCTGTTTTCTGTTGTCCCGCCAGTCATGGCTGTATCTTGCGCAAAATATCGCAGCTTCTTTTATGTCTTTTTTTGTTGCTTTTTCATTTTCTTTTGATTTTATATTTACAAACGGGCTTCCAGCTTCTTTTGTATGCAAAACTGCCTCGGCTTTTTCTGCCTGTTCTATTAGCTTCTCATTGCTCTCTGCGTCTTTGCCTGCTAAAACAAGCTTTCCGCTTTTCGTAATAAACTCTCTGAATTTCATAAAAATACGTAACAAAACCTCAATTTAAAGGTTTTGTTTAGAAGTAATAGCTTAGCTTTCTGAAGCGGATTCTTAACTCTATAGTGTTAAGAAAGATATAAAAACTTAAGATTTTTAATAGAACTATGAAGATTTTAAAGATTATAAAGCAAACTGAATTAAAAGTAAA
>Ga0210057_1008099_pt1 | contig 12543 bp, 8 predicted proteins | sample CryGeyCG2114_010_2_FD_183968 | JGI IMG/M metagenome (GOLD analysis project Ga0210057, IMG submission 183968) | Groundwater microbial communities from aquifer - Crystal Geyser CG10_big_fil_rev_8/21/14_0.10 (SPAdes) (version 2) | ecosystem: Environmental > Aquatic > Deep subsurface > Groundwater ... | reverse complement strand
TATTCACAACTGCTTCACTGTCAAGGTTGAACCTTGACAGTGTGATTTGATATAATACATATTATGAAAAGAAGAGATTTTAAAAATTTAGCGAGAGGTGAAATTTACCACATTTACAATAGAGGAGTTAATAGAGAAAAAATATTTAGAGATGAACAAGATTATAGAGCTTTTTTATTTAGATTGGGCTTATCTTTTGGTATTGAAAAGAAAATTCTCAACCAAAATAATTTAACTAAATCCCCTAGATCGCGTATAAGAATTTCTCCATTTCCGAATGACTCATTTAGATTACACGCTTTTTGTTTAATGCCAAATCATTTTCATCTTTTGATAGAACAACTTTCTGATATACCAGTTTCCACCTTACTACAAAAAATTTGCACTAGTTTTTCAATGTATATGAATCTAAAACATAAAAGAATAGGCCATTTATTTCAGGGTAATTTCAAATCAGTTAGAGTGGAATCCAACCCCCAGCTTATATATGTATCCTCTTATATACACATGAACCCGGTAAAAGATAAACTTGCTATAAAACCAGAGCAATATAAATGGAGCAGTTATGGTAACTACACAAATAATACTGATTTCCCACTAATTTATAAAAATTTGATTTATGACATCTTCGGAAGTCAAGCAAATTTAATTAAACAAACATTATTATACAAAGCCGATAACGAAAATCTGTATTAGAAACTTTTGTGTCAAGGTTCAACCTTGACACTACGTGCCTCTATTTCATATTTTTTATAATAATAACCTATTAATGTCCATGGTGTATTTAAAATAAGACCGAGATTTTTCATGATTTGAAGACCTACAATCTAAGTGTCAAGGTTGAACCTTGACACTTTTGATATCTTTTATAAGCAGATAAAGGAAGCGATGGAGTCACCGGCGCGAAGCTTCATAATACGAACACCTTGAGTAGAACGTCCGAGAGTTGGTATTTCAGAAAGACTTAGTCTGATAACTTGACTCTTTTTTGACATAGCTACTGCTTCTTCTTCTAAACCAGTCACCATTGTAGAAGATATTATTTCGCCTGTTTTAGCAGTAACATTGCTGGTCTTTATACCAGAACCGCCTCTCTTTTGAATCTTATATTCAGTGATGATGGTTTTCTTGCCATAACCATTGGTCCCTAACGTAAGAAGAGCTGCATCTTTTTCAGCTTCTTTGGGGATAGCATGAGCCCCAATCACTTTGTCACCTTTTTTTAATTTTATTATTCTTACTCCTGTGGCGGTTCGACCCATTTCTCTGACATCTCCTTCTTTAAACCTTATTGATTGACCTTTAGAGGTAACTACTATGCCAGAATCTCCCTTAACCACTCCAGAAACAGAGATTAATTTATCTTTTTCTCCAAGTTTGATAGCGATAATACCACTCGCTCTAACATCATGGAAACTAGAAGCGCTGACTTTTTTGCCAATACCACCTTCGGTAATCATCATCAATGAAAGGTCTTTATCTTCTTTCAAGTTTTTAGGCATTGGTAAAATAGAAGTAACTCTTTCACCTTCAGAAAGAGAAATAAAGTTCATAATAGATTTGCCACGAGTAGCTCTTTTACCTTCTGGAAGTTCATACATTTTTATTTGATAAGCTTTGCCAAGGTCAGTAAAGAAGATGAGATCAGAATGAGTGTTGGCAGTCAAAAAATTGATAACAAAATCTTCTTCTTTGGTATCTAAATCAATCACCCCAACTCCCCCGCGTTTTTGTTTTTTGTATTCGTCTGGACTGGTCCTTTTAACATAACCGCCAGCAGTCAATATGAGAGTATTTTCTTCATCAGCGATTAAATCTTCAACAGATAGTATTTTAACTCCACCTTTAATCACCTTGGTCCTTCTATCGTCTCCATATTTTTCAGAAATATCTGAAAGCTCTTTTTTGATAATTGAAAGTATTTTCTTAGGATTGGCTAAAATTGTTTTTAGTTCGCCTATCAATTTTTGGACTTCACTTAACTCATCTTCTATTTTTTGTCTTTCCAGACCAGCCAATTTTTGCAAACGCATCTCTAAAATAGCGTTAGCTTGAAGTTCGGAAAACTTAAAAGTTTTTATCAAGTTGGCTCGTGCCTCTTCTACGTCTTTTGATTTCTTGATTAACTTAATGATTTCGTCTATATGGTCAAGCGCCTTTTTAAGTCCAAGCAAGATATGCTCCCTAGCTTCAGCTTCACGTAAATCAAATTCGGTCCTTTTTCTGACTACGATTTGTCTATGTTTTATAAATTCTTCTAAAATGCTTTTTAAAGATAAAGTTTGAGGCACTCCATCAACTAAAGCGACTAGATTCAAATGAAAAATATCTTCAAGTTGGGTATGTTTATAAAGATAATTTAAAACTTTTTGGGGATGGCTACCATTCTTAAGGTCAATAGCTATTCGGATATCTTTAGTAGATTCATCTCTGATACCTTTGATACCATCAATTTTTTTCTCTCGGACTAAGTCAGCAATTTTTATTATGAGCTCCGCTTTATTTACTCTATAAGGAATAGAGCTGATAATTATTTGGGTGATATTTTTATCTTCAATTATGTCAGCCACACCACGAGCGACAATGCCACCTCGTCCGGTAGCATAAGCATGATGAATATCTTTAGTATTGAAAATGACGCCTCCAAGCGGAAAGTCTGGTCCTTGCACAAATTGCAACAAATCTTCAGTAGTGGCCTCTTTATTGTCTATGAGAAAAGAGGTGGCATCTACTACTTCACGAAGGTTATGAGGAGGAATATTGGTTGCCATACCGACAGCAATACCTAAAGTGCCATTGAGTAGAAGTTGCGGAGCGACAGCTGGTAAAACTGATGGTTCTTTTTTGGTAGCATCATAGTTTGGCACCCAATCCACTGTCTCTTTGTTTATATCACGCATAAGTTCACTAGCTATTTTACTCATTTTAGCTTCGGTATAACGCATTGCCGCCGCATTGTCTCCATCAACAGAACCAAAATTTCCTTGACCGATAACAAGTGGATAACGAATAGCAAAGTCTTGAGCCATTTTAACCATCGCTTCATAAGCAGAGGTATCACCGTGAGGGTGATAATTTCCTAACACTTCTCCGACTACTGCCGCTGATTTTCTAGTCTTAGCAGCCGATGAAAGACCCATAGTATGCATAGCATAAAGAATACGACGATGAACAGGTTTTAAACCATCACGAACATCAGGCAAAGCTCTATCAGTGATGACAGACATAGCATAGTCAATAAAAGATTTTTTCATTTCGCTCACGATAGAGCGCGAAATAACGCCCTTTTGAGCGCCTATATCCTCAATATTTCCAGAATTATTTTCTTCTTCTTTAGCCATTTATACCTTAATTATAGCAAAAAGCGCGCCTATAAACAAGCTCAAAAAATTAAAAATCCTTTATGGAGAAAGCTTCAGCTTATACCTCAAATAAACCCAAAATTGTGGATAACTTTTATTTTCCATAGAGTTGATGATGTGTTCCTAAATCTGAAACAAGAAAAACATTGTCTTCAGTTTCTCTGTAAATAATTAATAAATCTCCACCAGCATCTACACTTCTATAACCTTTCATAAAACCTTTGAGGTGATGGTTATCTAAAAGTGGATTAAAATGATCCGTTTTTAAAAGACAAAGACTTTTATTGATTCTCTCCTGTTCATTTTTTCTAAATTTTTTAAATTTCTTCTTAAAATTATCAGAAATAACCAAATAATTCATACTTTTTTTAAAAAATTATGAATTGAGCCATTCGATTGCATCTTTTGCATTATCAAATACGGGTGACATATTTTTGCCATTTTTATAATCTGCTTCAACTCTCTTTAAAGTTTTTTCTAAACCTTTAGACATTTTATAAGAAGGTTCACCAAAATAAACACCCTTGTTTTCAGTAAATTGATGAAGTTGGGCATTTATGAAAGTAGAAAAAGGCAGACCCATTTTTTTTAGCATTTTTTGGGTTTTTTCTTTTACTTCTTTGTCTATTTTTATACTGACAGCAACTTTTGACATATTTTTATAATTTAGTATTGCTAAAGTATATACAAAGACAATACTATTGTCAACTTAAAAATGATAGTAATTATTTCTTCTCATAAAAATCAATTCCAGTTATAAAAGGCACAAAAACATCAGCCATTGAATCTTTAAACTCTTTATATTGCTCCTTCATTCCATTAAAAACTGATTTAAAAGTATTTTTGGTATTTTCAATTGGTGTCGGCACTAATTTTGCAGAAACTACCGAAGCAGTTTGACTCCCAGATTTTTGTCCTATCACTTGATTATCATTTCTAAAACTTAAAAAACCAGTAAAAAAACCCCAACCAATAAATATAAAAATCGAACAAACCACAGTCAAACCTAAGGCCCATCTATTTCTATACTCTTCTGATTTTTCCATTATTGAATTGTATTTTTTAATTAACATCTTTAGAGCAATTATATATTTGATTAATTTTAGTTATTGAACTTTTAGCACAACAATTTCTCCCTTTTTTTCTTCTAAATCTTTTTTCTTAATAGTAAGTTTTTCAATTAGCTTGACCTCCTCTTCACTACCTTCTTTCAAAAATGTCTTGAGAGATTTTTCATCATAGTTCATAGGAATAATTATAGAAGGCTCTAAAGAAACTGCAAACTTATAAGCGTCGAGTGCGTTTAATACTCCTTCACCACCAATAGGAACAAAAAGTATATCAACACCGTCAATCCCCGCTTTAGTTTCGCTTGGTATAGAGACATCACCCAAAGCTCCCAAAAAACAAAGGTTCATATTTTCAAAATTAACTGTATATATAGTATTGATGCGACCTTCTCCACCGTAGTTGGAAGCACTTACTAACCCTTTTATAAAAACTTCTTTTGTTTCGTATTCACCCGGACCATCTATGACAAAAACTTCTTTTTCCCCGCGATTTACTTGATCCACTCCATTCATATCGGGGTGATTCAAAGAAATCAAAGCAATATCCGCTCCAAAATTATTGGCTTTAAATTTAGACTTTTTTGAAACAGGGTCAAAGGCCAAAACAGTATCCCCAAATTGGACTTTAAAAGATTGTGCTCCTCCATATGAAATAATCATACAGGCATTTTAACATAAATAAAAAGATAAAAAAGGGGTGGTCATCCTCAACTAATAAGTCAGTTATCTAAAATACTTTACCTTATAATATTGAAAATACAAACAAAAAACCGACCACTATTTAAGGGTCGGACTTTTTTACTAAAAAAACTATTGTGTCCGCGCGAAACGCACGATGCGGGTAGAGCGTTCCGCGCGGACTGCATCTCACCTTAAATTTAAAGAAGAAGCACCTACTTAAAGAATACACCCACCACTTTATATGTCAATAGTTTTAGACATCACCTGTGGATAACATATTTGGCGGAAGGGGTGGGACTTGAACCCACATGCCCTTACGGGCGCCGCTTTTCGAGAGCGGTTCCTTACCAATTCGGAACACCCTTCCATTGATCCGTCAAATCTTAAATAAAAGACAACCCCATAAATAGAATATAACATTTTTTGCATTATTACTAAAAAATGTTATGATTTGTTTTTGATTTCTTTCCTTATTTCATTTTAGAAATTAGAAATTGAAAATTCCTTGAGATATACACTTGTATATCTGTATATCACGAAACTTATAATACACTTGAAGAGGTTTGTAACAGGGAAAAGGAAATCAAAGGTAATAGAATATTGAAAGAAAATATAATAAGAAAATTGGCCCCATCGTCTATCGGTTAGGACACTGCCTTTTCAAGGCAGGAAGCGCGGTTCGATTCCGCGTGGGGTCACCACGATTTTTCCCTTATTTTTCAACATTATTTTTTACCAAGGACTCTCCTTGGTATTTTAAAAGATTTAAGATAAAAATAAAAAACTGAATATGATATAAATACAGTATGATTATTTTAGGTATTGAGACCAGTTGCGATGAGACAGCGGTCAGTGTAGTCAAAGCTGAAGGAAATTTAAATGATCTCCGTTTTGAAGTTCTTGGTTCATCTTTGATATCACAGGCAAATTTGCACGCGGAGTATGGCGGAGTCTATCCAAATTTAGCCAAAAGAGAACATCTTAGAAATTTGCCCACTGTTTTTTTAGATGCGTTAAGGAAGGCAAATTTAATTTCCAATTTTCAATTTTCAATTTTAAATAAATTTCCAATTTTCAATTTTTTTGAGAAACTGCCAAGGTTGAACCTTGACATAATTGCGGTTACGGTAGGCCCTGGGTTGGAGCCAGCTCTTTGGACTGGTATAAACTTCGCGGAAAAGCTGGGAAAAAGCTGGGGAAAAGCTGTGATTCCAACTAATCATATGGAAGGACATATAGCATCAGTTTTATTCAAAAATGATGCTATAGAAAGTAAAAAAGTGCAAGCAAAAAGTAGGATTGAATTTCCAGCAATTGCATTACTTATATCTGGCGGACATACAGAGCTAGTGCTACTTAATAGTTGGATAGATAAAGAATTATTAGGAGAAACTCAAGATGACGCAGTGGGAGAAGCTTTTGATAAAGTAGCCAGAATGATGAATCTTCCCTATCCGGGAGGACCGGAAATAAGCAAATTGGCCGAAAAGGCCCGTTTAGAAAATATTAATCTAGAAAGCAAATTTCCAAGACCAATGCTTCATTCAAGAGATTTGAACTTTTCTTTTTCTGGTTTAAAAACTGCAGTGTTGTATTATTTGAAAAATATCAATGAAGCGAACATCCACAGTGCGCAGCAGCGAGGACAAGTGAGCGAAAGTGATATTTTTCAAAATAATATAAAAAATTCAAATAATCCACAAAAACATTCTCTCAATCGAACGGAGTATTTTTCTGCTGAAAAATCTCCTCCTTCTCACGCCAGTCGCGCTCCGAAAGTCGCTCTCGAGAAGTTTTTTGCAGATTCTTCTAAATCAGCTGTCCCCCCTCTCCTTGATAAGGAGAGGGGGTTAGGGGGTGAAGTAGTAATCTCAGAAGATATCAAATTATCAGTAGCTAGAGAATTTGAAGACGCGGTCATAGAAACCCTTGTTTCAAAAACAAAAACAGCAATTGAAAAATGCTCACCGAAGACCTTAATTATTGGAGGAGGAGTGATAGCCAATAAAGCTCTCCGAGAAAATTTTTTGAAACTGAAAGAAAATTATCCAGATTTAGATATTTTAATACCAGAAAAATTTCTCACCACCGACAACGCCACTATGATAGCTGCTGCTGGTTTTATTGAATACTTGAGAGACCCAAGAGCCAACAGAGAACTAAAAGCTCAAGGAAATTTAAATATTATTTAGCAGGCAAATCGTCTATGATTTCATCCAGTCCTTCTTCTGGATTTTCTATTATTATCTCTTCATCAGGTAAAACGCCCGGTAATATTATAACTGGAGCATCTTTTTTATTGTCATCTTTTTTGGCAATAGGAGCTATTGGACTATTACCATCTGGACCAGATTTAGGACCAGAGCCAGCAAATAATCTAGCTACTGCTACTATGACAGCTATCAAAATCAAAAGTAATATTACAGAGACAGATCCTCTATCAGTAAATATTTTTTTAGGGAAAGCAAAAAGAGAAACAGCTACATTTTTTAAGATTGAATCAGAAGTTGAAGCGTTGTCCTTTAACTTTACAACAGGAGAATCTGAACCATCAACCTTAGCAGAATTATTGTTATAAAGGACATTAGATGCGTTATCTGGAGCAAATATATAACCAGTATTTGAATTACCACCACCAACATTTGGATTATTTTCACCAAAAGTTCTAAAAGAATCTATTTCATTTTGGTCAGCTTGAGAAATAGGATACAGAGTATTACAGTAAATCTCATTTATTTTCTTTTTGGTTAATATATAAACAAAACCTGTAGTTACATTATCTCCCCAAGGAGTTAAGATATCACTTGCATATTTAGTCTGAAATCTCGCAACTGCTTCAAAAGTAGTTTGATCAAAATTCCCCGTTAAGGACAAATTTTCGTTCTCAAAGACATTTAGAAAAGATTGAACTTTCAATACTTCAATTGGGTCATTCTTCCAATCAATTTTTACATAATCTATAAGGTATAAACAACTAGTAGCGCCGAGTATTTCACCTTGAGGAGCAAATAGATTACTTATATCTCTTCTATGACCACCTATACCGCCACCTCCTCCGCCACCGCCACCGCCACCGCTTGGAGGAGTTACAGGAGGAACTGGAGTTTCCACCACATTAACTGTTCTAGTAGTAGTAGCTGAAAGACCACCGGAGTCAGTAACAGAGTAAGTTAATATGTAAGAGCCAACAACAGATGTATCTACCGTGCCTGTTGTGGTAGTAGCTAGAGTATCATCATCATCTTCAGCATCTGTATAAGTAGCCCCAGGGTCTACAAAAGGATTATCTAAAGTCCATTCTAGTGGATGATCTCCAATTAAAGTAACCACTGGAGGGGTATTTGCAGGAGGATTACTTTCTTCATAGACAATAACCTCTCTAGTAGTGGTTGCTCCAAGACCCTCTGAATCATAAACAGAGTAGGTTAAAGTGTAAGTTCCTAAAGTTGTAGTAGCAACAGTTCCATCTACGATAATTTCACTAGTCAAATCACCATCTTCTGTATCAGTAGCAGTAGCTCCTGGATCCACGAAAGGAGTGTTGAGAAGGAGATTAAATGGATCAGCTCCAATCAGATTTATAGTTGGGGGAGTGTTTTCTTCTTCAAAACTACAACTTAAAACAGTCACCAAAACAGCTACATCTTGGTAATCTTTGTCAGAATTAGAAAGAGGAAGGTCTTCAAAACCTATTAAGTATTCGTTATCAGCGACATGATAAACAAGAGCGTGATCTTCCCCACCATTTAGACTATTTTCTGTAGTAAATAAATATTTTCCACTGCCAGTAAATATAGCAAACCCTATCTTGTCTAAGTTTTCTATATCTAAATTTATGTCTTGACCTTTGACAAACTCATCTGTTGAAGCATATTCAGCAACTTCCCCTGATCTAAATACAGGAACAAAAGAGTTTACATCTCCTTTTTGATAATATCCAAAAACAAAATTTTGAGCCGTATATTCATCTAAGAATTTAATATTTATAGATGTATTATCTTTTTCTGATTGCCATATTTGGTATTGAGTTTGGTCTTCCAAAACATCAACCCCGAGATAGCCGGCATTCTCAATAATTTCTCCAATTGTCAATTCACTTGGAATGTAAGGGTCCCCTATTTCTTCTTTAGTTGTATCATCTAGAGAATCTACATTTGAACTTGGGATTAGGCAAATAGGATTAAAGTCTTCTGGATCTGGTTCTGGTTCTGGTTCTGAATCTTCTTCAGGAACACAAGTAACAGAAACATTGTCTATAAAAGTTCCAAGACTGTTTGGCACACCCAAGTCGGTAAAACGCAATTCAGTATTATTGGAATCAGATAAAATTTCAAAAGTATGATTGTTCCATTCTGTATTAGATATAGTTTCTCCAGAAGCTGTTATAGTAGAACCAACGGAACTATTGTTCCATTTTACTTCTAGCATATTGTCTGATGCTGGAGTGCTAGGTCTAGCAGAAAAATCAAATGACAATTTGTAAGTAAATCCTGATACAGTTTCTATATTTTGCCAAATAGTAATGGAAGCTGGTTCTCCATAAAGTGAATCATCACTTGGACCATTCCAATCAGTATCAAGCTCTGCATATTGAATCCCTTCAGAAGGAAACCAACCATCAACATTTTTTTGAATTTCAAAGAAAGGACTTGATGGGCGAGTGACATATTCAAAAGAATTAGGACCCGCTAGCCAATCAATAGACCAATTTGGAATAGACAAAAATATATCCCACGAATCATTTACTGAAGGAGTTTCAAAACTTCCATTGGCTACTAAGTTAACGTCAGGATCACAAATTGGGAGTTGTTCAACATTGTTGGCAGAGACACTGACAGGAACAACAGCTAAAAGTTGAGTAAATAAAAAAGAGAATAGCAAAAATGAAGTTACTGCTTTTTTAGTTTTATTTCTATTCTTCTTTGTTTTTTCTGAATACATATTATTTGTCTGAATTTTTAGTAATAGTAAATTTAACAATAGTATTTTTACATAATTGACAAATAAAGTCAAGTAAGTTGATTTTATTATTTTCAATAATAGCTATATTTTAAAGCATTTTTTAATAAGTGTCTTTTATTCTATAAAAATGTCTTTTAAAAGATTTATAAAATACTTTAAGACGAACATATAATATAAAAGACATTTATAGTCTATAAATATTGTCTTTTATATTATATACCCCATTAGAGTTTTATATACACCGTATACGATAAAAATGTTATTATACAAATAAGTCTATATATAAGATTTATAAAATAATTAAAAACTCTAACGGGATGAACGAAGAATTAAAAAAACCTTTTAATCCAATTGAACACGAAAATTTGATTTATAAAAAGTGGGAAGAGTCTGGATTTTTTAATCCGGATGTTTGTATTGAAAAAGGTATCACAAAAAAAGAAGCGGATTATTTTTCTATAGTTTTACCACCACCAAATGTTACAGGAACTTTGCACACCGGTCACGCACTTATGCTTGCTATCCAAGACATAATGGTTAGGTATAACAGAATGTTAAAAAAAAGAACTCTTTGGATACCGGGAACTGACCACGCCGCAATATCAACAGAATCAGTGGTAGTCAAACAACTATCCAAAGAAAATAAAAATAAACACGAATTAGGAAGAGAAGAATTTTTAAATAAAGTTAAGGATTTTACTCAAAAATCACACGACACAATAGTGGTTCAATTAAAAAAGATGGGGGCTTCACTAGATTGGTCTAGAGAAGCTTTTACTCTTGATGAAAAAAGGGAGGAAGCCGTCTATACTACTTTTGAAAAAATGTATACTGACGGATTAATCTATAGAGGATATCGGATAGTCAACTGGGACCCCAAAGGTCAGACAACAGTCTCCGATGATGAAGTTGAATACCAACCAAAAAAAGCAAAACTTTACTATTTTAAATATGATAGAAACTTCCCTATAACTATCGCCACAACTAGACCAGAAACAAAACTTGGAGATACTGCAGTGGCTGTAAATCCTGATGACTCAAGATATAAAAAATATATAGGAAAAACTATTGAAGTTAATTTTGTTGGGGTACCTTTATCTATAAAAATAATAGGAGACAAAGAAGTTGATCCAGAATTTGGAACAGGGGCCCTGGGAGTAACTCCGTCACACTCTCAAATTGACTGGCAAATGGCTGATAGGCACAAACTTGAAAAAATTCAAATCATAAATGAATACGCTAAGGTGATGGTAGACCACCCAGACTATAAAGATAAAAAAGTAGAGGTGGTCAGAAAAATTATTGTTGATAAATTGAGAGAGCAAAATTTATTAGAAAAAGAAGAAGAAATTGACCATAATATATCAGTATCTCAAAGAACCGGAGCTATCATTGAGCCCTTACCAAAACTCCAGTGGTTTATAGATGTAAACAAACCTTTTAAGATAAAGGGAGATAATATAAAAGGTCAAGCATTTTCTAAAGGAAGCACCACAACATTAAAAATCTTGATGTCCGAAGTTGTGAACAATAACCAAATCAAAATTATCCCCGAACGTTTTAAAAAAGTATATGAAAAATGGCTTACTAATTTGCATGACTGGTGCATCAGTAGACAAATTTGGTATGGTCATAGGATTCCTGTTTGGTATAGAGGTGAAGAAGCCAAGATAAGCAAAAAATCTCCAGGAGAAGATTGGAAGCAAGATCCTGACACTTTGGATACTTGGTTTTCTTCTGGACTTTGGACATTTTCTACATTAGGTTGGCCCAAAAATACAGACGACTTAAAAAATTATCATCCAACAAGCATATTAGAGACGGGTCATGATATCTTGTTTTTTTGGGTAGCAAGAATGATTTTGATGAGTGTATATATTTTAGGAGAAATTCCATTTAAAGAAGTTTATTTACATGGGATGATTTTAGATAAAAATGGTAAAAAAATGTCTAAATCTAATCCAGAGACGGCAGTTGACCCTCTTTTAACTATTGAAAAATATGGAGCTGATGCTTTACGTATGGCAATGATTGTGGGTGTCGGCCCCGGAAGTAATAACAGTTTGAGTGAAGACAAAATAAAAGCATATAAACATTTTGCCAATAAGATTTGGAATATTACTCGTTTTGTTTTAGAAAATTCCCCAAGGGGAGGCCTTGAAAAGAACTCCCTAAGGCCTCCCCTTAGGAATTTCGGAGAAGAAAACAATGCTCACTTAGAAAAATTTGACAGTTTAATAAAGGAGGTAACCGATGATATGGAAAATTATAGATTTTATTTAGCAGCTGAAAAACTTTATCACTACACTTGGCACACTTTTGCCGATATAATAGTAGAGGAGAGTAAAACAAAAATTAAAGAAGGGGGGAAAGAAAGTGAAAGCACCAAAAATATGCTCGGCTTTTTATTGAAAGAACAACTAAAATTATTGCATCCGTTTATGCCTTTTATAACCGAAAAAATATGG
>Ga0210057_1008095_pt1 | contig 12546 bp, 16 predicted proteins | sample CryGeyCG2114_010_2_FD_183968 | JGI IMG/M metagenome (GOLD analysis project Ga0210057, IMG submission 183968) | Groundwater microbial communities from aquifer - Crystal Geyser CG10_big_fil_rev_8/21/14_0.10 (SPAdes) (version 2) | ecosystem: Environmental > Aquatic > Deep subsurface > Groundwater ... | reverse complement strand
CAAAGTATTGCACTTTATCACAAGTTTTTTAGCTTGCAACCATATCCACACCCCCTTTCCAAAAGGTGCAAACCGTTTTGTGTATGGATTCGTGGCTTCGCGTGTCATGGTGAGGTGTTTTGGGAGCCCTTCGACTGTGCTCAGGACAGGCTCCGCGGACAAAACCACGAACCATGCAGCGAAGCACCTCACCATGACACAAAAATGTGTAACCCACCATAATTTTAACCAATCCCTGCATCGGCTCCACGAAAGTGGTTACTATTTTTTCGCCGCATCCCCTAGCCAAAAAAACGTGCAGGCATGTCAAAAAAACTTTACATGGGGAGAGCGAAGGGAAAGGTTATTTTTTGTTTTGCATATCAACGAAACTTCACATGCTCGGGAACAATCAATACCGGGCAGGGATCAACATCCTTTCCCGACGACCGGTGCGCGATCCCGGCTAGAAGGGGTGTGTTCATCTCGTGGCAGTGGTCCAAAGGAGCAGGGGATAGGTGCGGCCGTCTTCGCGATGGTGGCAGCCCACTGGGTATGAGAATGTGACTGCGAGAAATCTTGTCTGACATTTGTCGTCTGTCTGTTCTGGGCTTGGGGCTCTCCCTTTTTTCGGCACTCTGAGCAGGGCCAGCCGTCGAACATTCCCATACGAAGCAAGACTGGATAGACAGCGCGGCGCCAATCGCCTCGGTCACAATACGCAGCCTCTATCACAAGGTTGTGTCGCGGATACCACTTGCGGAGCGGTGCATGGCTTTTCGGCACATCGCCGTTCTTAGCATCTTTACTCGGGACAGCATCCGCGGCGTCAGTCTTCATGTCTTCCTGATCCCCTCGGCCATCTATTCCACCGCCGCTTTCTCCACTTTGAGAAGTCGGTGTCTCCATCGGCCGTTGCTGGTGGTTGTCATGAATCATTGCGGCTACTCTTCCCGATTTATTTCGCCGCCACGAGCAATTCCCTTTGACGACAAGAACTTCATTCACTTCCCGCCAGTGGAAATCAGCATTCCCACTGACAGACACTTTTCCCATACAATTGACGCTGATAGGCTCAAAAAAGCAAACAACAAACGAATCCGGACAACACATGGCCAAGAAGCAGCGAAAACCCGAACAGCCGGCAACAACCGGCCCACCGAACGCAGATGATGCCCTGGCCACCCTTGCGCAATTCGATGACCATCTCGCCGACCTGCAGCGGCCCGTCGTCAAGCAGGTGCAACAGTTCCTGGATCAACTGGAAGGACAATCCTTCGGCTCGCTGGAAGCGAATCAAGCCGTTGCCAGCGCACTGCAATTTCTTCTGAACCGCCTGGGCCTGCGCGTCGAATGTCCACGGTGCGGCAGACCCGCGATTTTCCGCTGCCGGTCTTCCCGTAGCCCAACGACGCCCTCCTTTCAATTCGAGCATTTCGAAGAAGGCCGCCGCACGAATCACGTCGGCACCACCACCTGGCCGGCACTCCGCTTAGTTCCCGCCCCACCGGATCGGCGACGAAAATCGTCGGCATCCGAGTAAGACACATCTCCCTTCCTTTCTCGAGAATTTTTTCCTACAGGGCTTGACTTCTGTACACATGCTGCATATTCATATGAATATACAGATGTTTGAGGAGCAGAAGGAGAAAGACAATGCCCGTCTCCGTTATCCACGTGCAGTACAAGAGTGGAACGCCGGCCCGCGGCGTCAAAGTCGCCCTCGGGTTCAACAGTTTTTGCGGCGGCATGACGCGCTCCGTCTGCACCAACAGGTACGGAAAGGCCGTGATCGCCCATGGTTCCAGCGGTTCCGCCACCGTCTACGTCCAGGGCAGGGCACGGCATCAATTTCACGCACCGGGATTCACGGCAGTGACCATCTAAAGGAGCAGCCAATGAAACGGATCATCCGGCACTACAAGAACAAGCAAACCGGGTACATGGATCTCTTCACCATCGAGTACCGCGAGAACAGTAACGGCACCGTTGCGCTCTGGTGCATCACGCATCCGCGCGATCCCCACGGCAAAGGCGTCAGCGTGCATCATCTCTATGAGAGTGGCCAAATCTGCGTCACTAAAGGCAGGGAGCCACGCAGCATGGAGCACGCCGAAGCGATTGCGTTTTCGTGGATGCTCGGCTGGAGCGAGTACATCCGCACCGGAACATTCCCGAATCGCGGACGCAACGTGCGTGTTCCCGATCGGGATGCATCGTAACCCCACACCGGGGCAAGGCCCCAGAAAGGAATGAGTCATGCGCGATGACGACCGCTATCCAAACGGCATCGTCGAGATCGAGCCCGACACCCTGCACGGCGTGTTGTAATGGCCCGATCGTTCCCATCACCTGCAGGGGGGAGGCTCGTCCTCCCTTCTGCTTTTCAAGAAAGGAGACTTTCCTTGGATGCAGTCATTCTGAAAGACGTGGCACTCAGCGACCTTCTAAGCATCATCCACCATACACCGCCGTCGCCGCGCCCACGCAAGCGTCGATCTCGTCGGCGGCAACACCACCGTCTCACGCCCGTCATCCTCATGGCGCAGACGGTCTACCAGGACATTATCAACCACCTGGCGACGAAACCGCCCGAAGCCGGTGGCGTCCTCATCGGCCCTCGCGACCATCGCAGCGTCTCGCACTACGTTCCCGATGACACCGGCACAAGCAGCCCGACATCGTTTACGTTTGATCATAAACGCCTGAACGAGATTCTCCGTGACTACGTGCGTCTCGGTCTCGATGCCAAAGGCTTCGTCCACTCGCATCCGCCAGGTGTCCATCGCCTAAGCAGCGGCGATCACGCATTCATTCGCACGCAGCTTAGTAACCCCAAGAACACCCCCGGCGAGATCCTCATGCCCATCGTCGTGGGTCGGGAAATCATCCCATACATCGTGTACGCCGATCAACCGCAGCGATCAGTCGAGGCCGAGTTGCGACTGTTTTAACCCGAAAGGAACATCATGGATTTTTCCCGCATCGAGCAGACACTGGACATCGCCACGCTTCAAGGGAAATGCGTGACCGTCGTCGGCGTCGGGGGCGCGGCGGGACTCTGCAAGAATCTCGTGCGCTGCGGCGTCGGGGGATTGCGGCTCGTGGACAAAGACACCGTCGGTGCCGAGAACATCTGCCGGCAGGATTTCCTGATCGACAGCATCGGCCAGCCGAAGGTGGAAGCGTTGCGGAAGGAACTTCTTCGCATCAATCCGGATGTCTTCGTCGAGACGTTCCCACTTGACTTCTGCTCGCTGACTGACACCCAGATCGACATGGAATTCGGCGACAGCGATGCCTTCACCTTCGCGACAGACAGCTTCCCCGCCCAGGCCCGCGGCAACGAGGTCGCGCTTCGACTCGGGACGCCGGCGGTGTGGATCGGCCTTTACCGTGGCGGATGTGCCGGCGAGATTGTCTTCTGGCATCCGGGGATTGCCGCCTGCTACCGCTGTCTGTGTGCTGCACGCTATGAACTGCATGACAGGGAAGAACGTAACGATCCGCGAAGCGACGGCGCCACTATCCTGGACGTGCAGCTTCTCGACAGCATCGCCGGCATGATCGTGTTGGGGCTCCTCACGCGCGGGGCGAAGAATCGCACAGGCAGATTGATTGAGCAGCTCGGCGACCGCAACTTCTTGCAGGTCAAGATCGATCCAGAGTGGAACTGGAACGGACGCGATGTCATACGCGAGAATTTGGCGATTCCGGAAGAGACCCCAGCCTATATCAGCTTCTGCACCATCGCCCGTAGCGACCCCACCCACGGCGAACCACCGTGCCCGGATTGCATGCGGTTTCGTCGCCGCACAGCTGCAAATTCCCCTTAACGTTCGATTTAGAACAGGTCATACGTTGTGGGGATGACGCGTTGGTCGATGCCACGGAACTAGGCGTCGCGGAACAACGCAATTCTTGTGGTCACTGCATCTGGTTTAGTCCTGCACCGTGATTTCCGCAACTTGTAAGGCAAAGTCGAGCCCGTGCCCGGGGAAGGGGTGGTTCAGAATCTGTGCGACATGATACTGAAAGAGGTTAATGGTCAAATTGCGGGCACTCTTCGGAAAGGGAATAAGATATCTCCCACCATCCACCGAGACGCAGGGAACTGTCTCGACACGAGAGCCGCGATAATGGATGTGCACTTCCTGCCGGCGTCCCTTTGGATCGGGAAATTTCGTCACCCACGGCTCGTGAAACTCATCGTCGGATCGCTCCGAACGGTCGGTGAGAATCTGAAGGTCAACATCTTGCTTGTGCAGGTAGATGCCGGTGTCGTCATTGTAGCGGAAGTCCTCGGGGCTCGACGAGAGAACCATGTTACGCACCTGGTCTGCCGTCGTCGTCCTGCGCATCCAACCCGGGAAGTGCTTCTGCAGCAGATCGTCATACCCAGATAATTCCAGGCTGATGTCCTCCCAAAACCAGACGATGACGCGGAAGGGCCACGTTCCGGTTCTGAGGCTCTGCTGCAACTTGGCATCCCGAGGGGCTGTTGTTGCCAACAGGTATTCCGTTATCGCCGGCTCGAATCCCTGGGCGTTTCTCACCTCAGCCTCGACCGTTGTCAGCGTCAGGGAGTCAGTTTCCTTGCACTGCGCCGCGGCATATTTCCCAGACGACGCCCCGCCGAGGTGATGAGGTTGGCCGTAAATATCCACACCGTCCTGCTTCTGCCCAGATCGGCCATTGCGTGTGATGTAGGGATCGTTCCAGACCCGCTTGAGCACATCGGCAACGATATCTTCAAACTCGTCCCACGATTTCGGACGCGGGAGATCGGTGGTGGGAGGGCTAGGCATGCGATGTCTTCCTTGTGAAATCGACAGAGAAAATTGTTACTCAACTTATTTTATTAGGCCTCGATCACTTGTTGCAACTGATGGAAGCGATGAAGTGAATTTCATCGCAACACCAAGCCACGAACTCCACGTCACCCATTCCGTCTTGAGTTTCTTGAGCTCTTCCCGGTAGCGTGCAGGGTTCAGCCTGCTCCCTTTCATGATCATTTCATGCGTTTTGTTCACTGGATCCTCCGCGGCCTGCGCCTTTCTTTTCTCTTCCTTCTCTCAATCGTGCGCCGCCTGTGGAGTTCGTGCCGTGGATCGCAAAAGGATCGTGAACTGCAGAACCGCAAACGCATGGCCGAGGAGTTGACGCGGCGGTACGAGCAGGACGCACGGCTCCTCGATACGCTCCCGCTGGACGAGCAGCAGCAAGAATCGCTGCGAAGACTACTCCAGCAACAACTCTCCCAGGACCTTCATTCCCTCTTCACCCATGAACACCCTGATCGTCGGCGCGACACTCTCCGGCAAGAGCACGGCGGAAGCCAAGAAGCTGACAGCGCTCGCCCTGCAAACTGACCGGGCCATCGTCGTCTGCGATCCCCACAGAGATAGCCTCGCATTCAACTTCATGCGACAGCTCGAAGGAGCATGTCAGGAACACCGCGTCGCCTACGACCGGCTTGCCGATACGGATCGCGTGCTCGGATGGACGTTTCTCGCACCGTCCCGCAATTCAGATCCAGCCCAGAAGCAAGCGGAAAACGACGAACGCATCCGCGCGTTTGCCGACGTACTGCTTCGCCGGCGGGGGCTTCAGGGCCTGGCCGATAAACCGCTCATTGAGGAGTGGACAACGGCCGCCCTCCGCCTGTGGATGCATCAGGAGAAACCGATTCCATTGATCCAGCTCCCGTTCGTCTTCCACCCCCGTCATCCCGTCTTCCGGCACGCCGTGGAACACTGCACCGATGAAGAAACCACCTGGAAATTCCGCGAACTTCCCCGCCTGAGCGCAACGGCACTTCGAAATGAGGTTGCACCGGCCGAGCGCCTCCTTGCCAGCGTCTGCTCGTCTCCCGCATTCCGCCTGCGCTCCGGTGGCACGTTCGATCTCGAAGCATTCCTGGACAGCAAAGGCATCCTCATTCTCGAAGGCGGCGGCGAAGGTCTCTCCGAGGATGCCGCCCGCACCATGTTCGGCGCCGTCATCCTGCGCGTCATCCAGCACGTCAAGCGGAACCCTGCCTACCGGTCAGGCAGGCCCGCCTGCCGGGTGCAGCTCGTGCTCGATGAAGCGAACAACTTCCACCTCGTCGGCCCCTACGAAATGCGGGCGCTGGCCGAAACGCAGAAGATGGGATTGGACATCGACGTTTTGGTCCAGGCCCTCGATTTTCCGACCGAAGAGATTCGCAACGGCGTCCTCACCAACTGCGCCCGGCACGAATGGTTTCGTTGCGGTTCGGCGGATGTCGCCCGCATGGGTGCCGAGGATCTCCTTGCCCTTCTCGATCCCTACAAATTGCATCACCGCGAGCAGCGGCCACGCTCGCGACGCAGATGATCTTCTGCGATATGGGCGTCCATCCGACTGCATGGGGATACTGCGTCTACGAGGACGTCATCAACAAACTCGTCGCCTGCGGCATCCCCCGCACAGAGATCGCCACCATCGGCGATGCCGATACCGACGCCAAGAAGCAATCCCTCTTCGAGCGCGTGCGATCCGGCCAGGTGCGCGTCCTCATCGGCAGCACGCAGAAGATGGGCACCGGCACCAACGTGCAGAAGCGACTGGTCGCCCTCCATCACCTCGATGCCCCCTGGAAGCCGGCCGAAGTCGAACAGCGCGAGGGGAGAATTCTGCGTCAGGGGAATGAGAACGAGGAACTCGCGATCTACCGGTACGTCACCGAGGGTTCCTTCGACGCTTACATGTGGCAGGCGCTCGAAACCAAGGCGAAGTTCATCGGCCAGGTTATGACGGGGAAAAGCGCCGTGCGCACCGCCGAGGACATCAGCGGCCAGGAACTTTCCTACGCGGAAGTGAAGGCGATTGCCTCCGGCAACCCCGCCGTGCTCACTCTTGCTGAAGCCGATGCCGAACTCAAGCGTCTTTCCATTCTGAGGAAAAACCACGCCGACGAGCAGTACTTGGCCCGCCGCAATCTCCGCGATCTGCCCCAGACCATTACCGCCTTGTCCGAGCGACTGGGGAGCACCACACGTGATGCCGCCTGCATCGCGGCACATCCAGACGACCTTGTGACGATCGACGATTGGACTGTCTCACGAAACGATGCAGTTGAGACCCTCGGCAGCCGCCTGCACCGCTTGCCGCACTTCGTTTCCGACAAACAGCGGTTTTCCCTGGGGCACTATCGCGGTCTGCAGTTCGGACTGATACTCCATCCGAATTGGCCACCCGAAGTCTATCTCCAAGGGGCTGCCACGAGAACGGCAACACTCTCACGCGAACACCACGGACCGCGCGCCGTTCTCAATGCGCTCGGTCGTCTGGCCGAAAGCTATGCATCGGACTGCGACCGCATCCGGAAGGATCTGGGAATCGCCGAGGCCCAGCTTCGCGATTACCAGGATCGCTTCGGCAAACCGTTCGTCCACGAGTCGTACTTGTCGGAACTGACTGCAATCCGTGACAAACTCAAATCCTGCCTAGCAGGCCTGCCTGCCAGACAGGCAGGCACACCTGCAGAGCTGACCGCCGACGGCCAATCGAGCGCATCGGATGTCGCGCAGCAGATCAAAAACCTCAAGTCCGCGCACACCATCGACGCCGCACCAGAGCGTATCAGCAAAGCCAGCAGTTCCGCCGAGGAACCCGTCACCACCCGCATCCGCCGCCGGATGGAAACGGTGCTCGAATCGGACACATGACCAACACACTTGTCGTCAAACACAACACGCAGACGCCCGCACCAGGGCCCCGTACTCTCCCTGCATGACCTCTCCCGAACACAACGAACCAACCCACATCGGCGATGCCGTGGACGAAGTCTTCCAGCGGATCCTTCCACCCGAAACCGCCGAGCGGTACTCGCAGCTCAAGCGCGAGTTGAAAGATACGCTCGACGAGATCGAGAATCGCACCAAGCGAACCGTGCGATGGTTACGCAAGCGAAACGCCGACGAACAGGAATTCGACGACCTGGCCGAGGAGAAGCGGCAACTCATCGCGTACCACAAGGAGGAGTTCCAGCGAAAACTCCACGCACTCATCGATGAACTGAAAGACGAGACGGAATGACCCGCGCATGCAGCTTCCTCTTAAAATGCACGGCGGCAAGTTCTACCTCGCATCCCGCATCGTGGCCCTCATGCCCAAGCATCTCCACTACGTCGAACCCTTCTTTGGCGGGGGATCGGTGCTTCTGGCGCGTGATCCAAACGATCCGTCACTGTGGATGCCCGGACATCAGGGGGTGTCGGAACTCGTAAATGACATCGATGATCGACTCATGAGCTTCTGGCGCGTGCTGCAAGATCCCGTTGCATTTGCCGAGTTTCACCGGCGCGTCCAGGTGATTCCCTTCGCACGGCAGGAATGGGAGAAAGCGCATCGGTACGGGTACGGCAAAGACGCCATTGCCGACGCCGTCGCGTTTTTCGTCCATTGCCGGCAAAGTAGGTCGGGGTTGATGCAAACATTCTCGCCCATCACGCGCAGACGCACACGCCGTGGCATGAACGGCAACGTCGCAGAGTGGATTTCAGCCGTCGATGGTCTGCCAGAAGTGCATGAACGTCTTCGCCGTGTGGTCATCGAGAACCGGAATGCGCTCGATCTGATCCGGCGGGAGGATACGCCAAATACGCTCCTGTACGTCGATCCTCCCTATCTCCCGGAAACCCGCACGGCGACCCGTACGTACCGCCATGAAATGACGGAAGAGAAGCATCGGCAACTGCTGGAACTGTTGCTTCAGTGTCGGAGCAAGGTGATGCTCTCCGGGTATCCGTCACAGCTGTACGATTCCCTGCTTACCGGCTGGACGCGACACACATTCGACCTTCCCAACAACGCCGCCAGCGGCATAAAGAAGCGCCGCATGACGGAAGTCCTCTGGTGCAGCTTCGAGTCTGCGTAAAAAGGTATGCATGAAAAATCCCCAAGCCGAAGCTCAGGGATTCGAGGGGCAAGAACTCGAAGGAGTCGAGTTCTCAATCAGCAAGATTCAAGAACATCCGCCGGTCGCGGAAGTTTCCCACCTTCGTCAGCTGTGGCTGACTATGGCGGGCAGGCAAAGAACCAAAGCGTCCAAGAATCCAAGTGACAAGTGTCACAGATCCTAAGAATCAGACTTGCGGACACGGAAGACAAACTGATAGTCGAGATGCCACAGGATGTCCGGACTCGCCCAGTAGCTGCCCAGCCACAACTCGCTCTCAAGGCGTGCGAGGAAGAAGACGCGCGGGTGACCGACGGAATCGGCGACAGGCTCCATACCGATGAAGTACCATCCGGATGGCTGATCCTTGTCCTTGAGTCGCAGGTACGGGCCTGTTTCAGGAGGACAGAGTTCGAGACCGCGTTCCCTGGCGCGGGCGAAGAGTTCCTTTGTCGTCGGTGGACTGGTGAAGCCGAGATCACGCACCTGCAGGCGCACAAGTGCCAGTGTCTCCGTCTCCCCACGACGCTCTTTCTCCCGTTCGTTGACGGGTTGAATGAACTGCTTCTTGTTCTTGAACATGCTCCGCGAATACGAGCTGACATGTATCTTTTCTCGGTCCAGCGATTCCTCCAGTTCCTCGGCAGTCATGCCGCCGATCTTCAAGGATTCGGACATGCTGATGCCCTGTGTAGCTGGACAACGAGAAGCCACTGGACGGACGGGCCGGCAAAGGTAGTAGACAGCAACGAGGCCGAGCACCACAGCGAGTGCATAGCCGCCACTAACCAGAATGTCGTACATCAGATTCCTCCTTACAATTTGGAAGAGTATTCCCATCACGCCGGGATGTTGCGACTTGTCTCGAAAACGGAGTGAGGCAAGCGCCCCCAGACGCACGCATGTGTCCGGAGCACTTGCCTCAATTTCTGAATCTTGCCGACGATCTCAAGGAACGTCTGGGAATACGGTGGCACAAAACGGCTGTAGGCGCAAGTCCTACGCAGGCTCACGTCTATTGTCCTTGTCGTCAACCAAAACGCGCAGATTCCCCTTGGTCCGCTCCGTACTCTCCCAGGCATGAACTCCTCTCCCACCACCGACAGCTCCCGGCACAGGGAACTCTCCCGCCGCTTCCTCAAGGCGCTACGGACCCACATCACCGGCCTCCAGCATGATCTCTTCGAGTTGCTGGAAGATCTCGATGAAGTGCAGCAGCGCCACACGCCGTTCTGGCGATGCACACGACGCAGGTCCCACGATCCCGACCGCCCTCGCTGGAACGGCACTGTCGGACGCGATCCGACGTGCCACGACTCCTTTTCATAACCATCATCAGGGAATGCGGCGGTTCTTCCGGAAGGCCGGCTCACCAAACGGGGGAGCATCGTGTCCGAACCCTTCCCGGTCTCGATGCGTCTGGCTTCGACTTCCCTTTCGGAAGGACCACCCCATTCCCTGTTCACAGTCCACCCTCATGAATTCCTCCTCATAACCACCGTCGGGGGATGCGGCGGTTCTTCCGGCCGGACGGCACATAGGAACGGCTCCGCCCACACCATCGTTCTTTCTGCCCTCCTTGCTTGCCGTGCTCGGAAGGACCACCCCATTCCCTGATTCTTCTCACCCTCCCACCACCATGAACCCCGAATCTCCCATCATCCGCCATCTCTTCGAACAGGCAGAATCCCACTACCATCGGCGCGTCACCCGCATGCAATTGAAACTCCGCGCCGTCTACTTCGCCCTCTTTCGGGAGGAAGCGAATGCAATCGCATCCGATACCGGCGTCTCCCGCGAAGACGCCGAAAGCATCGCGGCGGATCGGCTAGAATTCTTCTGGAAACAGACCCGCCGTCTTTTACACAAGGTGATCCTCGCAGAGAAGTGCACGCTGGCTCACAACAAGCAACTGATCCTTGCATGGGCACGGAAACAGGGACTGAGATAGACGTGCCGCCAACATTCCTCGACGACAAAAAGAATAGGCAGCATTCAGCAGTCCAGCACTGCTACCTTCCCTCACATGATCAACCATTCCTACACCAACGGCCCACCTTTTCGATCAACCCAGGAAAGGCTCCCACTTTACGATGATTCTGCCGACGATTTCGCCCGCATCCTTTCACCGGAAACCGCCACCGATTTCACTAATCTTGAGCAGGAAACGCAGAGCAGCATCAAACGCATTGACCGGCGATACAAGCAGATCATCATGGACCTGCGCCGGCGCCAGGCTCCGCAGGAAGACATCGCCAAAGTGGAAGAAGAAAAGCGAGAGCTCATCGAGCACCGGAAAGACGAGTTCCAGAAGAAGGTCAAGGCGCTCCTCAATGACCTCATGGGGGATCGATAGACCGCCCTGCTTGGTGAAAACCGCCGTGCATGTGCCGGCGTTGCCGACATTCCTCTATGGAGTCGGTTCCGGTCCGGGATTGTTCATCGTCTCCACACAAGGTTTCACCGTTACGCGGAGGATGATAAGGAAAGGCACGAAAAATCCCCAAGCCGATGCTCAGGGATTAAGAGGCGAGAACTCGAAGGAGCCGAGTTCTCAATCAGCAAGATTCAAGAACATCCGCCGGTCGCGGAAGTTTCAAAGAACCAAAGCGTCCAAGAATCCAAGTGACAAGCCACGTCGCACACGTGCGACGTGGTAAGTGACACCAGTTTCTAAGTATCAGACTTGCAACGACGGAAGACGACCCGAAAGCCGAGACCCCACTGGTCGTCCGGATCCGCCCAATAGCCGTACAGCCACAACCCGTCCCCGCCGCGACCGAGGCCGAAGACGCGCGGGATGCCGTCGGAATCGGCGACAGGCTCCATACCGATGAAGTACCATCCGGATGGCTGATCCTTGTCCTTGAGTCGCAGGTACGGGCCTGTTTCAGGAGGACAGAGTTCGAGACCGCGTTCCCTGGCGCGGGCGAAGAGTTCCTTTGTCGTCGGTGGACTGGCAAAGCCGAGATCACGCACCTGCAGGCGCACAAGTGCCAGTGTCTCCGTCTCCCCACGACGCTCTTTCTCCCGTTCGTTGACGGGTTGAATGAACTGCTTCTTGTTCTTGAACATGCTCCGCGCATACGAGCTGACATGTATCTTTTCTCGGTCCAGCGATTTCTCCAGTTCCTCGGCAGTCATGCCGCCGACCTCCAGCGATTTGAGGCGGTTACTCCACCTCTTGCCTCCTTCCTTGCTGTTGTAGTTTTGTCGGATATAGAGAAACATCCAAACAATCCACGCAATTCCAGTTATTACAAATAATACATACACCCAAGAATGCGGGTCCATAGCAGGCCCTCCTTCTTATCGAGACAACACGTCCCATCACGCCGGGATGTTGCGGCTTGCTTAAAACGCAGTGAGGCAAGCGCCCTATGCACGGTTCATGCACACAGTGCTTGCCTCAAAAGGTGTGAATCTTGCCGACGTATTCAAGCCCCCGCTGAACTTTGAAATGCACCACTTGGGATGAGGAACTACCATCCTCATTCCTATGGCACATCATCATTTCACAGCAGCCGAACGGCTGGAAATCAGCCTTCTGAAGAAGAAGGGCTACAGCAACAGGGCTATTGCCAACGAGCTGGGCTGTTCCCACACGAGCATCGGCCGTGAGCTGAAGCGCAACGCGATGG
>Ga0210057_1008093_pt1 | contig 12546 bp, 11 predicted proteins | sample CryGeyCG2114_010_2_FD_183968 | JGI IMG/M metagenome (GOLD analysis project Ga0210057, IMG submission 183968) | Groundwater microbial communities from aquifer - Crystal Geyser CG10_big_fil_rev_8/21/14_0.10 (SPAdes) (version 2) | ecosystem: Environmental > Aquatic > Deep subsurface > Groundwater ... | reverse complement strand
CGTATATTAAAGCATTATTTAGGTAAAAAGTCAAGGGCTGTCCCCCACATTATTCGTTGCAAGGCACTTTTTATACAAGACTAATTGTTGCACTAATTGTTGCAAAATAGCGTTTTTTTGAAAATAAAGAAATATGAGTAGTTATATTACTAATATTTGACAAAATATGAGTAGATGCAATACTTGAAATACTGTATAATTGAGGTATGAAAGAATCTATAGAATACAATTTAGCTTTTATTGATGGGCAAAATCTACATCTTCCAAATAAAAAATTTGCTTCTTCTTTATATAAAAAATTGGGTTCAGAATTTTATGACTATATTGAAAATATAAAATCATATGTAAATTTTAATAGAAATGAAAAAGGCTCCTAAGGCACTGGCACCCTTCGGATCCTTTTTCGTGTGAATATATTATCTATTATATAACAATACAAAAAGAAAAGTCAAGGATTTTTATATAGTCAACCATATAGTAATATAAAAATATGGTAATATAATAAAAAAACTTATGTCCAACTTTGATGAAGAAAAACAAAATAAACAGCTAAAGGATTTGCGGAGAGTAGAGGAAGAACAACTGGTGGCAGTGCTTGCCGAGAGTAGATACGGCTTGCCGTATGTGGACCTGTACAGAATACCGATAGACAACGAAGCACTGCGTTCTGTGCCCGAACGAGATGCAAGAGAAATGCATATCGCACCGTTTAAATTGCTCGGTAAAAATATTTACATTGCTCTCCGCTCCCCCTCCCCTGAGCTCATCAGCAAACTAACAGAAGACATGGAACGCAGAGCACTTGTGCCTACTTTTTATATGACTTCAAACAGAAGTATAGAAAAGGTTTGGGAGCGATATCAAGAACTTTCTATGGCAGAAAATTCTAAGATTGGGGGCTTGGATATCTCTGGAGAGATATTGCGTGAAACAGCAAAAAATATCCACCAGATGCAAGACATCACCACACTTATCAAAAAAGCGATGGAAGAAAAAAAGGTGCACAAGATTTCTCGCCTGCTTGAGATCATCCTAGCAGGAGCTATCTCTATAAACGCTTCAGATATACACATAGAACCAGAAAAGGACCGTGGAAGGCTACGTCTCCGACTAGACGGTGTACTCCAAGATGTAGATTTCTTTGGAATAGATACTTATAATTTATTAAATTCTAGAATTAAATTACTCTCTGGAATGAAACTCACTGCAAACAAGGCCCAAGATGGGAGATTTAGTATCACCGAAGGCAACGACGAGATTAGCATCCGTACATCACTCATACCTGGGTCATATGGTGAATCTATAGTTATGAGAATCCTCGACCCGAAATCAATCCAAGTCGGGCTCGACAGTATCGGTATAGAGTTATACCTCTTCTCTATTATTGAAGAACAAATAGCCAAACCAAATGGACTGATCCTAGTCACTGGTCCGACAGGCTCCGGTAAGACTACTACCTTGTATGCATTCTTGCGCAGAATTTATAACCCAGAAATAAATATCATAACTATTGAAGACCCGGTAGAATACAGACTAGAGGGCATAACTCAAACTCAGACAAATAGTGAAAAAGAATATGGGTTCCTAGAGGGCCTGCGCGCAGCACTCCGCCAAGACCCAGATGTGATTATGGTCGGAGAAATACGAGATACAGAAACAGCAAAGATAGCCGTGCAGTCTGCACTCACCGGACACCTCGTGTTCTCTACCCTCCACACAAACAACGCCGCTGGAGTTATCCCTCGCTTGATTGACCTTGGCATAAACCCAAAGATCATGGTGTCTGCATTGTCGCTCTCTATAGCTCAGAGACTAGTGCGTAAACTATGCCCTGTATGTAAAGTAGAAAAAGCCGGAAGTGAAAAAGAAAACCTTACAATCAAATCAATTCTAGATGGGATGATAGAAGAAGGTAAAGATTTAGCAAAATATGGTATAAATAAAGACACCCCGATAAAAATGTATTCCCATGTAGGTTGTAATAAGTGTAATATCACTGGATACAAAGGACGAATAGGTATATTTGAAGCCATCAAGACAGATGAGGCGATAGAAAAAATAATTTCTACAAATCCAAGTGAACGAGAGATAAAAAAAGTAGCCAAGACTCAAGGCATACTTTCTATGCGCCAAGACGGTGTAGTAAAAATATTGAATGGCACGACTTCATTTGAAGAAGTGCAGAGTGTGGTAGATATGTTTGAAGAATAATTAACCTCACCCCAACCCTCTCCTTTTAAAGGAGAGGGGGTGAATATAAAAATAATGAATCCAGAAAATTTTGAAGAATTTAAGAAAAATATAGATAACCATTTCCGCGTGGCCATATTTGGTAGTTCAAAAATAGAAGAAGGAGATGATACATATAGAAGAGTAAAACACCTAGCAGCAGTACTCGGAGAAAAAGGTATAGATGTACTGACTGGTGGTGGTCCTGGACTTATGCGGGCAGCAAACGAAGGACACACTATTGGCACCGCTATCAGTAGTAGTAATGCACACTCTGTGGGAATAGGTGTAGATTTGCCTTGGAATCAAAAATTTAATGAAGCTGTAGGATACAGAGAAAAAGTGCCAATATTTTCCAGAAGACTAGATGAGTTTATGCTTTTATCAAATGCAGTGATAGTAGAGCCTGGAGGACTAGGCACACTTTTAGAATTGTTCTATACTTGGCAACTCGCCCAAGTGCACCACATCTGTGATATACCAATCATACTCGTCGGTGATGGATGGAAAGGGCTACTCCACTGGATAAAAGAAGAACCCTTGGCAAAGGGTTATTTGGAAGAAAACGATTATAAATTAGCTTTTCATGTAAGCAACTCTGCCGAAGCTATAGAAATAATAGACGAAGCTTATAAAAATTTTAAAAAAGGTGGAAAAAATTTCTGTTTAAATTATGAAAAATATAAAATCGAATAAAAAATAAAAAAAAAGCACTAATCTCTAAACAATCCTTTTAGGGCTAAACCCACAAAGTAACAACCTTTTGAAGGATAACTCCAGTGATTTAAAAAATACCAGAATGTCCTACGCAAGATTATATAACCGATGGCTGATTGCTTAGAGATTAGCACCTTCTTTACTAAAACTTGACCAATCTAAACTTAATTTAATTATACTTATATAAAGTAAAATTAAAATGTTATAATGTGGATACCTTGTTGATAATCAACAGAATATCGGTTTTAAATAACAATATTTAGTAATATAGCATATTATAAATACAATGTCAAGTAAAGAAACAGAAAAAACTAATAATACAAACAAAAATACAGATGATACTTATCTCGACCAAACTCTCCGTCCAGCAAAATGGGATGAGTACATCGGCCAGCAACACATAAAGGACAATGTTAAAATCCTACTCAAAGCGGCAGAGGAGCGGGGTCATATCCCCGAACATATTCTCTTTTATGGCCCCCCAGGCCTGGGGAAAACTACTTTGGCACACCTCATAGCCAAAGAAACTGGCAGACAAATGAAGATCACCTCCGGGCCTGCTATAGAAAAGGTTGGAGACTTGGCTTCCATACTCACAAACCTCGCTTCTGGGGACATACTATTCATAGACGAGATTCATAGACTCAATAAAATGGTAGAGGAAATACTCTACCCTGCCATGGAGTCTGGGGTGCTAGATATCATCATCGGCAAGGGCCCTTCTGCTCGCACTATCCAGCTCGATCTGCCACCATTTACATTGATTGCCGCTACAACCCGTGTCGCTCTCGTCTCTTCTCCACTTCGTTCACGATTTTCTGGTGGAGTATTTAGACTTGAATTTTATTCAAATGAAGAAATTGTAAAAATTATAGACAGGTCTAGTAAACTTTTAAATATAACATTTAATGAAGATGCCTTGAAAGAAATAGCAAAAAGAAGCAGATTTACTCCCCGCACAGCAAATTACTTTTTAAAAAGAGTTCGTGATTATGCACAAGTATATAAAAAAAATACAGAAGAAAATTCAAATAAAAATTTAAGTAAAAAAACAGTCAATGAAGCACTCTCAATGCTAGCCATAGATGAAATAGGCCTCAATGCTTCAGACAGAAAGTTTTTAGAAATTTTAATTGAGAAATTTAACGGAGGACCAGTGGGACTGAAAACCATCGGTGCAGCTATGAGCGAAGAAGAAGCGACAGTAGAAGAAGTGATAGAGCCCTACCTCATTCAACTCGGTCTGCTACAGCGTTCCGCCCGCGGCCGAGTAGCTACGAATAAAGCATATGAGCATTTAGGGTTTGATAAAAAAAAAGATTAATTGTTCTTTTGAGTATCAAATCAATCTTGGGTAATAAAATATGTAGGTGTTACAACTTGTGTTTTGGCCATTGGATACTTTTTCAAAAATAAACTAAAGGACACTTGCTGATCTTTCCATTTACATTCATATGCGTTTATATCTTGTCCGAATTGTTCAATACAGTCTATTTCATCGCCCTGCCGTGTCCTCCAAAACATGATTCTTGGTGAAAATATTTTTAATTGTCCTATTTTCCACAATTCACTCATAAAAAAATTCTCAAAGATAGTGCCTTTGTCTCCTATGCTATTTATATCTCCCCACGATTCAGTTAAAACATTTCTAATACCTGTATCAATAAAAATAACTTTGTATGCTTTTTTTAATTCATTTGAATGATTATTAGAAAATGCATATATTCTTTTGATTATAAAAGACTGCTCCAAAAGTCTTATGTATCTTTCTGCTGTTGCTGGATTAGCACCGACTTCTTTTGCCAAATCGCTTGTCGCGATGAGTCCTCCGACTCTAGAAGCAAGTGACCTGAGTAAGTCTTCAAGAATTTTTGGGTATTTAATATTTTCAAATACAAAAATATCTTTATACAAATAATTTGTAGCAATTCTTTTTAATTCGTTTTTCTTGTCTTCGATGGTTTGTGCTCCAACAACTGCAGGATACATGCCATATTGAAATAATTCATGTACCTTTTTTTCAGTTAATGACATATATGGTTGCACTTCTTCAACAGATAGAGGTGGTAAAGTATATTCAAACGCCCTTCCTGTAAGTGGCTCTATTATTTTGTTCGCAAGATCAAAAGATGAGGAACCAGTAGCAATAATTTGAACTTCGGGATAAGTATCATAAAAAACTTTTAAACATTTGCCGATGTTTTGTATTGTTTGAGCTTCATCGAATACAACTATTTTTTTGTCACCAATAAAATTTTTTAATAATTCTGGCTTACCTACAACAAAATGCTTTCGTATTTCATCGAATTCACAGTTATAGTACTCACCTTCATCACCAAATGAATAAATTATTTTTTTGACTAATGTAGTCTTACCAGACTGACGAGGACCAAGAATTATTATCATCCCTTTTTTAAAAAGCTGTTTTCTAATTATCGGCTCTAATTTTCTTTGAAAAAGAATCATAAGTAGATATTAACAAATTCATAGCAGACTGTCAAATTGTAAATTTCACAGTTATCCCTTTAAAAAATAAGCCACAAAACCACACACAATAACACCTCATCCAACTCGGCCTGCTCGAACGCACCGCCCGAGGACGCATTGCTACACATAAAGCCTATGAGCATTTAGGGTTTGATCTTAAATAATACTTATACCTAGCTTTCTCCACTCTTCCATATACTTATTATAGTAATAATCACCTTGTTTAAGTTCTATCTCAGCTTTGTTTTTTATAATTTCTTTGAGTTTAGAGTCTTGTGAAAATTTTTGTTTGTCAAAACCTACCTTCCCCCAACTCTCAACGCACATATCATAATAAAAAGGACCTTTTTTAGCTTCCTCTATAAGCTTTCCTTTAATGATGGTTTGAATTTCTTTTGATTCTAATAAAAAAGAAATATCTATCCCTACTTTAATCCAGCTATCAGCACACATACCATAATAAAAAGATCCTTTTAAGGCTTCTTGTATGATTTTCTCTTTTATGATATTCATTACCGCAGGCTCTTTATCTAAAGAAGACCTTTCAAAACCTGCTCTGCCCCAACTATCAATAAATTGACCGTAGTAAAAAGCTCCATTACTTACTTCTAATAAGCCTTTATCGATTATAGTTTTTTGTATATCTGGATCTTTGATTAAAAACTCTGCCTCTTTACAGCCCTGTCGTACTACTTCTTGAATATAGATTTTGTAATAAAAAGCACCTTCTAATATTTTTTTAATTGCTTCAATTTTTACTTCTTTAATGTTTGGAGGATCTTTTGGTTTTTCTTGATATTTTTGTCCATAATTTCTTGAATTATTTATCCCCGCAGACCTAGGGTTTTGATAAAAAAGTTTCTGATCGTATCTACTTCTCTCTTCTTTATTTTTTAAAACATTATAAGCTTCACCTAAATATTGTTGCACTTTATCATCACCCCCTACAACATCCGAATGATAATTCAAAGAAAGTACACGAAATGCTTTTTTAATTTCTTCAAAAGTTGCACTAGCAGGTAGACCTAACCTTTCATAAAAGTTCATTTTTGAAAAATCAGGTATAGGGGTTTTCTTTTGTTCTTTTTTACCAAATTTACCATCCATACTCATACTCATAACAATACCAAAACCAAGTAAATTTGCAAATTTATAATTATAGACTACATTTAAAATCCGAGTATAATTGAAGGATGTCTGGTCATAATCGTTGGTCACAAATAAAACACAAGAAAGAAATTACTGATGGAAAGAAAAGTAAAATTTTTTCAAAGTTGATAAAATTTATCGCTGTGGAAGCACGGCTCTCCGGAGGCAAAGACTCCCCGGGACTTCGTAGTGCCATAGAAAAAGCCAAAAAAGTAAATATGCCGAAAGATATCATAGACAGAGCAGTCAAAAAAGCTTCTGACTCGAATGTGACGATGGAGAATATCATGTATGAGTCATATGGACCAGGCGGTGTGGGGGTGATTATAGAAACACTAACAGATAGCAAAAATAGAACTGCACAAGATGTAAAGCACATACTGGCAGAAAACGGCACTAGCTTTGCTGGCATCGGCTCTGTGTCCTGGGCATTTAAAAAAGAAATTTCTCCAGAAGGACTTGTGTGGATTCCCATCACAACTGTCTCCCCTAGTGACGAAGAGCTAGTGTTACTCGAAAAGCTTGTAGAAGACCTAGAAAACAATGACGACGTGCAAGATGTTTTTACTAATGCGGAATAGTTGTTCCTATTATAGCAACGGCCGTTGCTATTACGGTACTAAGAAAAAAATGAGTAAGGTAATGCTATAATTAACGAATGAGAATTTTAGGCATAGATCCGGGGTATGAGCGACTTGGAGTGGCAGTACTCGACCCTGCCCTTCCCGAACAACGGGGCAAGAAAAACTTTAATCACAAAGTTATATTTTCTGAATGTTTTAAAACGCTCGCCACACTTCCCTTTCCAGAAAGATTACGGATGATTGGTGAAGAAGTAAAAAAAATAATCAAAAAATACAAACCAGAAATTCTTTCTATAGAAACACTGTTTCTAACTACTAATCAAAAAACAGTCATGCATGTGGCAGAAGTCAGAGGGGTGGTGATATATGAAGCAATGTGTGCAGGGCTTAAAATATTTGAAGCATCTCCACCACAAATAAAAATAGCTACCACTGGCTATGGTAAAGCAAATAAAGAGCAAATAATGAAAATGGTAAGAATATTGGTAGAAATAAACAATACAAAAACTTCAGACGATGAGCTAGATGCTATAGCTATAGCGCTCACTAGTTTTGCTCATATAAGAAATATTTAAATATTATGAATTACGAAACTCGTCGCAGGTGTACTTTTTGAGAGGCCTTTCGCAGGCTGGCGAGCCGAGAAGTTCGCTGGCACAGCAGTGCCAGATAGATTGCCTATCAAAAAGTATACCAAGAAAGAGTTTTGTAATTTACGATAAACAAAAGTTATCCCCATATTTTTGATTTACATCTTGCCAAACAATTTTGTTTCTGATAAAAATATAATTATTATTCATAAAAGGTCGCTTATAAAAATTTTTTAAAAATAAAAAATAAATATGAGTTACAATGATGAAGATGTTTTAGCAGATGATAATTTAAAAGAAGACGATGGTCTGTTAGACCCTCTAGCAGATGAAGCGATAAACGACTTTAGGTTTGATGAAAACGAAGAAGATCCAGACGATTCTTTTCACTAAAATAAAAAAAACGGAAGCAATGCTTCCGTTTTTTTTTATTTTATTTTTACAAATCTCTTTTTCCCTATTCTAAATCTCATACCAGATACTGCTACTGTATTTACATCTTCTAATTTTTCATCTGTATCTAAATTTGTAACAGCCTTTTCTTCTACTAATCTCCTAAAATCACTCTTGGAGGAAATAATTTTTTCTCTCACTAAAGCATCCATCAACTTCTCCCCTTCTTTTATTTTAACCTCTGTCATCTCTTTTGGAATCTCTCCTTTTTGAAAAGTACTGATGAAGTTTTCTTCCGCTTGCCTTGCCTCTTTTTCTCCGTGATACAACTTTACTATTTCATAAGCTAGTTTCATTTTCACATCACGAGGATTTTCACTTTTAGGAATTTCTGTTTCTTTTATATTGGTACATAATAAAAAATATTTAGGAATCAACTCATCCTTAATAGACATAATTTTGCCAAACATTTCTTGTGGTTTTTCATCTAGAGCTATATAATTCCCGAAACTTTTACTCATTTTTTTTATTCCATCGATTCCTTCTAATAATGGAAGTGTTACTATATCTTGTTCGGGTTGATTAAAATGTCTTTGTACTTTTCTACCCATTAGTAAATTAAATTTTTGATCAGTTCCACCCAATTCAACATCTGCTTTAACCATTACCGAATCATAACCCTGCATAAGTGGGTACATAAGTTCCAAGACAGTTATATCTAGGTCTTTTTCCATTCTTTCCCTAAAATCTGCTCGTCTAAGCATTTGATTTACTGTGCCCGCTTGTGCTAAGGCAAAAATAATTTGAATCCCTTTATCTAACCATTTGCTGTTATACTCTATTTCAGTTTTTGTTATATCTAGAATTTTTTCGGCTTGGTTTAAATATTTTTTCATATTATTTTTTACTTCTTTTTCTGTAAGTATTTTTCTAGCTTCTGATCTACCAGTTGGGTCACCAATCATGGCCGTATAATCACCTATAATGAGAACAGCTTTATGCCCTAAATCTTGAAATTGCCGTAATTTTCGTAATGGAACACTATGTCCCAAATGAAGATCTGGCATAGTAGGATCAATACCAAATTTAACTCTGAGTTGTTTACCAGCAAGTATTTGCTTTCTTAGATTTTCTTTATTAATTACTTCCTCTACTCCGTGAGTCAATAATTCTTCTATTTTATCTTTATCTGTATCTATCATAACTCGAATTATAACACGAAATATGCTATATTGTAAAAACATCTTATGATTAAAAAAACAATAAAAGTAATCAGAAAAACAACTAAAAAATATCTCAAAAAAATTAAAATAACCCGACATACACTATATTTTTTAGCTGGGACTTTTCTTTTTTTCTTTGCACTTGGTATCATCTGGGTAGCTACACTCAAAGCTCCAGACTATAATTCATTTGTAGAGCGAAAAATAATAAACTCAACAAAAATATACGACCGAACAGGAGAAATCTTGCTATATGATATTCACCAAGATGAGAGGAGAACAAATATACCATTTAAATCCATGGGGGTAAATATAAAAAACGCAACAGTAGCGATAGAAGATACTGAATTTTATAATCACAAAGGAGTCAGAATAAAATCCACAGCTAGAGCTGTATTGTCAAATATGTTTCATATAGGTATAGGTGGAGGGGGCTCAACTATCACTCAGCAATTAGTAAAAAATACACTCTTAAATTCAAATAAAAGTATTGTTAGAAAAGTAAAAGAATGGGTACTAGCAGTAAAGATAGATGCTTCTATGCCTAAAGAAAAAATATTAGAATTATATTTAAATGAAGTACCTTATGGAGGCACAATCTATGGAATAGAAGAGGCAAGTAAAATTTACTTTAAAAAACACGCAAACGATCTCTCTATAGCAGAAGCAGCATATATAGCAGCCATGCCACAATCCCCGTCATATTTATCTCCATATGGAAAACATTTGGATAAACTTGAGGAAAGAAAAAATTTAGTTCTATATAAAATGCAAGAATTAAATTTTATTACCAAAGAAGAATATACTTTAGCTAAAAGCGAAGTTGTAACTTTTTTACCTCAAGAATTAAAAGGCATAAAGGCTCCGCATTTTGTTTTTTTTATTAAAGATTATTTAGAAGAAAAATACAGCTCAGATATAGTAGAAAATGGTGGATTAAAAGTTATAACTACTCTTGATTATACACTCCAAGAAAAAGGAGAGGAAATAACAAAAGAAGAAGCCTTGCTAAACGAGAAAGATTGGAATGGTAAGAATGCTTCACTTGTAGCTATAGACCCAAAGACTGGCCAAATATTGACAATGATTGGTTCTCGAGATTATTTTGACAAAACCATAGATGGTAACTTTAATGTAGCTACAGCCAAAAGACAACCAGGATCTTCTTTTAAACCCTTCATCTATGCCACAGCTTTCAACAAGGGCTTTACTCCTGACACAGTGCTATTTGACTTGCCAACAGAATTTCAAACTACTTGTAATGCTTATGGTAAAGCGGTGACTAGTAGCCAGAGTGATTGTTATATGCCCCAAAATTACGACGGCAAGACAGTCGGACCGATAAGTTTGCGGAATGCTTTGGCTCAATCTAGAAATATTCCTGCAGTGAAACTCTTTTACTTATCTGGTATGCGTGACTCTCTGAAAACAGCCGAGAATATGGGTATCAGTACACTTACAGATATAAGTAGATATGGTCTTACACTTGTTATCGGAGGTGGAGAAGTAACATTACTAGATATGACTTCTGCATATGGTGTATTTGCTAACAGTGGTGTAAGAAATAATTATACTGGAATACTAAAAATTGAAGACTCAAAAGGAAATGTATTAGAAGAATTTGAACAAAAAAGTGTAGGAAGAGAAGTATTGCCAAAAAATACAGCACTGACTATCTCAGACATATTGCAAAAAAATGAAAATCGTATGCCAACATTTGGAGTTAATTCCTCTCTCGTAGTCCCAGGATATGAAGTAGCAGTAAAAACAGGAACAACAAATAACAACAAAGACGCATGGACCATCGGATATACTCCATCTATCTCTGTGGGTGTGTGGGCTGGAAACAATGACAATAAACCTATGAAAAAAGGAGGTTCGGCTGTGGCAGGACCTATTTGGAATAGATTTATGAAAGAAGCACTAAAAGTACTACCTAGTGAAAATTTTGAGAGACCAAACCTAGAAGTTGACCCAACAACAAAACCAATACTCCGTGGTATTTGGCAAGGTAATGAGACATTTATAAAAGATAAAATTTCTGGTGGACTAGCCACAGAATATACTCCAGTAGAAACAAAACAAGAAGTAGCTATAACAAATGTGCATACTATTCTTTATTGGGTCAATAAAAATGATATCTTGGGACCAGTACCCACAGACCCTACACACGACTCTCAATTTAAACATTGGGAAATACCTGTACAAAATTGGTGGGAGAAAAATAAATACAAATATAACATCATCACAGAATACAACAAACCAACTACAGTAGACACTATCCATACAAGAACAAACACCTCCACCCTGTTGATAATAGAACCAAACACAGAGGATATATATCCAGCAGATGAAATTATTTATTTAAAAGTAACTAACACAGGGCTCTATCCTCTTAAAAAAATAGATGTATTTATAAATGATGTATTTTTAGGTACTGCAAACTATCCATTTACCTTCCCTTTTGTTCCATCAGAATTGGATAATCTCAGAAACGAAAATCAAATAAAAATAATATCTTATGATACTATCTCAAACAGGTCAGAAGCATATACTACTTTTAGAGTGGAATAAAAACTAATTTAAAATCCATTTTTTTGACAATAAATTCTTTAAAATTAATTAATGGAAGCCTCGTAAATCTGATTAGAATATGGCGGGCACCAACTTTGATTATTAAAATAAAATTTCCATAGTTTTACGGCACATCGATATTTAGAATTTGGATCTTCAAGCTGAGCTGTTAAATCATACTGCACTCGCTGGGTATTACGACCGACATTTCCATAAGCGTAAGTGAAACAGTTTGCGTTCCATGGTGCGCAATTGCTAGAATTTAACGGATCTTTTGGCAAGCTACTGATGTATGGAGCGAGGTCAGAAGCAAGAGAATTCCACGAACCGTCATAACTATTCCGATACCCATTGCAATCCCAGCCACAGTTTGATTGGGGATAATATCCGTTAGTATCATAGTAAAGCTCTAGCGCAGTTACTATTTGTCTTAAATCTGCGATGCGTCTTGTGTCGCGAGCCTTCATTCTTGAACTATTTAAACTAGCTAAAACAACACTAGCAAGTATTCCAATAATAGCCACAACTACCAAAAGTTCTATTAAAGTAAATCCTTTATTTTTCCACATTAATATAATAATACCATAGGTATAGGTATAG
>Ga0210057_1008092_pt1 | contig 12547 bp, 10 predicted proteins | sample CryGeyCG2114_010_2_FD_183968 | JGI IMG/M metagenome (GOLD analysis project Ga0210057, IMG submission 183968) | Groundwater microbial communities from aquifer - Crystal Geyser CG10_big_fil_rev_8/21/14_0.10 (SPAdes) (version 2) | ecosystem: Environmental > Aquatic > Deep subsurface > Groundwater ... | reverse complement strand
TATATAATATGTATATGAATACTACTGAATTCATCTCTGGTAGTGATTCCGAATATTTACATACTGTCCGTGCAGAAGCACTATTTAATGGAATAGCCCACGGATATCGCTCAGTGAATGATAACTATGGGCCTAACAGTAAAGAACCACTACCGTACCACCATTTAAGGCACACAGATTTTGTGACTCAGACATCAGCAACTATACTCAATTTAGTTCGATCTGCAGACGCATCACTTGTTGACATAGATGATATAGTGTTTGTTGCTCAAGCTGCAGCATTTCACGACGTTCATCAGGAATATACTATCAGCGGTTCTGACATAGAACGTATTAGAGTAGCGGTATCTATGAACTCAGAATCTATCTCGTGTGATCGAATGTGCGAGTACATGTTGGGTAATCCGTTGTTTTGTGCCGAAGATATCGCAATTGCTAGACCAATAGTGCTTGCAACAGTAATACATTTCGATCCTAAGACACGCTCAGTTACACAGCCACATGTTATATCAGGAATGCAGGAAGTTGACATAAACAGAAGAAACTCACTCATGGTGCCTGCGTTGGCAATGGCGGATCTGGGCTATCCATGGAATCATGGCACCAGATGACTTTTTAACAATTGGGAATGGTTTGTTTTCGGAAAGGTACGTAGGTATAGTTGAATATATTCACAATGCATTTCCATTTGATGAAGCGAGAGAATCATACATTCGACAATCGATATTACGTTGGGCAGAGAGTCAGGCGGGTTTTGCACAATCGAGTAAGGATTCGTTTGAAAGTCAGCTACTCTTGTTTCCAGAAATTGCGCAAGGCGCTGTTCGTTCAACTTTTCCTAATTTTGATGCAGCACACAGAGCAGCTGTAGATAGATTTGAGCATTTTAAAACACTATCTACTCAACAACTCATTGAAGCGATGGGTTTGTAATGGAGAAAGTTGTACATGGTACAATATAGGCTCGATGAGCACTCTATTTCAATTAGTTTCAGACTTTAAGCCAACCGGAGATCAACCTCAGGCAATAGATAGCCTTATAAAAGGAATAAATGCAAAGGAAAATGAGCAAGTATTGCTCGGTGTGACGGGATCTGGTAAGACGTTTACGATGGCGAACGTTATAGCACAAACCAATTTGCCGACACTCGTCATTTCTCACAATAAAACACTTGCAGGACAGCTCTATCAAGAGTTTCGCGATTTTTTCCCCAAAAATGCAGTGTCATATTTTGTATCGTACTACGATTACTACCAACCCGAAGCATACATTCCTCAATCGAATATCTATATAGAAAAAGAGGCAGAAATAAACGAGGTCATTGACAAGTTGCGGCTTAAAAGTACGAGTAATATCCTCACGAGAAAAGACGTAGTGGTCGTTTCATCGGTATCGTGCATATATAACTTAGGTAAGCCAGAAAATTATCGTGACTATACCATTGATCTGGCAGTGGGACAAGAGTACGTACGATCTCATCTCTATAAACGTTTAGTGACTTTACAGTATTCACAATCGCAATTCGAGTTTAAACGAGGCACATTTCGAGATAGAGGTGACAAGCTCGACGTATTTTTATCGTATGAAGACGTTGCCCTGCGCATATTATTTTCCGGTGACAGAATAATAAAGATGCAAAAGATAGATCCACTCACCGGCAAAGTAATAGAATATATGGATACGTTCACCATATATGCAGCAAAACACTATCTGACTGGAGGGAAACAATGGGATAGTGTATTTGTTCGTATTCGAGAAGACCTTGATAAAGAAGTAAAAGCACTTGAAAAGAGTAAGAAAATGCTTGAAGCTGATCGGCTAAAAAAACGTGTACTTAATGATCTTGAAATGATAAAAGAGGTAGGGTATGTGAACGGTATTGAAAATTATTCGCGCTATTTTGATGGAAGAAAGCCTGGTGACCCTCCCTATAGCTTGCTTGATTATTTTACTTATAGCTATGGAAACGATTGGCTACTCATCATAGATGAATCGCATATGACTATACCACAGGTAAGGGGAATGTATAATGGAGACGCAAGTCGTAAAAAAAATCTTGTTGATTATGGATTTAGACTGCGAGCTGCGTTTGACAACCGTCCGCTTATGTTTGATGAATTTCTACAAAAAAAGCCAAGAACAGTGTACGTATCGGCAACTCCAGCAGAGTGGGAAATTGAGCGTTCAAAAAAACAGGTCGTTGAACAACTTGTACGACCTACTGGAATCCCCGATCCACAAATATCTGTACGCCCTATAGAAGGACAGGTACAGGATTTAATGAAAGAAATAGAAATGCGGACTCAAAAGAAAGAACGGGTTTTGGTCACTACTCTAACTAAGCGTACTGCAGAAGATTTGAGCAGCTACCTTACGGATAAAGGTGTACGGAGCCAGTACCTACATTCTGATATTAAAACTCTAGAGCGTTCAGACACTCTTGAACTGCTGCGCCGAGGTGAATACGATGTGCTCATTGGTGTCAATTTACTTCGTGAAGGTATTGACATGCCTGAAGTGACACTTGTGGCGATACTTGACGCAGATCGAGAAGGTTTTCTGAGGAGTCGAACTGCGTTTATACAACTTATGGGGAGGGCAGCTCGAAATATACATGGTAGGATTATTGTCTATACCGATAGGATGACGACAGCTTTATCGCAGGCAATTGAAGAAGTTACAAGGCGACGAACGTACCAGCTGAACTATAATAAAAAACACAATATTATTCCAACAACCATATTTAAACCTATTCGTGAAAAACTAGTGCTCGCCGACGACATGGATGGGCTCCGTGGAATTGCAGACACTGAAAGTGTGTATGCTGGCACAGATTTAGACAGAATTGCTGCAGATGCATTAACTACATTTGATAAGAAAAAATTGCTCCGAGTATTAAAGAGACAGATGAAACGGGAGGCTGATAATCTAAATTTTGAGCTCGCTGCACGGATTCGTGATAAGGTACGCGATTTAGAGAGTTAAAACGTATGAAATACACCTCCGGGAGGGGGTGCTATTTTTTAGAGTTTCTGCTATACTTGAGCTTTCATGTCTGACATTGTTATTCGAGGAGCACGCGTACATAACCTAAAAAACGTGTCTCTTACTATTCCAAAAAATAAGCTTGTAGTCTTTACCGGTGTTTCGGGATCGGGGAAGAGCTCAATGGCGTTTGATACTCTCTATGCTGAAGGACAGCGCCGGTATGTTGAATCTCTTTCCTCTTATGCGCGGCAATTTTTAGGAATAATGGAAAAACCTGATGTAGACGTTATAGATGGGCTATCTCCAGCAATTTCAATAGATCAAAAAACAGCTTCGCATAATCCACGCTCTACAGTCGGAACAGTAACAGAAATATATGATTATTTACGTCTGCTGTACGCACGCGTTGGCTCTCCATTTTGCCCTAACTGTCATATAGAGGTAATTAGTATGTCTGTAGATGAGATTACGAGCTCGATTGTGAATGAGATAAGTGCTGAGGTATCTAAAGACAAACTAAAACCGCACAGTTTCTTCCTGCTCTCTCCAGTAATAAAAAATAAGCGCGGAGAATTTGTAGAGCTGTTTGATAATTTGCTACATAAGGGATTTATGCTCGCGCGCATAGACGGCTATTTTTATGATATTGCAGAAGAAGATTTACTCTTGTTCAAAAATAACAAACATACCATAGATGTAGTAATCGATCGATTACGAGTTGACAACAATACGCTAAAAGATCAAATGAAACACAAAGAATTAAACTCGCGTCTTTTTCGTGCAATTGAAAATGCTACTGCTCTTTCAGGAGGCATTGTCATATTAGGAACTGTAGTAGATAGTGGTTTTGATTTGCCGACAAAACCAAAAAAAATGACTGAGCATACTTTTTCTGAACAATTCGCTTGCCCTCAGTGTGGTGAGGCCTTTACCGAACTTGAACCACGACTATTTTCATTTAATTCTCCGATAGGAGCATGCAAAGAGTGTCGTGGCTTGGGTGTTGTTATGCGCGCAGACGAAAATAGGATAGTAAACAATTCACTATCCCTCGCTGAGGGAGGTGTATTTCCATTTAGTCGCATTATCTACTCCGATACGTGGTTTGGAAGACTTGTAAAACAGGTTCTTGAAGAGTTTCATATAGAAGCAAATGTTCCGTTGAACACGTTGTCACAAGAGCAAAGAGATGTGCTATTATACGGCTCAAAGAAGATTTTTCACGTACGTGGTAGAAACAGGGAAGGTGCTATGACCTCTATACATGAACCATTTCGAGGATTTGTAAAAGAAATAGAACATCGATATTATGACGCATCCGATTCTACCTTTGACATGGGACGTTATATGCGAGAAGAAGTGTGTCCATTGTGCAAAGGTGCTCGACTGAATGAGCTAGCAAGTAGCGTGCATGTGGGTAGTAAAAACATAGTCGAATTGTGTGATATGCCCATTTCCCAAGAGCTTATCTATCTACAAGCACAGAAGGAAACAATGGGTGAACGGAAACTGCAGATTGCTAAACCCATTTTAAAAGAGATAGATACGCGTCTTTCATTTTTGATGCAGGTTGGGTTGTCGTACCTAACTTTGGCACGGCGCGCCAATACACTTTCAGGTGGCGAGGCACAACGTATTCGACTTGCATCACAGATAGGGACAGGGCTCACAGGTATTACGTATGTGTTAGATGAGCCATCGATTGGTTTGCATGCCCGAGATGTTTCTCGATTACTTGATGCGCTCAAGCATTTACGAGACCTTGAAAATAGCGTTATTGTGGTTGAGCACGACTGGGAAACTATTCAGAGTGCCGATCATATAGTCGACTTTGGACCTTATGCGGGTAAGCACGGTGGAGAAGTAATAGCTCAGGGAACACGAGCAGATATTGAAAATACAAGTGCATCAATTACAGGAAATTATCTATCGGGAAAGAAAACCATACCTATTCGAAGAAGTAAACAGGATCCATTTTCTCTGTTGGAATTCATTGGTTGCACCGAGAACAACTTACAGAATATCTCAGTAAAATTACCCCTAAATCGTATGGTTGGTGTTACGGGAGTATCTGGTTCTGGAAAGTCGAGTTTACTTCTCGATACAGTCTATACGGTCATAAAAAATTCAATAGATCCCTATTACAAAGGTCAGCTTGGGAAAATAAAAGACGCAAAGGGTCTCGCACAGCTTGAGCGGGTCGTGCTCATTGATCAGTCTCCAATTGGGCGCACACCTCGTTCAAACCCCGCAACATATACCGGAGTATTTACTGCTATTCGAGAAGTATTTGCACTTACACAAGACGCAAAGGCGAGAGGATATAATCCTGGTAGATTTTCGTTCAATGTGCGAGGTGGAAGATGTGAGAATTGTCAGGGAGCAGGGGTTATAAAAGTTGAGATGCAATTTTTGGCTGATTTATATGTGACTTGTGATGTTTGCAAAGGAAAGCGTTATAACAGAGAAACATTAGATGTGCAGTATAAAGAAAAAAATATTGCAGAAGTATTAGCTATGACCGTTGAAGAAGCACTCAGTTTTTTTGAAAACAATGCAAAGATTAGTAAAGTCTTAATGGTATTGAATAGTGTTGGACTGGGGTATATCGAACTAGGCCAGAGTGCTCCAACGCTCTCAGGAGGAGAGGCACAACGGGTAAAATTGGCAAAAGAACTTTACACAAACGTGAATATGCACACAATCTATATACTTGATGAACCAACAACAGGGCTTCATTTTTATGATGTAGATAAGTTAATCTCTGTGCTTCGACATTTGGTAGATCAGGGAAATACTGTTTTTTTGGTAGAGCATAACTTGGATGTGATAAAGAACTGTGATTATGTGATAGATTTGGGACCTGAAGGTGGCGATGAGGGTGGGTCAGTCGTGTTTCAAGGGAATGTACAAGAAATTCTGAAAAGTACTGCTTCATACACAGGCAAGTATTTGAGAGAATATATGAAATGAAGCGTTTTTATTTTATATGTATTACAGTACTGTTTTTTGCATTTTCAACTCATGCTGTTTTAGCCTCACCCTTTTTAACAACGAATCTAAACGATCGCTACATTTTGTCTGAAAACTCAACGGTGCGTGTTGAAAAGTCACTTGTGTTTACCAACAAGCTGAGCGATCACTCTATAGAAAGCTATACCATGTTCTTTAGCAATCAGTCTGTTCCGAAGAATATTGAGGTTAAGGAAGATGGATTGGAAGCTTCTTATACAACCCGCCGTGAAGACAATCTATTAGCAATCGTAATACCATTTAAACATCCAGTGCAAGGTATTGGAAAAGAAAAGAAATTGTTTGTTAGCTACGACTTGAATGGTTTAGTAAATAATCAGCAAGGATACAAGGAGCTGGTGATTCCCGTTGATCCAAAGAATACGGAATATGAGCAGTACACCATAGAAGTAGTTGCGCCGGGTGATTTTCCTGCATTAGGACTATCAAAACCAAGAGTGAATACGGTTGGTGACCATTCATATCAATGGACAAATGTACAAACGGTACAGGAACAGAGTGTCTATATTGCATTTGGTTCACAGGCATTGTATACCGTAGAGCTTCATTACGCATTGAAGAATGAGGACGGAGTTCCTCATAGGTATGAGATCCCTTTTATTCCTGATGGTGCATATCAAAAAGTGTACATCGAGCATATAGATCCGGTGCCTGAAAAAACAAGGATAGACGAAGATGACAATATTCTCGGTTCATACATCGTAGAATCTCATTCGGTCAAAAATATCACATTTCGCTCAACAGTAGCTCTCAATTCTATTCTCCGTCCTGAGTTACAAACATACTTTCGTGAAAAATATAAAAAAAAAGGCTTAGGCAGATATCTATCTCAAGAAAACTACTGGTCTTTGCAGCAGAGTCTGGGCGAATTTAAGACAGCAAAAGACATTTACACCTATGTTGTCGACACGCTTTCATATGATACATCCCGTATAAATGGAGATTTGCATCGAATGGGAGCTACGTGGATAGTTCGTAACCCAGACCGCGCGGTGTGCATGGAGTATACAGATCTGTTTGTTGCGCTGGCACGTGAGTCTGGTATTGGAGCACGAGAGGTGATTGGCTATGGTGTTACTGGGGGTGATACATCGCTCCCACTTTCATTTTTAGGCGATATCCTCCATGCATGGCCAGAGTATTATGATACTGCTCGTGAAATATGGCACCCGGTAGATCCGACTTGGGGAGATACGTCTGGGGTTGACTACTATTCGTCACTCGATCTCAATCATATAGCCCTTGTATATCATGGTACAAGTGCGCTTTATCCACTTCCACCCGGTGTCTATAAGTTGAAACAAGATACAAAAGATGTATATGTAAACTCTACAACCGTTTCACCTCAAGAGATACGAACACTCAAGGTTATGGGAGATAAGCAACAATTTGTAGCAGGTAAAGAAAACGTAGTACAATTTGAACTCAGCTCAGAGTCGAACACCTCATTGTATGGGGTAAATGTCGAACTAAAAGATGAACGAGGTAAGACCGTTTCAACAAAGCAGATTGCTCTTCTTGTACCATTTCAGGCACTTACCATGCATATGTCAATACATCCTCCTTCGAGTACCGTTTGGCACAGTGGTACGTACTCCGTTCATGTTGATGGGAAATCTGTAGGTACGATAGAATACAAAACATATAATAGCGCAGTAGCGTTCATTATTCGCTATTGGTACATAGTTAGTGCGATAGTTTTCATTGGTGTTATTACCATTTCGAGTACAAAAAAAGCTAAATAATGATACGTGGAAGAATACCGCTCGACAGAGAATCACTAAAAGCAGTACCAAGCACTACTGGTGTCTATTTTTTTTTGAATAAAGAAAATGTACCCGTCTATATTGGTAAAGCTATAAATATTGCGACTCGTATTGGCAATCACATTGCAGACTCTAAAAATATAAAAGAAGCAAAAATCAGAGAGGCAAGCGTATCTCTTGATTGGAGAGAAACAAACTCAGAATTCGAAGCGTTATTGCTTGAGGCAAAAATGATCAAGAAATATCGACCAATATTCAACGTATCATTGAAAGACGATAAAACAAATGCGTATATTGTGATCTTAAAACAAAAATTACCGAGGATAGAATTTGTACGCGAAAACCAAATGCCAGATAATGCATTATTTTGGTTTGGGCCTCTCACTTCAATGTATATGGCGCAATCACTCATGCGCCGAATACGTCACAGTATTCCATTTTGTACAGACAAGCGGAAAACGCCCTGTTTTTACAGCCATATCGGTTTGTGTTCACCGTGCCCAGGAATGATTGAAGGTATGGAAAAAAGCGAAGAAAAAAAAATACTGACATCACAGTATAATCGCAATATTCGTCGTGTGATTAGTGTGCTAAATGGAAACGGGGAACGCGTTATACGGCTGCTTCAGCATGATATGAAAGAGTATTCGGACAAAGAACAATTTGAGGATGCCGCAAATATTCGCAACCGCATGGCACATTTACATGAGTTATTTCGAAAACGACTGTTCTTTGACGAACAGTTAGAAGATCCACTATTTTTGTATAAAAAGAGAATGGAAGATAGTGAAGCTTTAAAGAGAGTATTGCACTTACCAAAGCTCGATAGAATAGAGTGTTTTGATGTGAGTCTATTTTCAGCAAAACAGGCAGTTGCAAGTATGGTAGTGTTTTTGCACGGTGCACCAGACAAAAAAGAATATAGGCGATTTCAGATACGAAATAAAACGATATACGATCCACAAATGCTCGCTGAAGCGCTCAAACGTAGACTAACACATAGCGAGTGGAAGTTGCCTGACGTTATTGTGATAGATGGGGGTCGTCCACAATTGCGTTATATATACACAAGTCTTAAAAAGGAATTGGGTGTGATTCCTGAGATTATTGGCATAGCAAAACGACCAGACAGGCTTATTCGTGCTCGAACGCTTGAGCCAATAGCACTTACCTCTGATTCCCCCGCTATGCACTATGTACAGCGTGCTCGCGATGAAGCACATAGGTTTGCCCGAAAATACCACATATCACTGAGAACAAAGCTGCAGTTTAAGTGAGATCATTTCACATTTTTTGTTTTCGTATACAATAGTATATTATGCGTGGATATATTAGGCGGGTTGTATATTACATGGGTGCGTTGTATGCAACAGGCATGTTCATTCCTGGATTTGCGGTTACGCAATCAATAAAAGGTTTTCTTATAGCATCTATTGTAGTAACATTGGCGTTTACATTTTTATCTCCACTTATTCGATTTGTACTCCTCCCGATAAATATCATAACTTTGGGTATATTTTCTTGGTTGGCACAAGTAGTAGTATTTTATATTGCACTCTCATTTTTCCCGACTCTCTTTTCAGTTAAGAGCTGGAATTTTGTTGGGTGGCAAGTATCTCAACTGGGTATTACCATTGCGCCAATGAACATTGGTGTAATTACTACTATTATTATTGCTGCACTTATGATAAGCTTTATCGCTGGATTAGTTCAATGGATATTAGGATGAAAATAATACTCGACATACTTTATATACTTGTAGCAGTTTCTGTAATATTGCTTATATTATTTCAGGGTCGTGGTGCAGGTTTGGGTAGTGCATGGGGTGGTTCTGGCGAATCATTTTCAACACGAAGAGGAGTAGAACGCATTACTTTCATGATATGCATCTTCTGTGTAGCGCTTTTTCTGGTGCTATCTGTAGTAAAGTTGTTAGTATGAAAAGTTTCATAAAACGATTTCGTTTTTCATATTGGTTATTTAAATCGTTTCTTTCAAAGCATGTGCGTGTTATTATTGGCGTGTTTGTGGGGGTGTTTCTGTTTATATTCTTAACATCCAGTTTCGGCGATTTTTTTTCTGCGTTTTTTTCACTCAATAAGCACAGAATAGGCATCCTTTCATACGCAAATCAAGGCAATCTACCAATAGAAGTATTAAATAGGATCTCGTTGCCTTTAGTAAGTTACGATAAAAAGGGCGCTCTCACATACCAGCTCGCAACAAATATTACTTCAACACAAGAGGGAAAAGGGCAAGTATATTCAGTTACATTAAAGCATGGATTCTTGTGGCAAGATGGTTCTATTTTTAACGCTCAAACCATAGATCTAAAATCAGTAGAATTTCCACGGGTAGTCACCAAAATTAAAAGTCCTGACACTATAACGTTCACTCTTGAGAAACCACTCGTCAGTTTTCCTTCACTACTAACAACTCCCTTGGTAAAGCAAAATTTTGTTGGAGCAGGAGGTCAGTATAAAATAGCATCCATTCGATATAAATATGGCGAATTGCAGCAAGTCATTATCACGCCATTAGTCAAGAATTTGCCCGTCTTAGCATACAAGCTCTATAATACGCAAGACGATATGGTACTGGGATATAAACTGGGTGAGATAGATGAATTTTCAACATACGACCCATCGATTCCCCCTATCTTTTCAAACTGGAGAAATTCACATATTCAAACTATTGCTGATGTAAAAAAAGTAGTGACACTATTTATGAATACAAAAAAAAATCCACTTGATAACAGAGTAATTCGTCAGGCAGTTGCTCAGGGATTGCGCTATGACAAACTAGAAACATATGGTCCGAGAGCCTATACTTCTATTCTGCCTTTTTCTTGGGCATATAATCCGAATGTGAAAGTGTATAACACGGATCGCGCTATTGCAAAGGGGCTCGTAGATAAAAATGATGCCAAAGGCAAGGTTTTGACGCTCTATACTTCGTATGAATTGAACCATGTAGCAGAGCAAATTCAATCATCGCTCAAAGATATTGGTTTGCGTGTCAACATACGTTATGCAAATTATATCCCTACGTCTAAAGAAGAATACGATATGTTCCTCGTTATACTAGAGCCGAGTATAGATCCGGATCAATATATTTTTTGGCACCAGTCACAACAACAGACCAATTACAGTAAATTTGTTAACCTTAAGGTTGATAAATTACTTGAAGATGGCAGAATTAAGAAAACACAAAAAGCGAGAAAAGAGATTTATTTTAAATTTCAAGATATCCTAGCTGAGGAAGTACCAGCGCTGTTTTTATACTATCCAAACCTGTATATTATTACCCGAAAATAAGATGGCATATCTCTATCTTGTCGGTATGCCTATTGGCAATAGTGCCGATATAAGTATGCGGGCACTCTCAACTTTACAGAAGGTGAAGTACTTATACGTGGAAGATACACGTTCTTTTCGTAATTTTTTGTCTGTTCTTGTGAGAGATAATGCGGATGTAAATTTTTCTAATAAAGATGTTAAATCGTGTTTTGGAGAGAATCAGTATATGCGAGCGCGTGAAATATGCGAACTTCTCATGCGCGGTGAAGATGTCTGTTTACTTTCAGAAGCAGGGATGCCTCTTGTATCTGATCCGGGCGCTTACATCGTTAACTACTGTAGAAGTAAAGGAGTAGCAATACAAGTTATACCTGGGCCGAGTGCTCTCACCACTATATTAGCTATTTCTGGTTTTGAACCAAAATCAACCATTTTTTTAGGATATCTGCCAAAAAAAAAGAGCATATTGACAGAGCTATCGAACATATCTATTCCAGTCCTGCAGTATCCACTCAGTATAGTTTTTTTTGAAAGCTCACATCGTATACTAAAAACAATAACTGAGCTCACAAAAGTAGAAGCTCGTATTTGCATTGCACGCAATATGACCAAGAAAGATGAACAAATTTGGATAGGGAATACATCCGAAATTGACACTTCCTCTTTTCCCGAAAAAGGTGAATATACGTGCGCCTTACTAGTGCTGAAGAGTAATCCTATATAGGAATATCCAGCCTGCTTGACAACTTTGATATTTGTCTTTGGACATTTATTGGATATTTGAACTTGGATATTGGATATTCTTTGGCTATTTGATATTGGGATTTCTTCTGCTATACTTTTCACATGTTACGACAACAAATACAGGCAGATATATTACGTTTCGCTAAAGAGAGAAAGCAACAAGAGGTTGAAGTGTTGCGCAGTATATTTTCTGTAATTAAAAATCAAGAGATCGAATTAAAACGAGAATTGAATGATGAAGAGGTAATCAAAATACTAAAAAAATATGCAAAAGATCTAAAAGAGGCAAACGCGCTGTTTGAAGCAGGCGGTAGAGATGATCTGATAGAACAAAACAACAGGGAGATAGAAATAGTCGCTGTATATTTGCCAGCAGAACTCTCTGACGAAGAAATAGAGAAGACGGTACGAACAGTACTTGAAAAGTCGCCAGAAGAAAAAAATATAGGCAGGCTTATTGGGCTCAGTATGAAAGAGCTTTCAGGTAGAGCTGATGGTACTAGGGTAGCTGGAATAGTACGAAAAATTGTTAACTGATATTTTTTCTTTCTCCTTCGCAAATAGACTCTGATTTGATACAATAAGCAGTGTTTTAGCTAACAACCAGCAGCAAATGGCTGATAGCTTATATAGCCCAGGTGGTGAAATTGGTATACACGCAGTCTTGAGGAGGCTGTGCCGTAAGGCGTGGAGGTTCAAGTCCTCTCCTGGGCACC
>Ga0210057_1008091_pt1 | contig 12547 bp, 19 predicted proteins | sample CryGeyCG2114_010_2_FD_183968 | JGI IMG/M metagenome (GOLD analysis project Ga0210057, IMG submission 183968) | Groundwater microbial communities from aquifer - Crystal Geyser CG10_big_fil_rev_8/21/14_0.10 (SPAdes) (version 2) | ecosystem: Environmental > Aquatic > Deep subsurface > Groundwater ... | reverse complement strand
CAACTGACAAGTATGTCAAAGGTAAAGCACGCTTTATTTCCGAAAATACAGTTGAAGTGATTGAAGATACCTCTAACCATCAATACCGATTTCGTAAAAAGTGTATTATTGCGACAGGTAGCAATCCCAAAAGGGTTACTATTCCCGGCCTTTCTTCTGAAAAAATAATCACCAATGAAGAATTTTTCTATCTGGAGACCCTTCCAAAGTCTGTGACAATCCTGGGAGCAGGCCCTATTGGGGCAGAGTTTGCCACGGCATGTGCCCATTTTGGAATACCTACCTATTTAATATCGAGAAGTTACCTCCCATCAGAGCCGGAAGAGGTCGCGAAAAAAAGCCTTGAGGCAATACAAAGACTTGGTGTCCAGTATATATCGGCAAGGCCTGTTAAAGCAGATAAAGAACAATTGTTCCTCGATAACGGCTCGACGATTCCTCTTACAGACTATTACATCTCTGCAATCGGAAGGAAACCAAACGTAGATCTTAATCTTGAAGCGGCACAGGTACTCTATGATGAAAAAGGGATTGACGTGTCAGAGAATCTTGAAACAAGCAATCATGCAATTTATGCAATCGGCGATTGTACCAATAACCCTCAATTTACTCACCTTGCGGCTCATCATGGGAAGTACGTCCTGAAAAAAATCGCTGTGCCTTTCGCAAGACAGAAAAAAAGAGCACTGCCTCGAGTTACTTTTACTGAACCTCCAGTTGCGAGCGTCGGCCACATTCAAGAATCGAGAGATATACAGGTATTTGAGATTCATTTCTCAGATTCTGACAGAGGGAGAATACAGTCAGATAAACAGGCATATGGAGTGGTGTATGTGGATCTAAATACCGGAGCTATCGTTGGAGTATCGATGATAGGAGCATTCGTAGAAGAGCTTCTTAGTTTATTTACCCTTATAATTGATGAAAAAATCCCCCTTCTTCATCTCACTGGTTTTATCACGCCTTACCCAACCTATGCAAATATCATTCACCGATTGACGGTTGATTATCTCGGATATCTCACGAGACATTGGAAGCAAAGGCCGCTTAGCAGTATCCATCAGTTATTTTCGTATTTGTTTTTCTCATAATATGCAGATCACATCTCAACAACCTCTCGTTTTTGTGATATTTGGAATGACAGGGGATTTAAGTACCAGAAAAATAATCCCTTCGCTCTGGTACTTGTTTAAGCATAAATATTTATCTCAACGAACAGTTATTCTTGGTTTTTCAAGAAAAGAATTAACTTCTCATGATATTGAGATACTGGTTACTGATTCTCTGTCAGAGCACGCACAAGTGAATCAGACATCAACAGATTTAAAAGCTTTTTGTAAACTATTTCGATACATTTCAGGTACATTTGACAACCATGATGCCTACGCACAGTTGCAAAGACAAATTGGAGATATCGAAAAAGCATGGAACACAAAAGTTAACAGAATATTCTTTTTTGCCGTACCACCCATACACTACGAACCAATTCTGCAAAACCTTTCACAGCATAAGCTCGATCATCAATCCTCACAGTACTGGTGCCGGATATTGATCGAAAAACCTTTTGGAAGTGACTTGAATAGTGCACGGAAGTTACAAGCACTTATTGGAACGTACTTTACTGAAGATCAGATTTACAGGATTGATCATTATCTCTTTAAGGAGATAATTCAAGGGATTGAAAACTTCAGATTTTCTAACAATTTGTTTGAGCATTTATGGAATAATCACACGATTGAGAGAATTGATCTGCGATTGCATGAAACACTGGGAGTTGAAGATCGAGCAGGATTTTATGACTCTGTAGGTGCTCTTCGTGATGTGGGTCAAAACCACCTCCTATCCATGCTTGCAATGATTACTATGCATTACCCCAAAGACCAAGGATCAATTGATATCCAAAAAGAACGAGCTAAAATCCTACGTGCCCTTTCTCCCTGGAACAGCAAACTGCTCAAGCAAAATACATTTAGAGCACAATACCGGGGATACGCCGAGATTCCTCATATTCAAGAAAACAGTAATACGGAGACTTTTTTTCACATTAAGACTGAGCTTAAGCATCCTCGATGGTCAAACATACCCATTTATATATCCGGAGGGAAAAAAATGGCAGAGGTTAATAAGGAAATTATTATTACTTTGGCTCACCCTCAGATCTGTCACCTATGTAAAATTGGTGAACATGAACCCAATCGCATCATATTTAAGATTGCGCCTCATGACGAAATAACAATTTGCTTTTGGGCAAAGAAACCAGGTTTGGAAACCATTATTGAAGAACGGAATATGACATTCTTTTTATATGAAAAGGAAATGAGGACACAATATGTAGAAGAGTATGCAAAAGTAATACATGCTGCCGCAACAGGTGATCAGTCTTATTTTACCTCCGCAGAAGAAGTGGAAGCAATGTGGCAATTTACTGACCCTATTATTGACTTCTGGAGTAGTGGCAATGCGGCTCTTCAGTTGTATGATGAGAATACAAATCCATTATAATCATGCTTAAAATTCATACATCTGCTCCCGATTTCACTTTGCAGGATATTTCCGGGAAAACCCGCCGTTTATCAGATTATCGTGGAAACAAAGTAATGCTTTCTTTTTATCGCTATGCTGCTTGTACTTTCTGTAACCTCAGGATATCTCAGTTGCGGACCGTGTATCCTAAACTTCGTAAGAACAATATGGAGTTTCTGGCATTTTTTCAGTCATCACGGGACAAAATAATGCATTATGCTGGAAAGGAAAAGCAACTCTTCCCTATTTTCCCTGATGCAGATAGAACAATCTATAAATTGTATGATGTGACAGAGTCATCCCGGTATAAGTTTGTACTTGGTTTACTCAATCTTCCCCGCCTCATCCGATCGTTTAAACAAACATTTAATACAGATACAGCAGATGGTGACACTTTTCTTGTTCCGGCGGATTACCTCATTGATGAAGATGGAATTATTATAAAAGCATATCTGGGAAAAGATATCTCGGATCATATTCCTATTTCCCAAGTTGAACAATTTGCAAAAAACAAGATTGATACCTGATAGCTCGGAGCTTAAACAGAATGTCATCTACATGACAGAACTTCTGAAAGACATGGTGTACTATGGTTTTTGTTCATTACTATTAGCATTTTCTATACGCATTATGAAAAGTACTAAAAATATCCAACTACTCAATAGCTTTACGATTGATACTATCCCTGACCTTGATGTTGCTGTTTTAGGCGCGCTTGAGCTTTTTCAACAGCAAAAGCTTCCAATAATTGATGTCTCGGCATATAAACGTCCATTAGTTGTTGGTTCAGGGAATGCAGAGGCAACAGGGAGAATTATTTTCCATACAGCGGATGCTGTTTTTGCATCAGAAAGTAATTTTGAAGAAAAACTTCAATCTATACAACACATCGACGGCGTTGTACTGATCTCCGCATCAGGTGAGAAGCATGCTCCAATCATTGCAAAGAAAGCCCGAGAGTATGGGAAACATGTTACTCTGATCACCAATACGCAAAACTCATCAGCAAGTCATGAGCTTGATCATCAACACGAGTATGATGAGTATATCTTCCCTAAAAATCGAGAACCGTATACATACAATACCTCTACATATATGGGTATGATACTCGGATATACCGGAGAAGATCCAGAGAAGCTTTATCAGTTTCTTATAAAATCTATCGCCCCATTATCATTTCCAGATTTTTCACAGTTTGATAAGTACTATCTTATTGTGCCTCCCAAATTTGATGAAATAATTCGCATGTTTGAGGTGAAGTTTATAGAGCTTTTTGGAAGAAGTATTGCCAGAGATGTAGAGACTGCAGAGTACGTGAAACACGCAACAACAGTAGTTCCTTCAAATGAAATTTTTATAAGCTTTGGTGAGGAACATACAACGTGGGGAAACCCTAAACAGAGATTGCATATTCCGTTACCGAAGAATGCAGACTACGGAGCAATGATGGCAGTAGGATACTTTGTCATTTCGCAGATTCAAAAAACTCACCCACCGTACTTTAAGGATAATATTGAACTCTATACCAAGCAGATTTCAGAGATCTTTAGCCATACCATTTCACCGATTGTTGAATAATTACCATTTAATATATCTATTACTTATGAAAAACCAAACTACAGGGAAAATTACTTTTTACGGAACCCCCTATTGTCCGGACTGTGTACGGGCAAAAGCATATCTTGATTCAATAGGTTGCAGTTATGAATATATCAATCTCATTGAGCATGAGGAAGCAGTTGAAAAGGTCATTGAAATAAATAAAGGATATCAATCGATACCGACAATTGTATTTCCTGATACGACCGTACTTGTTGAACCGTCAAATGAAGAGCTTGAAGAAAAAATTCACATGTTAAAACAAGAAAATATTATTATTTGTCACAAACAGACCCAGTAGTGATTCGTACATAGATATCATATGAAAATTCCCAGTGTATCTGTTGAGCAAATGAGGCAAGTTGACAAGACTGCTGTTGAGGATTTTGGTCTGCAGATCCTTATGATGATGGAAAATGCATCAATTCATATTGCAGATCTTGCGGAACACATGCTCTCAGGAAACCTTGTAGATAAAAAGGTTACTATTTTGGCTCATAAAGGAAACAACGGCGGTGACGGATTGGGGGCAGCACGACATCTGATGAATCGTGGTGCACATGTCACTGTCTTGTTAAGTACTTCACCATATGAATTGAGTGCAGAGGCTGCAAAACAGTATCGAGTTCTTCAAAACAGTACGTGTCAAATTATTGAGGTAACAAAAGAAAATATACGCAAAGTGACTCCACTGATGAAAAATTCTGACATAATTATTGATGGATTGTTGGGATACAACATAAACGGAAATCCAAGGAATCCCATAGATACGCTCATTACGGCAGCAAATGTTTCAAAGGTACCCATTCTTTCCATAGATATCCCGAGTGGTCTTGATGGAGAGACCGGAAAAGCTTTTCATCCGACTATACATGCAACAATTACGGTGACTCTTGCCCTTCCTAAGAATGGTTTACTAAAGCCTGAATCTAAGAGATATGTCGGAGATCTTTGGCTTGCTGATTTATCCATACCGGACAATTTGTATCATCGAAAAGGGATAGAAATAAGTACTGTTTTTGCCACAAGTAGATTATTTCAGTTAGAAGCAGACAATACATGATAGATAAAATTAAAAATAACTGGACAATAATTTTGGTCGGCGTGATAATTTTTGTTGTCGTCGGAATAATCGTGTTTGAGGAAGTACTATTCCCATCAGAGCAGGCGTCCACACAGGTATCTCAAATCCCTCAGATCCAGGGTGAACAAGAAAATGGAGATGACATTTCGTTTGTAATAGCGCCGGGAGACTACTATCGAGGAAGCAGAGATGCAGAGATTGTTTTTATCGAATACTCTGATCTGGAATGCCCCTATTGCAAACGATTCCATTCAACGATGAAGCAGGTTATCGATGAATATGGTGATCAAGTGCTGTGGGTATATCGCCACTTTCCTCTTGACAGCCATCCGAATGCTCAAAAAGCTTCAGAGGCAGCAGAATGTGTCGGAAAATATTTTGGTAATGACGCCTTTGGGGAGTTTACCGATCTTTATTTTTCACGCACAACATCAAATGGTTATGGCTTTCCGACGGCTAATTTAGCAGCTCTTGCGACAGAAGTAGGAGCAGATAAGAACATCATTCAAGGTTGCATCGATTCGGGTGAAATGGCAGAGAAAGTAGCAACTGATTTTCAAGAAGGAATAAATAGCGGTGTGACTGGTACACCAGGGACTATCCTTATTGAGCCAGATGGACAATCACAAGTCGTATCAGGTGCTATTCCCTACGAACAGATAAAACAAGTTATTGAATCTTTGTTATAAATAATCTTTCTCTATGAAAAACCCAATTGTGTTTCTTATTGATCTTGATAATACACTCCTTGACAATGATAAGGTTAAAGTTGAGATTAAGCAATCGCTTGTTAAAGTGCTTGGACCACTTGAAGCTGAACACTTCTGGGATCATCACGATGATATTCGAACTAAAACTAATTTAGTTGATTTTCCAGCTGCAATCCGGGAGTACTGCAGTGAAAAAGATGCCAAAACATGTGATGTGCGCCTGGGAAAGATATTTGATTCTATTGATTTTCAAAAGGCATTATACCCGGAAGTTTATGACGTCCTCAAGCACTTGAAGACCAAAGGAAACGTTGCGCTATTTACGGAAGGAGATCCGGTTTATCAAAAAAAGAAAATTGAAAAGTCCGGAGTCGGAGCGATGGTTGATCATGTTTTTCATTTTGAACATAAACTTGAGCATTTTGACCAGATAGAAAAGACATACAAAAATTATCAAATTGTCGTAATCGATGATCGTTCTGAAATACTTATGAAGGTAAAAGAAATGCATCCGGATATTCGAGTTATTGAAGTCTGCCAAGGACATTACTCTGATATTGACCACAAACCTCATCCGGAACTAGATCAAACAATTGAAGCAATAAAAGATCTGAAACATTATCCATTCACACCATAAATTCTTATGAGTAAAATAGGTGAGCTAAAAAAATTATTAAAAGAAACTGCAGAGGCCCACCATAAGGCATTTGAACATACTCAAGGAGTTGATGAAGAATGGCCTAAGTGGTATGCGAAATATTTACTGGAACATGGCTTGCAGAATCTGTTTGAGAAAAAATCTGTTACATAATAATTAAAAGTTTCATGTATCTATCATATGGAAAAATTATTTATTCCAATTATCGAAGGAACGACACGCAAAGAACGTAAATCAATTCATGTGGCAAAACTTGTTTATGAAGTAAGCAGACAATATCACGAAATTGAATCTATTTTGGTCGATCCAAAGGATTTTAACTTTCCGGGAGATGGGAATGATCCAGAAGGGAAAGATCCCCGTTATACAGAAATAACTGAACGAGCAGATAGCTTCTTTATAGTAGTCCCTGAGTACAATCACTCATTCCCAGGAAGTTTAAAGAGAATGTTGGACAGTGAACTGAAAAATTATATTCATAAACCGGTTGCTTTTGCCGGCGTTTCTACAAGCCCTTGGGGAGGAGTACGGGCAATTGAATCATTGGTGAATTCGGTAAGAGAGATGGGAATGATTTCAACATTCACTGATGTTCAATTTCCAAAAGTGCAAGAGTTGTTTGATGATAATGGCACATTACAGGATGATGCTTATACACGAAGATTGAAAAGATCTTTCGATGAACTGATCTGGATGACGAAAGTAATGAAGTATGGACGAACATCTATACCCAACAAACATCATTCATCCAATCTCGTATAGAAATGTGTTCAACAACAAATGAATGTTATACTATTCTCATATGCTCGAAGCACACGATGAGAAAACAGTCACCGCAATAGCTGATAAGTTGAAAAACTCTCGACTTGAAAGAAATCTAAAACAGGTTGAAGTAGCTGAAAGAGCTGACCTAAATAGCAATTACTACGCAAAAGTAGAGCGTGGTGAAGCAGTGCCTTCGATACTTACACTAAAGAAAATCTGTAAGGCCTTGAAAGTTAAATCTTCAGATATTCTACCCTTTTAGTTTGTTCTTAATTTTTTCTTCATTTTAAGCTCTTCATAAATCTCTTTAATCTGTTCTGGATTTTCATGACTCATTCTATGGTATTTTTCTTGCATATACTCAAGAAGCTCAATAGCCATCTCAAGTGTAGCATTTTCAGGATCAAAGATTTTGAGGTAATTTAGCACAGCATCAATATCTTTCTCATTGATCTGATATCCTCCTTTTGTTTTGTTCATGGGCATATTATACAACGAAAAATTATTACAATTAATAAACAAACTTTTCCAGCTCCAAAAATGTAAACATTTCATCAGATAGCTTATTACTGTCAATTCTTCGCATGATCTCACAACTGTATGTTTGAGATAGTATATTCAAGCTTCCTTCCCATAACACTTTTCTATCCAAAATAGCTATTTTACGATGATTATAATTGGTATTTAGGATTACTTGAACTCCCATAGTTTCAAATCTTCGTATTTCCTCTATAGCCTGTCTTTGCATTGAAATGTCATGATCATTTGGATCTCGAGTGATGATATACACTTTTACCTTTCTCTCAACTAACGCCTCAAATGTCCGCGATAGCATGCTCTTCTCTGAGAAGAAATGAAAGGGCTTTCAATAATGACTTCTTTTTTGGCAGCCTTTAAGTCGTTTATAAACTGCTTGTAAAACGTGTTTTCATCGTACAGCTTTGAGGGTACTAAGTCAGGTGTTATTACATCAAACATCTGAAGCATGGAAACAAGATGATTAAGCATTTTTATTCACCTCCTCTCCATCGGTTAATTTAGTTTTCTGAATAACTGTTACTTTCCCGTTATAATAAGTAAAGCCTAACTTTTTGAGTTGTTCGAAGGTATTGAGAAGACTTGGAAGAATTTGGTTCCACCTTTGGGCAACTTCGCCAGCACGTTAGTACGGCAGGTAGGATTAAGGAGTGCATCATAGGGCTTTCGGAAGTTAAAGACAAGCTTTCTATCTTTCAATAAAAAGTTCTCACCTACTTTTCTAAGAATCTTCTGTTTTTGAGTGAAGTCTCCATTTTTCACAGTATCTAGTGCTTGGAATGCAGTTTCAAAGTATTCTTCCATAAGTTCTAACCAAGTTTTCACTGAATGACTATTGTCGTTAGATCTGCTATCCATAGTTGCTAATTTTTCTGTTAGCCTTTGTTTTTGAGTTATAAACTCCTCTTTTGTTAACTCCTCCTGGGATCTCATATCGATAAGTCGATCAATCTGTTCTCTAATACTTGCTTGTTGTTGAGCAATATACTGATACTGATTTTTTAATTTACTCATCTCATCCTGATGTTTTGCGCGTACGAGTTTAAGGCCTAGTTGCCAGACTTCTTTATCAAGAGATATTCGTTCTATTTCCTTATACAGCATTGATTTGAGTCGTTTATCTGTAATTGGCTGTTCATTACAATTTCCGCGGCGATGAGTACAGTGGTGATAAACGTATGTTTTAGAGGAGTTACTTTTCTTATTATGTTTTGTTTTAAATGAAGTTGTAACTGCGCATCCACAATTACCACAACGTAATAGATCTAAAAACTCTTTTTCCCAGACTATTTTTTTAGGTTTGGAACGATCTGCAAGCTTTTCTTGAACTAGATCATACAGACCTTTAGATATGATTGGTTCGAAATTTCCTTCACACAGTTCTCCATTATGCATAAAGTAGCCATAGTAAGTTGGACATTTTAATATGTTTTGTAGGTGACTTTTACTGATTCGTTTTCCTCTTTTAGTCCTAAAACCTGAATCGTATAAGTAAATTCCTATCGCACTGAGTGAATATAATCCGGTTGAAGCCATTTCAAATGCTCTGGTTATGTATTGAGACTCTAATTGATTAGGTTTTATATTTCTTTGACCTCGTTCACCAAATCCTTCATATCCTAAAGGAGCAGGTCTTGGGTATTCTTTTCTATCATGAACTTTTCGAGTTAAGCCTCTCCGTACATTTTGGCTGAGGTTCCTGGAGTATTGGTTTGCCATACCAAAGTGAATCTGAAGTATAAGATGATCGCTCTCAGGTGTATAAATATCTCCTGTAGCTGTTCTAATTTCCTTTAGAATACCATCTTGTAGTAGTTGGAGGATAATTCCACCTTCTTTTGGATTCCTACATAATCTATCTGGTTTCCACGTGAGGATTGCGTCTGCCTTCCCATTTTCAATCATCTGGATCATTTTATTGAATTCGACGCGTTTATTTGGTTTAAAAGAAGTTTTACTTTCTTGTAATCGAGAAACGACATTTAGATCTTCATGAAGTATTATTTTGTCACATTCTGCATTCTGATCATGGATTGAGAGCGCCTGTCTTTCTTTCGCCTCGGAAGACTTTCGAGAGTAACGAATATACTTAAGTATTTTCATATTAATCTATTCCTATCCTAATTGACAAAGTTTAATCAATCAATCGCATCTAGTTCCCACATAGTACATTCATCCTCATTACTCAGCAAGTTTTGGCTTCACATAAACCATTTTTGCAGGCTCTATAACCTTACCAGTCTCATTATCCTTTGCTTTACGGGTTTCAACTCGTCGAGTAAAAAATGGTTGTGCTGTCCGGTGGTTGGATGCCATGAATTTCATAATGTCAAGATCTTCTTTAGTGAGGCGTTCCCGTCTACATTGCTTATCAGAAATGCGAAAAACCTCATTTGCAAAAAAGTCGTTGATCGTATCGCCAAATAAGTTCCAATATTCGTGTATTTTTTTGGAAAACCAATCTCTCAATCTATACTTCTGATAAATGCATGAGTAATACTTGTCCTCAAGACCCACGTTCACACATGCACTATAAAGCTTCATACCCTTTACCAAAAAAGGTCGTAACTCTTCCAACCAGACTTCATACTGCTCTTCAGGTGTTTGCGGTCTTCCTCCTAAATTGTTTTCGCCGATCGTTTTCATATATCAATTATACGTTTTATCAAAAAGGGACATCATCAGGATTTATGTTTTCATTATTCTCTAAAGAACAGAGATCCTCCTTAGAGGGAAATTCAGATTTAAACTCATTTTTTACTGTTTTGACAGTATAATCTATGTCTTTAAATTGAGATTTCACAATTTTTTCTTGTAATTCCTTAATTGAATGTTGAGGAAGTACAAATAATTTTTCAGAAACATCTTTATCCATTTTCGCAAGAATGTGTCTATTGTCTTTTGTTAAAAATGGCATAAGATTTATTAGAAGATTATTTTTATCAGTTCTATTCATTATTCCCAGCTTGATAAATTTATTGATTACATTATAGATTGTCCCTTCATTTACATTTAATAATTCCGCAAGTTGAAGAACATCGAGCTTTACAACTCCATACTTTTCTTGTCGAATATCCCAAAAAGCTTGTGTAGCAATCAAAAGTAGAAAAGTAAAATCTCTTGCAGATATATCGTGATTAGCAAATAAGAGTATTAATCCACGCGGGAAGATAAGATACCCTTTATAGATAGGATCATATGGATCATTCATATTAATGTCAATTATTAATAACCTTGTAGATTTGTTTTTTTAGTCTATTTACAGCCTCTTGATATTTAAATGCATCAATTAATAAATTGCCAAAATAGTATTTCTGTACTTTGTCTTCTGCTACAGCTAGGTTACCGAATATGAAATAACACGTATTCCCTTTTTTTTCTATTTTTACTAATGGTATATTTTCAGCTAGTAATGCTCCTGCTTCCCATAGATCCTTAGTTTTGTATGTTTCTTTTGTCATATTTCTGTTTCCATTTAAACTTGCAAATTTCTTCTACCACAACAGATAGGTTTTCAGCAATTTCTATGACTTCACCCAAGGAGAGATTTCTATTGTAGCGTGATTCGAAGACATCTTTTATTTCTTGTATTAATTTCTCATCTAGATATTTCACCATATGAGAGCAGTCTAGGATAGAAATATCTATTGTGGAACCAACAAATTGCTAAGCCTAAAATGTAGGGTTTATTTATGTTGAAGTAGAGATTTTTTGTATCGGCTTATCGCCATTTCAATAGTTTTGATATTATATCCAAGGTTATCACCCAGCTTGTATTTAAGAATTTTGGATGGAGTTAATTTATCTTCTTTATTCCACCAGTACCATTCACGAACAGTTTTAATTGTAGAGCGTGTAGAGGGAAGTTTGTCCTTGGCTATTTCATCTTTATAAATGTTCAAAAAAGCATCTTTTTTCTCTACTTTTTTTGTTCCAAAGTGATACTTACTGTAAAAATCGAAAATATCTTTTACCTCATTAAGAGTAGATTCTCGGTTGACTATAATAGCTAATAGATTATCGCTTTCTTCCAAATCTCCATTAAGTTCTCTTAAACTTTCTTTGCTAATCAAAAATCCAGATGTAGTAATAAGATCCTCTTCTCGTATTGTCCCCACAAGTAGAGAGGCGAGTGTGACTGGTAAATATGATCTATTTTTACCGAATTTATCTGAAATCAATTTAGCAAGCTTGTAGGCCTGAGGAAGCGTACTATCTACCAGAGGGATACTATGTTCTCTACAAATATCATAGAAACAAGAATACACATCATATATGCTGCATGCCCCTCTTTTGTAGTAGTCAATTACATTATTGGCTTCCTTGTATGGAGTGGACTTAAATTGGTACGGCAGTTCATTTATATTTAATTCTTTCCGCGCACTGTAAATAGATGCTAAAAAATATGGACTGTCGACTAAAATTGCGACTAATCCATACTTATAGTCGTCCATAATATCTATTTCAATCTTAATATTCATTTTGTTCAGGCTTATTATATCAGCGAGAGTATTAGCTATAAAGAAGATTGTGCTTAGAGGAGATCTTTAGTAGTTATTTTTAAAGCTTTTGCAATTTTCGCTAAGGTCTCAGTAGACGGATTTCTTTCTCCGCGTTCTATATATCCGATGTATGCTCTATTTAAGCCGGCTGAATAAGCAAGTTCTTCTT
>Ga0210057_1008090_pt1 | contig 12548 bp, 9 predicted proteins | sample CryGeyCG2114_010_2_FD_183968 | JGI IMG/M metagenome (GOLD analysis project Ga0210057, IMG submission 183968) | Groundwater microbial communities from aquifer - Crystal Geyser CG10_big_fil_rev_8/21/14_0.10 (SPAdes) (version 2) | ecosystem: Environmental > Aquatic > Deep subsurface > Groundwater ... | reverse complement strand
CGCCGCAGGCACGGCGGAGAGCAAACGGGCGCGTCGCTTCGCAACGAATTGGGACGGGGCGGACAGCCTGCCTGCCGGCAGGCAGGGAGATGCCTAGCAAACGTGTGAACTTAGCAACCTGACGTCGACTCCGACCTAAGGCATATGATAGAATAAGTGTCCTTACGAATGTAAACAGTTTTTATGGATAAAAAAGTTACAATTTACAGCACACCAACGTGCCATTTTTGCCAGCTCGCAAAAGAATTTCTCAAGGAGAAGAATATTGAATTCACTGACTATAATGTCGCTGAGGATATGGAGAAACGGCAAGAAATGATGGAGAAAAGCGGACAAATGGCAGTGCCGGTCATCTTTGTAGACGATGAAATGATGGTGGGTTTTGATCAAGACAAACTCGCCGCAACTCTCGGGGTATAGACAGGAATCCCTATCACGCAAAAAGCGACCTATTCGGTCGTTTTTTGCTATGCTAGAGTCTCTAAGACGTCCCAGTAGTTCAATTGGACCCTAGTACCATCTTGCTCTCGTAGTTCAACGGATAGAACAAGGGTTTCCTAAACCCTAGATCCAAGTTCGACTCTTGGCGAGAGCACAATTTTACGAGCAAGAGCTACGAGGCAGGTGCCGCAGCCCAGTACCCCAGTATACTGGAGAGTTGTGACAGTGCCGTACAGAATCGACTCATACGGGTTTAAGTCGATTGCTATTTACTCACCTTGGTTACTTCTCCCCTCCCCGCATTACCTTCATAAAGACATCGTGTGGGATGTCCACCTTTGCCATCCCCTGCATTTTCTTCTTCCCCTTCTTTTGTTTCTCAAGAAGCTTTCGTTTGCGAGTCACGTCTCCTCCGTAGAGTTTCGCAGTGACATCTTTGCGAAGCGCTGGAAGCTTTTTTGATGCGATAATGCGCCCGAGTGCTTGCGCCTGAATTTTAACCACGATCATTTGTCTCGGCAAAAGTTCATGGAGTCGCTCAACCAACTCACGGCCCTCAACCTCAATACGTCGTTTTGAAATAATGCGCGAAAATGCCGGCACGACCTCTTCCGCGACAAGCACCTCAAGCTTCGCGACATCTGCTTTACGCATGCCGATAAGTTCGTACGAAATTGATGCAAACCCAGAAGAGACACTTTTAAGACGATCGAAAAAGTGCCGCATAAGCTCGCGAAGCGGCATTTCAACCCGAAGAAGCGTGCGCCCATCCGGGAATGTCTCAGTGTCCTTTACATCCCCTTCATGTTCATAGAGGAGCGTCACAATAAAACCCACGTACTCGGCAGGTGTAATGAGCTTGACCGATACCCACGGCTCATAAACCGCATCAATCGAGCTGTCGCTTGGGAACTTTGCGGGTGAATAAATCTGCTCCCTCTTTCCTTTTCGCTCTATTTCATATGTGATAGAAGGTGTCGTAACAACCAACTCGAGATCAAATTCCCTCCGAAGACGCTCGGTCACAATTTCCAAATGGAGCATTCCGAGGAAGCCACACCGAAATCCCCGACCCATAACACCTGAGGACTCTTCCTCGTATGAAAGCGATGAGTCAGAGAGCTTGAGGCGCTCGAGCGCTTGGCGAAGCGGTACAAAATCATCTTGGCTCTCTGGAAAAACTGATGCCCATATAACCGGTGAAGGCTCCATATATCCTGAAAGACCTTGTGTATTGCTCCCACGGTTAATGACTGTGTCACCAACCGAAGCCACACCAGGCTCTTTAATTCCAGTGACAATGTACCCGATCTCACCTGCTGAGAGTTCCGGTACAGCTTTTTCATCAGGTGTAAAAATTCCCACTTCAAGGGCCTGAAAATTCGAATTGGCGGCCGCAAATGAAAGCGTCGCGCCTTTCTTAAGAGTGCCGTCGAAAATGCGAACAAAAACTATTACGCCCCGGTGATCTGAGTACTGAAAGTCGAAAATAAGTGCCCTGCAGTCATTGTTCGTAAGTGTTGTCTGTGGTGGTGGTATCCGTTCAACAACAGCGCTGAGGATCTCTGGAACACCGATACCAGTCTTGCCAGAGCTCTCGAGCACAGAGCTCTTCTCTACACTGAGTAGTTTTGCCAACTCTTCTTTTACTTCATCAACACGGGCGAGCGGTGCATCAACTTTTGAGAGCACTGGAATGATAACCAGCCCGTGCTCCTGCGCGAGCGCGAGGGTTGAAAGCGTCTGCGCTTGGACACCCTGTGTTGAATCAACAAGAAGCACAACACCTTCAACCGCCTTTAGTGCTCGAGAGACTTCATACGCGAAATCAATGTGCCCGGGAGTGTCGATGAGGTTAAGTTCATACTCAGCTCCCTCGTGCTCGTACCGCATCCGTACCGGCTGCATTTTAATAGTAATTCCCCGTTCCCGTTCAAGGTCCATCCTATCAAGCACTTGCTCTTGCATCTTGCGCCGTTCTACCGTTCCGGTTGCATCGAGCATTCTATCGGCAAGCGTCGACTTCCCATGGTCAATATGGGCAATGATGCTGAAATTTCGTATATGGGAGAGGTCCATAGGTCATCACTCTACAGCTCAGACTGATCAGAAGCAACTGCTTCAACTTTCCAAAACTTTGAGCGAAGCGCACGATACGCTTCCGTAATCTCCCTATTGTTAAGCAAAAGGAGTACGGCAATATACGCGAGTACCCCTGAAAGCCCTGCGAGCACTCCTTGGCTGAAAATGCCTGAGAACGTGTTAATGTCAAAAATTGTATTAAGGTACTGCAAAAGTCCGTATGTAACACCGCCGGAGACGACACTTGCCATGCCAATATCCGCAAGCATTCTTCCAAGGCGGATTGAAATCTTCCCCACAGTTTTACGAAACAGGAAGAATAAGAGCAAAAATTGCGCAATGATACCTATGGAATGCGCCAACGGCAGCACAATAACAGAGACTCCTTCAATATCAGTGACTCGCAACGCGCGGGCAAGCCACTCTCCGAAAAGCGTACTTTCCTGCATGTACCCAAGGAACAGTATTGCCAAAACAACAGTAAGAACAGCAGACAGGGTCCCGATAATAAACGGGATTCGGGTTTTCCCAGCCGCGTAGTACCCACGAGAGAAGAGGAGCACTAACGACTCTGCCGTGAGGCCGATGATAAAAAGCGCAAGCGCCGCTGCAGTAAGGCGCGTATCCGTCCAATCAAATGCGCCTGAACCGAGCACCACTCGTACAATCTGAGCACGGAGTACTATAACAAAGACGGTAATTGGCGCAGACCAAAAAATAATATGCCGCATCGCGGCGCTAAAATTATCAAGGAACTGCTTTTGCTCACCGCTGGCAAAGAGGCGCGCGAGTGTCGGGAATGCCGCCACGGAGTAACTCGCGCCAATCATCGCAAGCGGTACCGCCTGAAGATTCATGGCAAAGGTAAATACCGCAACCGAGCCTTCAGAGAGACGGGCGGCGAGAATAAGGAGTATAAAAAGCGCGACATGGTGAGACGTTATAGCAAGCGTCCGTGGCAGTGACAGACGCATGACTAAGAGTGCTTCAAAGAGAGCCGGCTTAAGCGAGCGGAGTGCGAGAAAACCGTTTTCCACTGCAAATGGTATTTGAATGGCAAGGTGCATGACAGCGCCGATAAGAACACCGTAACCCAGACCGAGCACACCGATTGATGGGTAAAGAGCGTAGGCGCCAACTATTATTCCGGCATTGTAAAGCAATGGGCCGATGGCATAGAGTGCGAATCGTCCATATGTTTGTGTTACAGCCGCAACTATTCCTGAAAGCCCGAGGAGAATAGGCTGAAGAAGGAGCAAGCGTGTCAACACAACAAGTTCAGTCGCATACTCACCTTTGGCTAGTTCAGGAAAAAGGAGTGGAAGAAGTAATGGTGCAGTGATACATGCAATAGATGCAATGGCGCCGGAAGCAAGGAGAAAAAATGCGATAATACCTCCAATAAATTGGCGGGCTTTCACATCATCCGTATTATTCAAAAACGGGATAACGGCGTAGAGTGAAAAGAGAGACGCAACAGCAATAAAAATAAGATCAGGGACCTTAAATGACGCGTAATATACATCAAGCAAACCCCCCGCTCCAAAGAGATGCGCGAGCACCCTGTCACGAATAAGTCCGAGCGCCGCGGCAGAAAGTGAAAAAGCGGCAAGAAGGTACGCAGCATTGTGCATGCCGCGTACTTCTCTTTGGAGGAGTCCGAATATTCGTCGGACCATTTTACTCTTCTACCGGGAGCTCTTCTCTCTCTTCTGGTGGTACTGGTGGCGTAATGCCCGCAAACGGCTCGTTCCCGGCTTTGATATTCTCAATAATCGCTGGCACTTCAGTATTTTCAGGATTCAACTCTGCAATCCGTTGAAACTGCGCCAACGCGTCACTATTTCTATTGAGTTGGTGGTACGCAAGCCCGAGGAAATAACGCGCATTTGAGTAATCGCCATTCAGATTCACTGCCTGCTCAAACGCCGTCGCGGCGTCTGCAAAGTCGTTTTCTGAATAGTGAAGCAAGCCGAGCTGGAAAAAGAGCGCAGGGTTGTTTGGCTCAAGCAGTGTAGTCGCTTCAACTGAACGGATTGCATCTGGGATATTTCCCGCATTAATTTGAATTTGTGCCAAGAGAAAAATTGCCTCTGTGTAATTCCGTTTCAGTGTTAGCGCATCACTGATGCGAGAGAGCGCCTGTTCCGTATTTCCGTTTGCAAGTTCAAGTCGGGCAATACGAAGCGGAATAGCCGGATTAGTTGGATTAAGTACCTGCGCTCTGTCGTAGGTCTCTCGCGCATTTTCATACGCCCCTTCCACGTTAATAGAGACGAGCGCTTCGTACACCTGCCCGAGCACAAGCCAGTTTTGATAGTCATTTGGATCAAGCGCTATCGCCCGAGTACCGTGCCCGATCGTTGTTTCAAGAATTTGCTGGAACTGGGCACGCGTCTCATCGGTCGGCTCTCCTGTTGAAACAATACGATTTAATTCAACAAGCCCCAGATTAACAAGTCCTCGGTGCGCGGTGTCTGTTTCTACGATCGCATTTGCAAATTCCAAGTGGCTGGCAGCTCCTACCGTATCCCCTTTTTGGTTAAGAACGACATTTGCCCGTTGCTGCTGGTACGCGCTTACGTAGCGACTTCCCAAACCGTATACCACCACTGCCGCGAGAATCAGGAGAATGACAAGTAGTGCGATACTAATAAACCCAGCACGAGGATTCCCGCGCAATGAGAAAGTCTGTTTCCTGATACTGTTGCTACTCATTCCGCTCGCAATAAAGAGACCGGTAAAAATTGCAGTAAGCGCAAGTAGGACAATGCCGGGGACATACAGTAGCGTCACACCCCACAAGTACAAACTTACGACAAATGTCGCCGTGAGTAGATACGCTTCTTTCTTGTTCTCAATCGTACGGCCGAGCAGTCGCATACCCGTTCGTGCGAACGCGCCAAAAAAGAAAATCCAAACGAGAATGCCGAGCACGCCAACGGTAATTGCGGATGTCGCGACTGTGCTTACGCCCGCATTGAAATCCGTTCCCCAGAAAAACGACTGGTTCACTTCTGCAGGCTTGCTCGTATGCCACTCATTCCTAAAGTGGTTTGGGCCGGCACCAAGAAATGCGTTGTCTCTGTAGACATCTCCCATGACTGAAATGGTGCTACCCCAAGACGGACGCGCTTCAATTGTTGCTATGCCAAGAGCGTTTGCAATAAACGGCCCGAATACAGTGCCTCCAAAGAAAAACACAGTACTCACAATAAGTACGATAAGGGCAGGAATTCGAATATCTTTTGTGTTTTCCTCTCCGGCTTTGAAACGACTTCCAAAAAGTCCGTAAAGAAACGATCCGAGAGAAATAATGCCGAGTAAGAGCCACGCGGTAGAGAAATTAACAATGATAAGAAAGATCAGTGAGAGACCGAAAACGCTCCACGCAATCCATCTCTTTTTGCCAATTACCTCTCTCTTATAGAGCGCGACCATTGCAAGGAGTGTAGAAATGCCAAAGAAAAGTCCGAGGTCATTCCACTTCCCAAGAAGGTTCGATGTCACGTTAGTGAAGACACCAAATGAAAGAAATTCTGCTCCGAACAGCAACCGTAAACCGACAAAAAGAGCCGAAATGAGTGTAGCAATGCCGGTCACTTTAAGAAGAAAAATGCGTCGCGCAGACGATTGAGCGACAGTACTCGTAATGAATACGCCAAGAAAGAGGAGGAAGATGAAAGCTGCTGTGTCTGTCTCAGATCCTGAGCCGATAAGTGATTGTGTGGTACTCGGCGCGGCGAGCGCAGAAATGAAATATGCCAGCACTACAGCAAAAAGGCCGTACAATATACTGCTTCTAGGAATCGTAATTATCCCACTTGCAAGGGCATGTATACACCAAAGAATGAAAGCGGCAAGAACAGGGAGCGCGAACAGTAATACCTTCCCGAATTGAAATGGAAAAGAAAGTGCAGGAATAACGACAAATGGCAGGAGGAACACAGCCCCTGCAAGCATGGCATATTGCCACCAACTAAGCGATTTCATATGACTGATAGTAATTATTTTCATCTTCTATGTGAACCATTATACGCTTCTTTACATTTTGTATAAAGGAATCAACTGCACAGTAAAATTGCCACACACTCTTGAATTTTTTCTTAATTGTGTTATGCTCTTTAAAGTTGCATCGGATAGTCGCGCTCAGTTCCATGCACTGAGATTGAGTGAGGAAAGTCCGGACACTCCCATTTTTTTAAATGGAGTACGGTAGTAGGTAACGCCTACCTGGAGTAATCCACGGGGTGCGAACAGAGACGCCCGAGCCGAGAGGCAGAGGCATCCGGCTCCGCGCAGTGGAGCCGGATGAGTCTTGGTGGTAACACTGAGATTGAAACGGCTAAATCCCTACCTGAGTGCAAGGTCGTGCCCAGCGCAAGCTGGGAGTGCCGCATGAAGTGGTTGGCGACAATCACCCAAGATAAATGACTATCGTCTGCTCTGCAGATACAGAATCCGGCTTATAAGTGCAACGAGTGAGTCAAGCAGGAGCCCGAATAGGGCTCTTGTTTGCTTCTATTGTGTTTGTGAGAATTCAGTCTGTTAAATTTCACACGTACCTCCTGCGCAGGCAAGTTCTTTCGCTCCGATTGTATTGTCCTGCTGTTCGTAGAGAACAAGTTTCGAGAAATCTATTTCCCCAAGCGCCTTCACTCGTCGTTCATACTCTTCTTTTGTTATTTCTTCATACGGAGCAAGTTGATACACGTGGTCGGTCCGTGGCAAGAACGAAAGCCCGCCGACAATATCCCAGTTCTCATACACGAAGTTTCCAACCGAGAGCCACTCGTTGTCATCGACATAAATTGTTACTGACGGATTGTGTTCCGTGAAGTGTTGCTTTAATCGCCTCCACTCCTTAAGCAAGTCCAAAGCAGAGATGTCTTTTGATACCACTGCCCCCTCCGGTGCTTTGCAGGGGAATTCAAGCACCATAGTTGTCGCATTTGAAGTTGAGTACCCAACTTCTGGATGTACAGGAACACCCTGGTCTTTAGCAAGTTTCAGAAGCGTGTCATTCACACTAATGCGAACTCGGCGGATATAGTACTTGGAAAACCATGGATGCATTCCAGACCCGACACCGAGAAGTTGTCCTGAATTACCGTGCGGCTTTACACATGTAATAGCCGTTGATTCGTTTACCTTGAAGCGCTTCGCATACTTTTTATTTGTCTTAATTGCCTCTTTGCGAAGGGTGTCAAGGTTTTTGTCTTCACGGACGAGCTTGTTATCGTAGTAACCGGTTATTGAACATCCAAGAAGCTGTTCTTCCTCACAATTTTCCTTCCACTCTTTCGAAAGGTATTCGAAATTCGTGAGTGTCGCTTGGTACGTTCCGAGAATAGTCGCAAGACGCATCTTTCTCTTCAAATCCTCCATTGTGTCCTTCGGGCGTACGACTATTGAAGTGAGGTTGCAAAACTGCTTTGAACGGAGATATATCTCACCGCATGGATTTACTCCAACCTGACTCTTCCCTTTTAGTTTTTCCCAGCGCCGTTGCGGAACCTGCTTATCGAGATCACCACGATTGAAAATTCCTCTCTCGCCACTGCGTGCCATAACAAGCGCTGTCCATTCTTCCAGAAACTCTTCTGCAGACGGTTTGCTCTCATATACCGCGGAATTGTTGGCCATAGAGCGCTGCCCGTCAGTCTGCCAAAATGAGCCTTTCTTTGCGTCCCGCATGTCTGCATCGTCCAAAGAAGAAAGTGAAATGAGTGCCGAACGACGCACACCGCCCGCAACAACAATGAGACCGATTTGACAGATAATGTCATGGAGGTCGAGCGTCGTAAGACGGCGGCCTTGGCGCGCAAATATTTTGCGCTTTGTGAAGTTCATCAATTCTTGTAACGGCGCTGGGCCTGATGCGCGACCGCCCATGGTTTTAAGGCGAGCTCCGGCGGGACGCACCTTCGAGTAGTCGACGTCGACGTCCATTCCATTTGCCCACGCTTCACACGCCTTAACGAACGCTTCACACCAGCCGACCTTACTATCTTCTACAACAATCGTTTTTGCTTTTTTACCCGTCTGCTTTTGAATCTGAGGAAATTTTTCTACGTTCTCAGGCTCAACAGCAAAACCGCATCCCGCGCCGCACATCGAGACGTACATAATTTCCGAGAGATCGCGCCACGAAATAGGTGCAATGTACGCGCAGTTGTACGCGCAAACATTTGTCGCCCGGCACGCTTTGCCTGATGACCAAAGAAGTCGCATAGAAGGACACACATCACGATTAAGAATTCCCTGCCGTACTTCTTCATACTCTTTCTTGGTGAGCTTCTCGCCGAGATTTTCCTTCATGAACTCCATGTACCGGTCAATTGTCTCAATCCATGTTTCGCGGCGTCCAAGCTCATCGCGCCACTTTGAATAAAATTGATAGAAAATAAATTCCTGATATGGAGAAGTGAAGTAGTTGCTACTCTCTGCAATTTTTTCTTTTACCTCTTTTGGAACAACTACCTCAAGCGCTCTCTTTTTTGCCTGCTCAGCCCGATAGAGAATATACGCCTTCGACGTGCCAACATAGTCTGCAAGAATCAGCTGACGCTCTACCTCATCCTGACACCCTTCGACAGTCGGCATGAAATTTCGGTATTTTCGAGAAATACGCACCATGTCAGATGCCACACGGTGCGCCACCATCACCGCTTCTTCCTTTGAACCCTCCCCTGTTGCAGTCATAGCCTTTTCAATTGCCGTGACTATCTTGCCAAAGTCAAACGGAACGATTGAACCGTCTCGTTTTTGAATTTTCGGGACGAATTTTTTGTAATCAGCAGAGGTAAGGTGCTCTGTTTTGGGCACATCGACATTTACATTCATGATTCTTTCAACCTCGGCCTTCGCTTTGGCCTTTGCATCTGTTTTAGACATGGGTAGCTGGTGGGTTAGGAGTTGATAATTCTGCTATGGAACAATTTTACCTCTTCGCTTCCGCACACGCCTGTGGAAAAGCTCTCAAAAACAGTATAAGGAAATAAAAAAAACCGAGTGTAAAATCTCTCGGAATTTTTTGCCTGTACTTAGTGGTCTCTCGAGCTTTTTTTAACGCACTGCCGCAGAATCCCCAATTTCAATTTTGTGTATTTCCGTTGTTCCGGCATTGAGCTCGAGCACGTAACGAGCCGGCGCCTGTGGGTAGAACACTTTCGGCCACGTATTTGGATTTACGTATCTCTCTACCCCCACGACCATCCACTCTTTATCAAACCAGACTATATCTATCGGGAAGTGCATGTCTTGCATCCAAATACCGTGGTAGTCGTCCTCTCCAAAAGCAAGGACAAGTCCTTGGTTAGCCTCAAGATGCAGTCGGCCGCCAAGACCTCTTTCAAGTGCCTCTGGTGTGCGCGCAACGGTCACTTTTATTATGGTGCCATTAATGGTGAGCTGGGTAAGGAATGCGTCATTCGGTGTAAAAGGGAGTGGTTCTTGTCCTGAAAGCCCCAACCACGCAAAGAAAACAACCATAATAAAGACAATGAAAGCGGTAATGAATGTTTTCTGCATGCACCAAGTATATACGATTTTCCCTTTGAAAGCGGAGAAAAGGTGTGTACGCTACACATACCATGGACGATATTCCATATCCGGTACGCATAAACCGCTACTTGCTCCTTATGGGGTACTGTTCGAGGCGTAAGGCTGATGAGCTTATTGCAAAAGGAGAAGTTTCAATAAACGGAAAAGTTGCAGAGCTTGGATCAATTGTACAGAGGAAAGACACTGTGAGTGTTTCAAAAAATATTGCGGCGCTTCCGCACACATATACATACTTCGCGTACAACAAACCGCGCGGCATTGTTTCTCATAATCCACAGAAAGGTGAACGAGCGGTAGAGGACGTGAGCGGACTTGGAAAAAACGTTTCCCCTGTCGGACGTCTCGATAAGGAATCGCGTGGACTCATGCTCCTCACGAATGACGGAAGGATAGTTGACTCGCTTCTTAATCCAAAATATGAACACGAGAAAGAGTACCGCGTTACAGTCGACAAAAAAAATTCAAATTGGTTTCTCCGACACATGGAGAGTGGTGTCGACATCGAGGGGTATGTGACAAAACCGGCAAAAATAAAAAAGAAGAGCGACACCACATTTGCGCTAATACTTACCGAGGGAAAGCGGCATCAAATCAGACGTATGTGCGCAGCACTAGGCTACCAAGTGCGCGACCTGAAGCGCGTGCGAATCGGCGATATCAAATTGGCTCGCCTAAAAGAGGGAGACGTGCGCGAATTGACAGAAAAAGAACGGGCGTCTCTTTTTGCTTAAGTCCAGAGGACGAGGATGAGTGCCACGACTTCTGTCGCGATGAGCTGGTACCCCGCATTGATGAGGAAAAATTTCCACGGCTTCATTCCCCATAGAACATCACCGATTTGAATTGTTGCCTGAAATCCAAGCCACACCCAAAAACCGAATACGAGGGCATCGACTACTCCAACAGCACCCCAGAGGGTGGCGAAATGGCTTAAAACATAAGCCATGACACCCATTGAGAGGAGGCCGATACCCACAGAGCGCGCCATTGTCGCTTTCTGTTGCACCTTTGCTGAATCGCCCTCTTGGAAACCAGCCGCTTTACGCCACTGCTTGCCAAAGAGCATGTCGTGGTACCACAAAAAACCAATAGCCATGTTGGCCACTGCCGCCGCAACCACTGCTAAGATTTGTACGTCAAACTCCATACATGTGAGTTATTTGATAATGTGTATAGTGTACATAATTAACCAAATCAGATGAATACGTTTGCTCGCATTATTCTTTTTCTCTTATTCGTATCCCCGCTCTCGGCGCACGCGCTCAATGCTGGTTTCGTGGAAGGCATATGGTTTTCACAGGAAGAGTTCGTTGACAGTACGCCGATAGCTGTATACACAGCACTGCGCAATAACACCGAGGAGTCAATTTCCGGCACACTGCAATTTCTTGCAAATGACGACGTCATTGAAAGTATTTCATTTTCGCTTGCACCGACACAGTTGCGTCAATTTAAAACCGAGCATGTCTTTATTGCAGGCCAAGTACAAGTGAGTGCGCGCATTGCCTCTTCATCTCATCCAGCACTTCAAAGCATTGCTGTAGGGTCTGAAAAAATAATTGTCGACACCGACACCGACAAAGACGGTGTCGGTAACGCAACTGATAGCGATGACGATAACGACGGGATTCCGGACGCGAACGAAATAGAAAACGGCTCTGACCCGCTTGACTCACAGAGTCCCGCGCCGGAAGAGAGTATGGAGAGTGAAGAGCACGAGAGCGCATCATCAACTCCAATTACCGTTGAAAAAGCAAAAGAAGTAGTTGGGCAATCTGCGGAAGCTGCGAGCTCTGTTGTAAAAAAAGTAGTGAATACAATTAACCCTATCGCCAACTCTCTGGCAGACCGTGCAGAGGAGGCGCGCGACAGGATGCGTAAGCGCGATCAGCTTGCTGCAGCGGGGAGCTCTTCTTTTGGCACTACTATTACAACAACACTGCTCTCTCTTGTTGCATTCCTTCTTCGCCACTGGATATTTCTTTTTATCCTTCTGCTCACCTTCCTTGTATTCCTCTTTATCCGGAAGAAAATGCGCAGGCCAATCGATTAAACACCTGCACCGCGCAATCGGCGCCTGTGGGTGGGGTTGGCTGGGGTGCCAGCCGATTGCGCGGTGCGAATGTTTACTCTTCTTTAAAATCAAGTGAGCACGAGTTAATGCAGTAGCGCTTGCCACCTTCTTTCGGGCCACCTGCCTGCGAAGGCAGGTCTTCAAAGACATGCCCGAGGTGCCCGCCGCATGTGGCGCATATTACTTCAGTACGATGCATTCCATGACTATCGTCAGGGATCAGTTCTACATTTCCCTTTTCGATTACATCAGTAAATGACGGCCACCCGCTTCCTGAGTCAAATTTAGTATTTGAAGAAAAAAGCGGTGTCCCGCACGCGGCGCACCGATAGACGCCGTCCTCTTTATTATGCAAAAGCTCCCCAGTAAAGGGCTCCTCTGTCCC
>Ga0210057_1008087_pt1 | contig 12550 bp, 11 predicted proteins | sample CryGeyCG2114_010_2_FD_183968 | JGI IMG/M metagenome (GOLD analysis project Ga0210057, IMG submission 183968) | Groundwater microbial communities from aquifer - Crystal Geyser CG10_big_fil_rev_8/21/14_0.10 (SPAdes) (version 2) | ecosystem: Environmental > Aquatic > Deep subsurface > Groundwater ... | reverse complement strand
CCATCCCCGCCGTGAGGTCTACAGACTTATCGGTCGCGGACGCAACCCCCTCTCTTCCTTTTTGGCTCGCCCCCGCTCCTTTGCTTTTGACAATCAGTATGAAGGTGAAGAAATTATTCTCATTCTTCGCCGCCACCCTATTACTAATTTAAGTTGGATTATGGGCGTTCTTATCATGTTTTTCGCCCCTCTCACTTTAAAGTTTTTCCCCCTTTTTGAGTCCTTCCCTCCCCGTTATCAGTTTGTCTTTACTCTTTTTTGGTACCTTATCACTCTTGCCTTCTTTCTGGAAAGCTTCTTAAGCTGGTACTTCAATGTCTATATCGTTACCGACGAGCGTATTCTGGACTTTGATTTTCATAGTCTCATCTACAAGGAAATTTCCGACGCCGAGATAGAAGCCATCCAGGATGTTACTATTCGCCAAGGCGGTCTCCTTGCCACCTTTTTTAATTACGGCACTATTTTTATCCAAACAGCAGCCGAAAGACCTCAATTTGAATTTGAATCTGCTCCCTACCCCGACAAGATAGCCAAAGTCCTGCAACAGTTAAGGCTTGAAGAAAAACAAGAAGCTATTGAAGGGAGGGTTAGATAAATGCTTGAAATTACCAACTTTTTTGAACTCATAGGCAAGACCGCTTCTCTTTTGGGATTAATTGTCTATCTCATCTTTGCTATCCTTGTTCTCCGCCAGGTTTACGCCATGACCAAAGTAATTGCTAGTCCTTTAAGTTGGCTTCTCCGTCTTTTTTCCTGGGTTCACCTTTTCTTAAGTCTCCTTCTTTTCTTTTTGGCCCTCATGATACTCTAAAATATGCCTGCCGCAAATTTTACTGGAGTCGTCGGCATCCCCGACTCTCTCTCTTGGACTCAATTTTGGGAAGCAATTCCCCCTCACTTCAGCTTGGAAAAAAGCCATGGTCGTCTTTACGCTCTGCTTACCCTAAGCCTTGACAAGCAAGAAGAAGACTCCGATCTCACTCCCCTTGGCAAGGAACTCATTACTTTCCTAAACGAAAAGTTTTTTTCCTCTCCTACCCCCCCTGATCTTGCCAGCCATCTGGAGCAAACTATCAAGGAAATTTCTGAAGAACAACCGATTTTTACCAAGATAGATCCCAAAATTGACTTAATTGTCTTCATTCTCCTCTCTGATAAAATTATTATCAGCCGCTCCTCTGAATCCTCAGCTTATCTTCTGCGTCAAAACCAACTTGCCCCGCTTTTTTCCCCAGATCAAAAAACTGTCACCGGCCCCCTCCAGCCCTCTGATCGTTTTTTTCTTTTCTCTCCCGCCTTAGAGTCTCTTCTTGGTCCAGACCAGATCTCAAAGCTTCTTTCCTCTTCTGATCAAGAAGCCCTTAAGGAAAAAGTCAGTCTCCAAATTCACTCTGCTCCCGACCAGTCTCCTTTAGGCCTTCTTATTGTCTCTCCCACCCCTCCCTCCACTTCGTCTTCAGAAGAGCTCTCTTTATCTTCCTCGCCTTCTCCTTCTCTTCCTTCTTCCTCCTTTTTATCTCGTCTCCAAAAACGTCTTCCTCACCTTCCTTTTTCGCCCCCCAGCCTTTCTCTTGCCCATTACGAGCCGGGAGCTCTCTCCCGCCGCCGCCGTCTTTCCGCTCTTCTGGGTCTTTCTTTCTTAGTCTTTCTTTCTGTCAGTATCTTTTTTGGTTCCCGCCACCGCCAGGCACAAGACCAGGAAAATCGTTTTCAAACTATTAAAGCTGAAACAGAAGAAAAAATAAATCAAGCTAAATCATTGCAAAATCTCGATCTGGAAAGTTCCCTGCAAATTGCTCGTGAAGCTGACCTTCTTCTTAAAGATTTAGACAGTTTTTCCCTTTGGCCGGAAGATGTTGCTGTCCTGCGTCAAACTATCGATCTGCTTCTTTCTCAAAGTGGTGAAAAAGGTAAAACTCAAGCCCAGCCCTTTTACGATCTCGGTCTTATCGCCGCCGATCTTTCCCCCTCTCAAATTTTTTGGGAAAAAGATAATCTTTATCTGCTTTCCCCTGGCCAGCACCGTCTCGACCTTTTAAATACTGTCGGCAAATCCACCCAAATCGTCTCCTCCGCCGAAGAAATTTCTCAAGCTAAATCTTTCTGCGCCACCAACAACCATTTCTATATTCTTACCCCAGACGGTATCTTTGACCTATCTAAAACAGAAGCTAAAAAAGTAATTGACAAAGAAGACTTACCGGAAAACCCCCTCACTCTTTCTGGCTGGAATGGCAGTCTCTATCTTTTGGATTCCACTCCCACTATTTGGAAATATTCACCCACTGCTACCGGCTTTGCCACTCGTCAAAACTGGCTTGTCTCTGGAAAAATTAATTTTGAAAACCCTATCTCTCTGGCCATAAACGGCAGTATCTGGGTTTTGGGACAACTTGGGGAGCTTCAACCTTATCTGCGTGGTCAGCCAGACTCCTTCAACCCTCAACCACTCAAAGTTTCCGCCCCTGCCTTTTCTTTGACGACCGGACCGGACACTAAACTCATAAGCTTTGCCGATTCCGACAATAACATTTTTGTTTTTACCAAAGACAGTCAGCTCAAGGCCCAATATAATCTTGGCACCCCCGCCAAAGTCACTGCCACTGCCATTGCCGTTGACGAAACCCAGAACCGACTTTTTATTCTAGGGGATGACCACCAGCTCTACACCCTTGCCATTTAAATTACTTAAACCCCACGTTTTAAGGTAAAATCAGTCTATGGCCCACAAGTTTCTCAATCGCGCTTCTCGCGACTATCATTTTACCCAAGAGTTTGAAGCCGGCCTCTCTCTTACTGGAGCCGAGGCCAAGTCTCTGCGCACTCAAGGAGCCAGTTTCTCCGATTCTCGTGTCACCTTTGCCGCCTCTGGCCAGCTCCTTCTTCTAAACTTCCATATCCCCGCCTACCCCTTTGCCGTCTCCACCGGCTACACTCCCGACCGCTCCCGCCCCCTTCTCTTAAAAAAAAGCGAACTTAATCGCCTTGCCTCATTTAAAAAACAAGGCTACTCTCTCATTCCCATCTCTATCTATCTCAAGCGCCGCTGGTGGAAGGTAAAAATTGCCGCCGGCCGCCGCCTCAGAAAGTACGAAAAACGCCGCCAGATAAAAGACAAGGAAAACAAAAGGGAAATGGACAAGTCTCTTAAAAGAAACAAATAATTTTTTTGCTTTTTCCGCCTCAAACTGATATAATTCCCCCTGTTGGAGATGTCTTGCTTCGACGGATTTGAACCTTAACAAACTGCAAGCCCACTTTGAAGTAGAGTGGTTAAACAACTTCAAAAAAAACAATGTCAAACAAAAATTTGACAGTGTTTTGGCGAGCGTAGCCCTTGATTTTGACAGTCTTTCTGTCAAAACAAGTCCGGTTTTCGCTTTAGCTTAAACACCATCCGTTCGGCTTCCGTTCAGGGAAACCGCCACGGGTGTCAACTTTATCTGAACTGCTCTTCTGCTTTCTTGGTTTGGGCAGAGGAAAAGAGTCCTTTGGGACAAAAAGCCAACCTCCCTTCTTCTTTTGTTAGTTTAAAAGTAGGGGATTAAGCCAAACTAACCAAGCTTGTCGACGTTTGTTTTCGTTTTAAGTTCGGACCTCGGATCATTCCCGAGCATCTCCGCCATATGAGTCTGGCTGACCTTTTGTTTCCCCCCTCCTGCTTTGCCTGCCAGCGCCCAGGAAGCCTTCTCTGCCCCGATTGCCGTCATGCTTTTCCTCCCCACTCCGTTCAGTATTGCCCTATCTGTCACCGCCCAAGCCCCCTAGGTTTTACCCATCGCCCCTGTCTCTCTCCTTTTGTCCCTGAAGTTTTCATTTCTCTCTTTCCATATACCGGTCCCATAAAAAAAGCCATTTGGCGTCTCAAATACCGCTTTGTCTCCTCTCTAGCGCCGGCTCTGGCTTCTCTGGCCACCCAGGAAATTTCTTTAAAATTCCCCGAGCTTTTGAAAAATTGGCGCCATGACTTTATCCTTGCTCCCATTCCTCTCCATCCTCTTCGTACCTCTTGGCGTGGCTTCAATCAGTCTGCTCTTCTGGCAGAAGAATTGGCTGTTAGTCTTAAACTCAAACTTTTACCGGACCTCCTCCTGCGCCGTCGCTATACCAAATCCCAAGCCAAACTTTCTTCTTCCTCCCGTCTTAAAAACCTTCACTTAGCTCTTCTGGCCAATCCCCTCTATCCTCTAAAAAACCAGAATCTTCTCGTCTTTGATGATGTTTCTACTACCGGCGCTACTCTCCTTGAGGCCGCCCGTGCCTTAAAAAAAGCAGGTGCCCATCAAGTCCATTGTCTAAGCCTTAGCTCCTAAACCGTTTATTGTCTTTCTTTGCTACCCCCCCCGCAAAACACATATTTTGTGGGCGTGGATGGACTTGAACCATCGACCACCGATGTATAAGATCGGCGCTCTGACCAACTGAGCTACACGCCCCCTGGCGATATTTTACCCCAAAATACTCCCTTCCGCTTCCTTGTCTTCTTGAGGCAGGCTTGGTAGAATAGCCTGTTCCTTAAAGTTTTCAAAGCGTGCGGGGTAGTGTACGGCTGCACGTGAGGCTCATAATCTCACAGACCGGGTTCAACTCCCGGCCCCGCAACCAAATTCTAAAGTCCCGCTCCAGCGGGATTTTTGTTAAAATCTACCTATCAACTTCCCTTGGCAGGGTAGCTCAGTTGGTTAGAGCACGGGAGTCATAACCCCGAGGTCGACGGTTCGATCCCGTCCCCTGCTACTTTTTCTTTTAATAAACAAAAACCTCCACCCACTTCTCCCAATTTTCTGCTTCTCCTTCCCCGCTTTCCTTCCAAAATTCTTTTTCCACCTTTACCTCCTCTGGCAAGATCAACAGCCTATCTTCTTCCCTTCCCAGTCCCAGCTTACTCTTTGCCTCCCTGTCCCAGTAGCCTCCTTCGCCGATAAACATTTGCTTTTCTCTTTGCTGAGCCAATTCTTCTTCTAGCAAAAGCACCTTTTCCTCCTGCTTTTGCACATATCTTTTTACTTGCCAAGTTTTTTGTAGCTTTCCTGCCGATTGCAGCAAAAGTACTGCCAACAAAACCCACCACCAGCGCCTTAATCCCCCCTTAAAAATCATGATTTTCTTTTGTAAAATTTATCAAATAATTCATTTTACCTCAAATTGCTTTTTATCCTTACCCGTGATATTATAAGTTCATTCAAATGAGCGACCAAAACTCCTTAAACATGCTTGATCTTGACAAATCTTTAACCCTTTTTACTTCACATCTGGAAAGCATTGGCCGTTCTTCCAATACCATTATTGCCTACAAGGGAGACATTTCCCAGCTGGTTAAATATCTTCAATCGGTCGGTATCAAAAGCATTCCTGAAATAACCCAACAGCAAATTGAAGATTTTAAGAAAAATCTCTCCAAAAACAACTATACTGCCAAGTCGGTCTCTCGTAAACTAAATTCCATCAAAAACTTCTTCTCCTTCCTCCAAAAAGAAGGCGTCGTTACTGATGACCCTTCTCGTGAAATTAAACACCCCCAGTATAAAACTAGTATTCCCAATATTTTAAAACCCATGGAATACCGGGCTCTTCGCGACGCCTGTCGCCATGATCTGCGTGCGACCGCCTTGGTTGAGCTTATGCTTCAATGCGGTCTGCGCATCAGTGAAATTGCCGACTTGCACCTGGAAGATATCAAAGACAACGAGCTTTTCATCAAAGCCTATGAATCCCATTTTGAGCGAGGCGTCCCCTTAAACCAATCAGCCCGCGCTGCTCTCCGCCGCTATATTCAGGAAGAGCGCCAAGACTCCAAAAATAAAAGCGTCTTTGTCACCAAAACCGGCCGTCCTCTTTTGGTGAGAAACATAAGAAGCCTCTTGAATCGCTATTTTTCCCGAGCTGATATTAAAGATGTTAAGGTCAACGATCTGCGCAACACCTTCATTGTTTTTCAGCTTGAATCAGGTGTTCCCATTGACATTGTCTCCCGTGTCGTCGGCCACAAGCGTATTTCCACCACTGAAAAATATCTTTCCCTTACCACCGGTACCAGTCAGGCCCTGGGTATTAAACTTAAAGAACTCTAAAGTCTTGCTCTTCTGGCAATCTCTGCCTCAACCACAATTCTTGGCTGTCCGTATTTAAGTGAGCTTAGTTTTTTCACCATTTCTGCCACTTTTGGATTGCCGGGAACCTTTCTTTCTTGGGCGGCAATTTTCACCGAAAAAGGGTCAACTGGTGTCCCGTTTATAATCGTTTTCATGTAGGCATTGGCCATTTCCAAATTTAAAAGGTCATGCTCACTAAAGGTTGGCTGGTACTGCCTTATTAAAAAGTTTGCATCGGAAATTCCCACTCTAAAAGTACAGATTGTTCCCACATTTCCAAAAACAGCATTTTTTACCTCATCTTCCATCTGCGAGATAAACTGGTTAGCTACTGTCAGATTAAGGTGAAATTTTCTTGCCTCCGACAAAATCTGGGCAAAGTCTTGAGTGGCAAAGTTTTGAAACTCATCTACGTAAAGGTAAAAATCACGTCTCTGCTCCTCCGGTACATTCTGCCGGCTCATCGCCGCCATTAGAATTTTAGGGATAAGCAGAAGCCCCAGAAAGCTTGAATTTTCCTCTCCAATACTTCCCTTGGCCAAATTAATGACCAAAATCTTTCCCTCGTCCATCACCTTTCTAAAATCAAAGGCACTTTTTGACTGCCCGATAATGTTTCGCATCATTTTATTGGTCACAAAGCGCCCAAATTTAGATACGATATAGTCCAAGGTCTCTGATTTATGAAAATCAGCAGTCTGCGCTATCTGGTCTGTCCAATAGCGCCGCACCATTGGGTCATCTACCTTGGGCAAGAGCTCTTGCACATACTTGGGGTCAGTCAGACAGCGTACCACCTCCACAAAAGTACTCCCCGGCTCTGTCATCACCGTCAGCATGGCATTGCGGATAGCATGCTCAAAACGGGGGCCCACAATCCCTGTTTTATAAGGGTCATAAAGCTTGTACATCAAATTTATAATCGAGCTGGCTACAAAGTGTTTTTGGTCTTCTGTCTCAGTCTCCATAATGTTTAAACCCATTGGTCTATCTGTCTGTGAAGGGTCAAAATAGATGACGTCCTCAGCTCTCTCTGGGGGGATTCTAGCCAACACTGCCTCAAAAGTATCGTGTGGATCAATAAAACAAACCCCTTTCCCCGCCTTTATATCCTGCAGAGCCATATCGGCCAAAAGCCAGCTTTTTCCCACTCCTGTCTGCCCCACAATATAGAAATGCCTTTGCCTGTCATCTTCACCCATGTAAAATTTTCGACTTGCCCCACGGTAAATATTGTCTCCCACGTAAAGGCCAGAAGTCGGCGCCACTACTGGCATCACTGCCCTTTTTGACTTTAACCAGTGGATATTAGGTGCTTCTATTGTCTTATTCGGAAAGTGATAAAGGGAGGCCAACTCGTCGCTGCTTAAGACGCTCTCTCCCTGTTTCCAGGAGAATGGGGGATAGCGATAAATATAGTCAGTCATAAAACTATAAGGGATTCTGATTTTTCTGCCCTTTAAGCTATTCCAAGGAGAGTCAAACTGTGAAAAAACTGCTTTAATGTCGGAAAGCTGGGCTTTGGCAATTTCTCGTGTTTTGGCGCAGACCACAATTCGGATTGCGGTATCAAATCCCGCTTTCCCCAGTTTGTTTTCTATTGCCTCAAGCTGTCTGGCATCTACTTTAAAGCTGGCCTCCTCGGGGTTAGACTCGCTCTTTTTGGTCGAGGACACAAAACCTCTGCCTTGCTTTTTCCACTTGTCCCCCGCCGGCTGAATTAAAAACTGTATTGCCACCCCCTCTCCCTCTTGCACCTTTCCCATTGCCGCCGCCAATGCCGCCAATGGATCAGTTGCCATCTCCTTATACGTCTTCAAGGGATAGTGATTCTCTTTTTTAAGTCCCAACCAGGCATAAGCCACTGCTCCACCCGAGCTGAATATATTATGTTCCTCCACCTCCTGTACCTCCGCTCCGTTATAGACTCCATGCACCAGCCTTTCCACCAATTCCTTATTTTTTCTGTGGCAGGCAACATAGAAGCGAATATCCTCACAAGTGGCCACAATCTCCAGTGAAAGATAGCTTTGTATATGAAAAATTTTTAAGAATTTAAATTTTGGTCCCGAATAAAGAGAGGTCAAAGATCCCAGAATCTGCTCCATTGCGTCAATCTTTACTTCGTTCTCATGGGGTACTGAAACCTGTAAAAGTAAAAATTCCAACGACTTCTTTTCCCGGTCTTTCCACCTAAGCCATAAAACTGCCAAATACCCAAGTATCCCCAACAATGCTACTGCCGCCAAAAGCAGGACGGCAGCAATCAAAATACTGCTGATTAAATCTCCTAAACCATTCATTCTGTCTCTCCTTTTTTAAAGCGCACCTTTCCCTTATATATCTTTATTAATCTGAAGCACTGCTCTGCCAGCCACCTTGTTGCCTTTCCGGTTTTTTCCTTAAGCCCCACTGCAAACTGTTTTTTGCTCATGGGTAAAACTACTTTTATCTCCTCCTCTTCTGTCGCTTTGATTATCATTTGCCCCTGATCATCTGTCACTTTGGGTACCTTTGCCTCCTTTTTCTCTATTTTCTCAAGCCAACTCTCTACCTCTTTTGGTATTTCTACTTCTTCCGCTTCCTGCCGTAAAATTAAATCCACCACCCCTTCCTGTGGGGGTTGTTTCTCTCTCTCTTTCTCTCTTAGTCTTTCTGGGGAACCAGCTATCATTCTCATTAGTATAAACGTAAATTGCCAACCTTGCCAAAGAGTTCTTTACTTTGTAAACTATAAGCACATGAAGAAGTTTTCTTTTTTCCCCGCTCTTGTCTCCATTTCCCTGCTTTTGGGAGGCTGTTCCCTTTCTGGTCAAAAGGCTGGTCTTGAAATAAGCTCTTATCCCCAAGCTAAAGTTTTCTTAGATGACGAGGACTTAGGCACTACCCCCTTTAAAAAAACCGATATTAAGCCAGGAGAGCTTACTCTTCGCCTGGTTCCCCAAGATCCCTCTCTCACTGAATGGTCTCGTAAACTCATTTTGAATCGAGGTACTACCACTATCGTCTCCTATGAATTTTCTGCAGTTTTAGATAAAGACAGTAGCCAGCTCCTCTATTTTGAAAAATCTAGTAAAAAAGACGAAGCCAGCCTCATCATCACTTCCCGTCCTGACGGCGCCAGTATTTCCATTGACGGCCAGATGAAGGGGATTACTCCGCTTCCCTTAGAAAATCTCCCCGAGCAAGACACCCAAATAATGCTCTCCTTCCCCGGTTATCAAACTGAAGAAATTCTCGCCCGCCCCATCAAATCATTTCGCCTGGTAGCTGAAGTTAAGCTCGCCCACGACGATCTTCCTGCCTCCGATCTTTCTGGGCAGGACTCTGCCTCAGCCTCCGCCACTACTACCTCCGAACAAATTGAAATTCTTGATACTCCTACCGGTTGGCTTCGTGTTCGCTCTGGTCCCGCCACTACCGCTTCAGAAACTGCCAAAATTGACCCTGGCGACATCTTTCCTTTTTTAGGAGAAGAAAATGACTGGTATCAAATTGAGCTAGAAGACGGCAGCAAAGGTTGGATCTCTGGTCGATACGCCAAAAAAATCACCCCCACCCCCACCGAATAGCTCTCCCCAACCGATGCGATTAAGTTTTTACTTTGTTGAGCCGATCAATTCCATATCTCAATACCAACCCCAGGCCAATTAAAGTATAGAATTTTTGCCGACTGTTTAAGCAAAGCGCCACCGCTCCCAGTCCCGCTGAAACCGCCCAATAAAAAAGCGTTACTTTCTTCTGACTCCATCCTGTTTTCAAAAGCAGGTGATGGAAATGCTCTGCCCCTCCTTTCCAGGGAGCCTTTCTTTTTCTAAGTCGCCCCAACCCCACATAGGCCGCATCCAGAACCGGAATTCCCAAGACCAAAACTACCGTTGCCACCTTTGCCCCCGATAGTATTGCCAAAACTGCCAAAAAATATCCAGCCAAACTTTTCCCAGAATAACCCGGCTGCATTTTTTGTGGGAAGAAGTTATAAGGCAGGAAACCGGCATAAGCCCCCGCTACCGCCCCGGCCAGGACAATTACCGGCCACTGGGTAATGTCCTGTGAAAATTTAAGCCCTAAAATTCCAATCACTAGTGCTGAAATAATGGTAAACCCTGGCAGCTGTCCTTGGACCCCAGTAGCCCAGCCCACGGCATTAGTGCAGTAAACTATCCAAACTACTGCCAGAAAATCAGCCAAAAACCACACCTCGTGCCCCCGCCCAGCCAAAAAAAACTGCCATCTGGGCCAGGAAAGATCAATCACCCCACCCAGGGGATTGCTCACCAGCGCAATCCCGATTCCACTGGCTACCACCAATCCTGCGGCCAGAAAATTAACTAACAATCTAATTTTTGGATTAACGTCACGTACATCATCTCTTAAACCCACTATCAAAAGCAGCAAAGACCCCCATATCACCCCTGCCATGTGTTTATCAAGTTTCAGGCTTATTGTCAGAGCTAGCGTTACCCCCAGAAATATTCCCAATCCCGCTCCTCTTGGTACCGGTTTCACTGCTGTCACATTCCCCAGCTTCCTCTGCTTTTCTTTTATATTCTCCACCCACCCCCTTTTTCTAAAAAACCAAATTACTGCAGGCTGCACTCCCAAACTCACTATTCCAGCAATTAAAAACGGTTTCCAAAAAACAGCCAGCATTTTTTTAAATTACCAAAGAAATAATTTTTGCTACCGCAATTGTCCCTAAAAAAGAAACCAAAAAACAAAAAATACCCAAAAGCATTACCAAAAACTTCTTATTTTTCACCACTGGAGCCAAAAGAAAAATGTTCAAAAAAAGCACTAAAAAAGCAAAACTTGGTACCAAAAAAAGGCTAAGCGGTGATACTAATTGCCCCTCTCCCCATCTTAAACTATAAAATAGAGGCACCTTGCCCGGCAGGACTTGGTAAAAATAAGCAATTAAAGCAAATTGCAACACAATCAGGACCGTTGACGTTACCCACCAGGAGATAAGCCACTTGTCTTCCCAAACCACCCCCAATCTTCCCAAAAAGCGCACTAACTTTGTTGACATTTAAATTATTCCCACTTCCCCTTCGTTTAATTTATAGATTGTTATCTTTCCTGCGCCATATATAGGTGAATAATAATTATCAATAAGCTTTTTCAGCTCCTCAAACTTTCTGTTTTCTTTTTCCTCCCATACCACCAATTTTGGCCATTCTTCTCTCAATGCCCGCAAAAGCTCCTCTTCACCTCCAAAATCCACCACGTGATAGGCCACCGTGAAACGCGAAGCTGGCAAGCGCCCGCTTTCAGCATAAAGATAGGGCCGGTCTGCCCAGACAAATATTCTCTCTTCTTCTTCTGTTTCCTCTTTAATAATCTCCACAATTCTGTCATTTTCCAAGATTTGCCCCCCAAAATACTTCCTGTATTCCTCTCTGCTTTTTTTACCCCCCACCCAACCATAGAAATTTTGATAATAACTCTCCACCGGGTAAAAATAAAAATCAAAAGCTTTAATTACTCCAATCCAAAGTCCCAGAGACAAAGCTAAAATTGCCAACTTTTCTTTTCCCGAGTCTTTTCCCACCCAAAGCCATCCCAGTATCCAAAAACTAGGCAGTAGCGACCCAATCAAGTAATGTGGATAGGGCCGCCCCGACAAAGCCGCTCCAAACATCTCTGCCGAAAGCCATACCATTCCTGCCCACAGTCCTTTCCCCCATCTTTTTTTAAAAATCCACGCCCCAACCCAAAAAAGGACTAGAGCGATTGCCCGAAACTTCACCCCGTTTCCCATCCCTCCACCATGACTCCCCGTACTCCAAGAGGAAAGGTACCCTATGTTCTGCCCCCAGGCCGCTGCTAAATAGGCTCCCAAACCCCCACTTAGCAAAAACCAAATAATCGTCAAAAATAAAGGAATAAACACCCCCATCCCCAGCCAAAACAAAAGACTAATCCTCTTTTTTAAAGAAAGATTCTCCTCACTTGCTACCCAAAAAGCCAAAGCCGCCAAACTAAAAAGAGCCGGCATTTTCAAAATAAGGGCTATTCCCAAAAAAATCCCTGCCCAGAAGCTTTGTTTTTCTTTAAGTTTTTCTATTGGCCACAAAAGCCAAACTGCCGCCAAGCTTGGTCCCAACATAAAAATTTCGCTATTGGCAATATTTCCCTCCAGAAAAGGCACTGAGCTTACTGCCAAAAAAAGCCAAGTTAAAACAACCGCCACCGCCCTTTTGTCAAAAACTTTCAAAAACAGCTTGTAGGCGATCGCATAACTTGTGAGCATCCAAACTGAAAGTAAGAGTCTAAACCCGAAAACAGTTTTCCCCATGGCTGCCAAAATATAAAGAAGCGGCGGTTTATTGTCATGTATTTCTTGGTACAAAGCCACGCCTTTCCTAATTCCCGCTCCCAGTGTCAAATATATTCCCTCATCTCCATACCAGTAAGGCTCAAACAAGCTTGGCAAGCGCAACAGAAAAAAA
>Ga0210057_1008085_pt1 | contig 12553 bp, 18 predicted proteins | sample CryGeyCG2114_010_2_FD_183968 | JGI IMG/M metagenome (GOLD analysis project Ga0210057, IMG submission 183968) | Groundwater microbial communities from aquifer - Crystal Geyser CG10_big_fil_rev_8/21/14_0.10 (SPAdes) (version 2) | ecosystem: Environmental > Aquatic > Deep subsurface > Groundwater ... | reverse complement strand
TAAATTAACACATTATCAAAAAGTTTAAAAAAGAGTGATATCTACTAATATATTAATAAATGAATAAATATATTTATGGTTAATATTTGGGATTAATATGGAAGATTTACTAAAAAACGCACAGGAATTTTTTGATTCTGGAGAAGAAAATATTGCAAAGAAAAGATATAATGCTGCAGTATCCGATTTTTTTAAGGCAATTGTTATTCTTTGTGATTATCTTATTTATTTAGAGATAAGAACTTTGCCTAAAAATCATAATGAGAGGTTTTTACTTCTTAAAAGGTATTTTGATGATATCCATGATAATGTTTCAAACTTATTTAAGGTTTATACTAATTCTTATAATCTTAGGTTAGATAGAGAAGATGCAAATAAACTTAAAGATTATGCTTATGGACTTAAATAATTTATCAAAAATAAAAAGTGAACTAGCTAGTTTATTGAAGGACAATGAAATATTAGATGTAATTATATTCGGATCTTTTGTTAAGGGTAAGCAAACTCCAAATGATATTGATATAGCTTTAATTGTAAATAATTCTGGTGATTTTAAGTTTAGATTTGATAATGATAAATATCATGTCAGTGTTATTAGCATTAATGATTTCTTTAAAAGACATATAACTTTAATTAATACTTTGTTTAGAGAGGGATATAGCTTAAAATATGGGAAAAATTTTTCTGATTTATTTGGATTTTCGAATAAAGCCCTTTTTTCTTATGAACTAACGAATCTAACTAATTCAAATAAAGTGAAACTTGTAAACATTTTACGTGGGAAAGGTAAAAAAGGTTTAGTTGAGGAAAATGGGGGTGAATGGATTTTCAGACAGGTTTTTTTAGTTGATGTTGAAAATGAAAGACTTTTTGAAGATATTTTTGATAATTTTAAAGTAAAATTTAAAAAATCATATATATTAATACATTAGTAAAAAATGGAAAAAAATAAAGAAATTAATAATATATTAAAATTTAATAAAATTAGGGATATTATTAAAGACAAACACCTTAAGATTAATAAGGAATCTTTAGACGAATTAGATAAAATTACTAATAATTTTTTATTAAAACTAATCAGCAATATTGATTATGATTTAAAAATAGGCGGGAGAAAATCAATTAAAGAAGAAGATGTTAAAAAAGCATTTGATAAATTAATCAAGGAAGAAAGATATTTTGAAATATGAACGACAAACATAGCTCTAAAGTTCTTTCTATTACGAAGGAAAATGTTGCTAAATAGAATAATTGACTCATTAAAGTCCTGGAAAAATGTATTATTTTGTTTTTTCTTTTATATTTAGAGATATTTATATATGTTTCACTAAATATAGAAACATTTATAAATAACATACTTCTATTTTAGAAATAGATAAATAGCTAATTTATTTTGTTTACCTAAAATGAAAAAAATTGAAGCAGTATATAGGGATATTTTATATAGTGCAATGGAAGAGAAGAAATATGTTTTAACTCAGCTTGAGCTTTCAAAAAAACTTGATTTATCACTTAGTATTGTTAATTCTGCGGTAAAAAAACTGAAATTAATCGGAGCTGTTAAATTAAATCAGAGAAGCTTTCAGATTATTGATTTGAGGAAGATTCTTTATTACTGGGCGTCTATAAGGAATCTGAAAAAAGATGTTATATTGTCTTTAAGAGTTGAAGCTCCAGTAAGAGAAATAGAAAGAATCCTGCCAAATATAATTTTTACAGCTTACAGTGCATATAAATATAAATTTGATGATGTGCCGGCAGATTATTCTGAAATATATGCTTATGCAGATGAAGAAGAATTAAAAATTATAAAAGAGAGATTGTCTAAATTTAAACTTGGATCTGATAAGAATAATATTCCTAACTTATTTTTTCTGAAAAAAGACGTTTTGATTGATTTGTATAAAGAAATTCCAATATGCCAAATTTTTGTTGATTTGTGGAATTTGAACCAGTGGTATGCTAAGGATTTTATTAATGCATTAGAGAAAAGAATTGATATGGATGGGGAGGGATAAAAATGGAGTTTTGGAATTCACAATTAACCCAGAAAAGCTGGGTTGTTCTGCAGGAATTAAGAAAGAAATATGATTTTATACTTATAGGAGGATGGGCAGTTTATTTGCTGGCAAAACAGCAGAAATCCAAGGATATTGATATTATTGTTGATATAAATGAATTACAAAGATTAAAAAATGAAAATCTTTCAAAAAATGAAAATCTAAAAAAATATGAAATTAAGACGGGAGATATTGACATTGATATATATGTGTTTTATTTTTCAAAATTGCCTATTTTGCCGGAAAATCTGGAAAAGTATACATTAATGACACAGGGTTTTAAAGTTGTTATTCCAGAAGCTTTGATAGTTTTAAAACAGGCTGCTGAAATTGAAAGAGGCAATTCTGTCAAAGGTGAAAAAGACAGATTAGATATTATTTCATTATTGTTCTTTTCAAACATTGATTTTAATAAATATATTTCTATTCTTAATGAAAATTCTTTAACAGACTATATAGAAAGGCTTACTTTTATTTTAAGAAATTTCAAAGATTATAATTTTTTAGGTTTGTCTCCAAGAGAATTTAAAATAAAAAAAGAAGAATTAATCAACAAGATAAGGAAAGCAAAGTAATAAACTTGCACAACAACCTAACTCCCCAGCTTCTGAATAAGTACTTTGAGCTGACTTCTAAAACATTAAGTGTTGAGAAAAATGGGAAGAAATATTTGTAAAGTGTCGATTATTAGTATACATAATTGCCATAAATATGTCGAGTTAGAATAAACAGATTTTATTCAAAGGTTTTGGTATGAAATATACCTTTCATTGGTATAAAATTTACCATTAATTTAAGAATCTTTAATTGATAAGTTTATTTTAATCTGAATATATGTTATTTTTAATAATATACAAGAGTTTATTTATATATTATTGCCTTTACATTTAACTTTTTATGCTTTTTATAGAAAAGTTTATATATTAGTTCCCATACATTTAATAATGATAAAAGGAAGTAATAAATATAAAGAACTTGCAGAATCCATTAAAGGGATTTATACAGTCCAGACTCTAGGGAAGAGGCTGAAAATAAATGAAAAAAAGGCGATTTATGTTATATATCGATTAAGAAAATTAGGATATGTCAAAACTAGTTATGGGCAAGGGAAAAAAAGATTATATTATATTTCTATGGATAATTTGCATAAAAGGATAAGTTATACTCAAAGAATAAATGAAATATCTCCGATTAAACTTGCTTCTTCTAACCCTTATTATATTTATGGAAGAATTCCAAGCATTGAAGAAACATTGATTTATGCAATAAAACAAAAAGAAGTGCGTTATATTATTGCTTCTTTAGCACTTTTTAAAAAAGTAAAATATTGGGCGCTTTTATATAAATTGGCTAAGAAAGAAGGTTTAGTAAGAGAAGTTGTAGCTTTGTATGAAGTTTCTAAAATTGTTGTAAAAAAAGTTAAAAGGATGCCAAAAAGATTTTATAATTTAGCTTTGCAAAAAAAAAGTGATTCTTATATTTATATTATTAAAGGATTAAATTCATCTGACTTTAAAGAAATAGAAAAAAAATGGAAAGTTTATATTCCATTAAATCGTGAAGATTTGGGGGATTACAAGCATGATTGATATAAAACAACAAGAAGAAATGTTTATTGCATTAGGAAATATTTTAGCTAAAAAAATAGTTGTATATGCTATTGGGGGAACTGCGATGATGTTAAGAGGAATTAAAGATTCAACTCTTGATATTGACTTAGTTTTTGATAAAAAAGGCGATAGGGATAAATTTATTTTTTCTCTTAAACAATTAGGGGCTAAAGATTTTGATGAAACTGTTGTATATGGATTAAAAAACAATATCCCGGTTATGCTTAAATTAGGTGATGCTCGTTTTGATCTTTTTTTGAATAAAATTATTAGTTCAACTTTTTCAGATAAAATGAAGGAAAGAGCAAACCAAAGCCATGAATTTGGAAAAAATCTTATTATTAAACCTTCAAATTTTCATGATATAATTATCATGAAATGTGTTACTTCAAGAACTAAAGATTGGGAAGATATTACCTCAATTATAATGAAAAATGATATAAATTGGGACATTATTATAGATGAAGCGCAACAACAAGTAAACTTGGGAAATGAAAGTGCAATTCTTTTATTAGGGGAAAAACTTGAAAAATTAAATAATGAAAAAATTATTTATATTCATAAACAAATTCTGGATAAATTGTGGTCCATGCTGAAAGAGCAAATAAATAAAAAGAAAATTACTAAAAAATGAACGACAAGATAACCCATCAGCTCTTGAATAAGTATTTTAAACTTACTTCAAAGGCGCTTTCTATTGTTAAAGAAAATATTGTTTCTGGGAAAGAGAAAGATGCTGATGAGATAATATCTATGGTTGATAACTATTTGAGCGATGCCAAGCATTTTGAAGAAAAAGGAGAGCTTGTTTTGGCTTATGGGGCTTTAAATTATGCTCATGGATGGTTAGACTCCGGAGTTAGACTTGGAGTGTTTGATGTCGATAATGATAAGCTTTTTACGGTTAGATAGTAATATTTATAAACAAACAAAAGTTATATATATTAGTAACTTTAGTTAATTATATATAAATTGTGTAAAATGGTAAAAATTCCTTTAAATTTAAGATTAAAGAAAGAAGGGCATAGAAAGATAGCTTTAGCTCAAGATATATTAATTGGGGAAATTTATAGATATTTTAATAATGCCGTATTCCATGGTGGCACAGCAATATGGCGATGTTATAATGGAGTACGTTTTTCTGAGGACTTAGATTTTTATCTGCCTAAGGATTTAAGGAAGGTTAATTTATTCTTTGAAAATTTAGTAAAATTGGGATTCATTGTTGAAAGAAAAAAAATTAGTGAAAACAGCATTTATTCAACCCTCTTATTTGATAGAACAGTTGTTAGGTTTGAAGCAGTTTTTAAAAATATTAACGGAATTTTGAAAGAATATGAATTAATTGATGGAAATTATATTAGTGTATATAGCTTATCTGAAGAAGATTTAATAAAAGAGAAAGTTAATGCTTATATCAAAAGGCGAAAGGTGAGAGATCTTTTTGATATTTTCTTTTTATTAAGGTATGTTGAAGATAAAAAATATCTAAAAAACAAATTAAAAGAACTTATTGATAAATATGGGGAACCTTCAGATAAAGATGATTTAAATATTTTGATTTTAGAGGGAATTATTCCGAAAGTTGAGGATATTTTAACATATATAAAAAACATAGTGGATAAGAATTAAAAATGGGAGAGAAAAAACATCTTGATAAAGTAATGGAATTATTTCAAAAAAGCTTAGTTGTAGATTTTGATTCAATAAAAAGAATTGTTGGAGAGAATAAAAAAGACAAAGGATATTCAAAACAACTAGTAAGGAATTTAATTAAATCAGGAAGTGTCAGGCAAATTACTAAAGGCTATTATACTACACATAACAATTATCAATTATCTGTGTTTTGTTTTAAACCTTCTTATTTTGGACTACAAGACACTTTAAGTTATTATAATGTTTGGGAACAGGAAACCATCCCGATTATAATTACTACAAAAAAAGTAAGAAATGGGATAAGAAAAGTATTTGGAAAAAATATTATGATAAAAAGGATCGACAAAAGATATTTTTTCGGTTTTGAATTTAGGGAAGATCACGGATTTTATTATCCTTATAGTAATATTGAAAAAACTTTAATTGATTTGGTTTATTTTAATATTGACCTCTCAGATGAGAGTTTATGGGCAATCTTAAATAGGGTTAATGAAAAAAAGATAAAGAATTATTTAACGAAATATCCAAAAAGATTTAGAGTTAAATTTTATAAAAAGTTAAAATTAGATGACGTTGATAAATTTTTAATGTCTCAAGCAGGGTTTATTAGTATTAGGGATGTTATTAAAAAAGTTAATAAACAAAAATCTCATGATTAGTTTTAAATAGGCTTTTTCCTTTTTTAAGGTATGAAAAAAGAAGTGGTGGTTATTAGTCTTGGTGGAAGCCAGATACTTAAAAATGGAGGAATTAATGTTAATTTTCTTTCGAAATTCAAAAAAATAATTTTAAATCATTCTGGCAGGAAGAAATTTATTATAGTTACAGGTGGAGGAAGTGTAGCCAGAACTTACATTGAAGGCCTTAGAAATATCGGGTCAAATGAAAAGTTGCAGAGTTTTGCAGGGATTTCTGTTACAAGGCATAATGCAAGGTTTATGAGCTATTTTTTTGGACTAAATCAGATGGAAGGAGTTCCGCACACTCTTGTTGGAGTGAAAAAGATGTTAAAAAGACAAAATGTAGTTTTTGTCGGAGGGTTGGAGTACAAACCTAATCAAACTTCTGATTCAACAGCTGCTAAAATAGCTAAAGATTTTGATACCAGGTTTATCAACATAACAAATGTTGCAGGGCTATATGATAAAAATCCTGTACTAAATAAAAATGCAAAATTTATTCCTTATATAACTTGGAGAGAGTTCCATAATATGGCTAAGAAAATACCCTTTAAACCAGGACAACATTTTGTTTTAGACCAGAAGGCATCTAAACTAATAATGGATTATAAGGTCAGAACTTATATAATCGGAGATGACCTAAGAAACTTAGACAAATTGCTTTCAGGCCAGGAATTTTTTGGAACTAATATCTATGGTTAGGGTTAAATTTTGAATGATTTAATATATTTTATTTAATGAAATTTTTCTCTTAAAATCATTTTTATTTTTAATAATGGATATATAAAGATAAATGCCCTTAAAGAATTAACTACATTTCTTCTGAAGATTAGCTCAAATAAGCTTAAAAATTCGAAATGTTCTCCTTCGTTAATTTTTAGATTTTTTGGAAGAGAGTAGAGTTTATAATAAAATACATATCTATTTCCGGAAGGAGATTCTTTTTTAAAAAGCAATTTCAATTTAGTTTTGTTGAGTGTAAGTCCTAGCTCTTCTTTTATTTCTCTTATTGCCGTTTCTATAGGCGCCTCACCTTTTTCTATTCCTCCACCAAAAAGGCTCCATTTATTGGGATTAGAAATTGTTGGATTATTGTCTCTTAGTTGGAAAAGCAATTTTCCCTCTGAATTTTCAATCATAACCCCAGAATAATTCCTATTAGTTTCCATATTCCATTTTATGAAGGGATTATTTAAATATTTTTAAGTTTTGTTATTATATAGTTAAAAGTCCCTAATATTTAAGAGTAGTATATATGGTTAGGTTTTTTAATAGTATTTAATTAGTTATTCTATGGATTTTATTAAAGGAAGCATTAATGAAGCAAGAAAGGAAATAGATAAACTATCTAAACAGGGCAAAGAAGTAATTGTTATTGCAGGAGACAGTGATTATAACAGAAAAATACTTGAAAATAAAAAGGTTAGTGTTTTGTTATTTAGTGATTTTAATGGAAAAGACAAATTAAAACAAAGAGATTCTGGATTAGACCATGTTTTGTGCAGATTAGCTAAAGACAACAATATTATAATTGGCTTTGATTTGGGATTTTTAAATGAAAAAGGTGACTTACTTATTTCTCAAAAAACTTCTAGACTGGGACAAAACATCAAATTGTGTAATAAATACAAGAACAATATTAGAATCTTTAGCTATGATAAGTCTGAAATAATTAAATTAAAGGCTTTTTTGCTGTCTTTGGGGATGAATACCAAGATGATTAAGGAAGCTTTTTAGGCACAGGAAAATTTATTAATTGATATCTCAGTATTGATGTATGGGTATGCAGGAATTAATAGAAAGTTTATCGCCTATAGAAAAAAAGGTTATTCCTTTTCTTAGTTTATCAAACTTTGACGAAATTGTAAAAAAATCCCAGCTTGACAGAGTCTCAGCTCTTAGAGCTTTAGAGTTTTTGAATTCCAAAGAGGTTATAGACTTAAAAATAGAAAAAAAGAAAGTAATTGATTTAGGAATAAATGGGATATATTACAGAAAAAAAGGCCTTCCTGAAAGACAGTTGTTAATTATTTGTGAAAAAGAGCCTATTAGTCTGGGAAATGCTCAAAAACAAGCTAGGTTAAGTGATAATGAATTCAAAGCTGCTCTTGGAGCTTTAAAGAAAAAAGCTCTTGTAGACATAAAAAACGGAAGAATAATTTTTACAGGAGATAAATCTGACATTGTTAAAAAAAGCCTTGAAGAACAGTTTATTGAAATTCTTCCAATTGAATTTGATGCTCTTTCTCCTGAACAAAAATTCGCATTTGACAAGTTAAAAGAAAGAAAAGATATAGTTATTGTTAATGAAAATCAAGTTGTTTCTTTTGTGCTAACTAAACTTGGTCAGGGTTTAATCAAGGAAGATCTTTCCAGTGTTGGAAATTTAATAGAAGAAATAACCTCTGATATGGTGCAAAAAGAGTCTTGGAAAGGAAAGAAATTCAGAAGATATGATATTATTTCCAAAGTGCCTAAAATAACTGGAGGAAAAAGACATTTTGTTAATCAGTCTATTTCTTATGGTCGTAGAGTTTGGAGTGAAATGGGCTTTCAAGAAATGACTGGCAGTTTAATCCAAGAAAGCTTTTGGAATTTTGATTCCTTGTTTACAGCACAAGACCATCCTGTTAGAGAGTTGCAAGATACTTTTTTCTTGGGTAAAGAAAGAAGTTTACCTGAAAGAAAAATAGTTGAGTCTACTAAAAAAGCCCATGAACATGGAGTAGATGGGAGTCTTGGATGGCAGTATAAATGGAATGAAAAAGATGCAGAGAAATTAGTTTTAAGAACACATACAACTGCTCTGTCTTCAAGAACTCTTTATGAGTTAAGTAAATTGCCTAAGGAAAAAAGGAGAGGAAAGTTTTTTGCAATTGGAAAGTGCTTTAGAAATGAAACAGTTGACTGGAGCCACGGATTTGAATTTAATCAAACAGAGGGCATTGTTATAGATTCTGAAGCAGATTTCCAGCATTTATTAGGATATTTAAAAGAATTTTTTACAAAAATGGGTTTTCCAAAAGTTAGATTCAGGCCAGCTTATTTTCCATATACAGAACCAAGTGTTGAAATAGATGTTTATCATCCTGAAAAGAAAAGGTGGCTTGAACTTGGCGGAGCTGGAATATTTAGACCAGAGGTTACGATTCCTTTACTTGGGGAATGGGTGCCAGTATTGGCCTGGGGACCTGGATTTGACAGAGTTTTAATGGACTATTATGAAATAAAAGACCTTAGGGAATTATATAAAAACGATATTAAACAGCTGAGGAACACTAAAATCTGGATAAAATGAAGGCATTATCAATAAAACAACCATATGCAGAACTTATTATTCAAGGCAAAAAGAAAATAGAGTTGAGAAACTGGAAAACATATTTTAGAGGGGAATTTTTAATTCATGCTCCTAAAAATCCAGATTTTGATGCAATGAAAAGATTTAATTTTAATAATCTTTCTTTGGGAGGAATAGTTGGAAAGGCAAATTTGACTGATGTTAAGTTATATAAAAGTGAATTAGAGCATAATATAGACAGAAATCTCCACTTGGCTTCTAGTGATTGGGGAAAGTTTGGATTTATTCTTGAAAATCCAGTTAGACTTAATTTTATTCCAATGAAAGGACAATTAAATTTTTTTGAAGTTGACTTAAAATGACAATACTCACAATTTCAAAAAAGCAATTTGAGAAAGATATTGGCAAGATAGATGATTCTATGCAAGATAAGATTGCTATGTTTGGAACTCCTGTCGAATATATAAACAATGAAGAAATTGCCATTGAAATATTTCCTAACAGGCCGGATTTGCTCGCCTACCAAAATTATAAATTTTCTTTTTTATCCTTTTTAGGAAAAAATACTGGCTTGAAAAAACTGAGCGTCAATAAACCTGAAAGAAATTATCAGGTTATTGTCGATAAGTCTGTAAATGATGTAAGACCTTATACTGTCTGTGCTGTTGTTAAAAATCTGAAATTTGATGATGAAAAAATAAAGGAAATTATCGATATTCAGGAAAAGTTGCATTTAACGCTTGGAAGAAAAAGAAAAAAAGCTGCTATTGGAATTTACCCTATGGAAAAAATAAAACTTCCTATAAATTATGGGGCTAAAAATCCTAAAGATATTAAGTTTATTCCTTTAGATGAAACAAGGGAAATGGATGGAACTCAAATCTTGCAAAGACACCCAACTGGCAGAGAGTATGCATACTTGCTTGAAGGCAGCGATAAATTTCCTTTTTTTAGTGATGCTAATAACGAAGTTATGAGCATGCCACCTATTATAAATTCTAATAAGACTGGTAAAATAAGCAGCGATACTAAAGAAATTTTTATAGAGTGTTCTGGTTTTGACATCAACATCTTGAATAAAATATTGAACATACTTTGTTTTGCACTTGCTGAAATGGGTGGGAAAATTTATCAAACAAATATTAAGTACAGCACTAAAACACTTGTTAGTCCAGATCTTGAGCCTCTTAAAATGAGGTTGTCTTTGAAAAATACAAACAAACTACTTGGATTAAAGCTTAAAGAAAACGAAGTAAAAAAACTCCTTGAAAAAATGGGTTATTCCTATTCCAATGGAAAAGTCCTTGTTCCACCATATAGGAGCGATGTTTTGCATGAAGTTGACTTGATTGAAGATATTGCTATTGCTTATGGTTATGACAATTTTATCCCAGCAATCCCTGAAATTTCAACTACTGGAAAAATCAATAGTGGAGAAATATTCAAAGAAAAAATATCTGAAATACTTTTAGGACTAGGACTTTTGGAGACTTCAAGTTATCATTTAACGACTAAAGAATTTCAATTAATTAAAATGAATAAAAAGCAAGAGGTTATTGAGGTAAAGGACTCCAAAACAGAGTATAGTATACTAAGAAATGATCTGAGTCATTATTTACTTAAAATATTTTATGAAAATCCTGATGTCGAGTATCCTCAGGATATATTTCAACTAGGCAAAGTGTTTGTTATTAATGGTGATGACATAAAAGAAGAAGAAAGACTGGCAATAGGTTTAGCTCCTGGAAACTTTACTAGATTAAAGCAGATTATAGATTATCTTGGAAATAATATCGGAAAAGAGTTTTCTTTTGGTGTACCCAATGATTTTCCAGAACAATTTGTTGAAGGAAGAGTTGCAGAGGTAAAGCTTAACGGGAAGCCTTTAGGGTATTTTGGAGAGGTACATCCTAAAATACTTAAAAATTTCAAGATTAAAATGCCTGTTGCTTTGCTTGAAATAAATCTGGAAGAGTTATTTAATACTATCCAAAATAACTCTTAGCTTTTTTGAAATTACTTTTTTTCCAGTCATCACCAAGTTTTCTTAATGTTTTGTTTATTTCCTTACTTATGATTTTCCACTCTTCTGTTTTTGATATTATAAACTCTGCCTCATTTTTTTCAGAGTATTCTATATCCAGCACATAGGAATTTATTTCAATTTGCCCCAGGGTGTCAAATAATTTTTCTAAAATTAGCTTTTCTTCACTTTCTATATTTCTTGTCAATAACATATTAAACATACTTCCGTTAGTTGGATTTAACAAAAGTTCAATTAGTTGAAGACTTGAAGACAATTTTGACATCATGGCTTTCCTTATGTCTCTTAAAACTGTGTCAGCATTAAATTCTATTTTTCCTATGTCAAATTCTTCATTTAATTCTTTAAAATCAGGAAGTTTGTATTTATTTCTTATTATTTCATAAATTTCTTTTATTTCTTTCTTTGACATTATTTACCTTGAATTGATTTGTTTATAAATGTAGTGAAAGCCTCGGGCGAGAATTGAACTCGCAACCTCCACATCTTTGGATTTTATCTGATAAGACTATTATCTACCAATGTGGTGCTCAAAACCGATTAAGCTACCGAGGCATAGACTTTTTTAGAAATACTTTATTATAAAACTTTTTGATTATTTTGTAATTCTCTTTCTGTATTTGTCTCTGTTAGATTCAAGGTTGAGTGGGTCGTTTGTCTGGTTTGAGTCTGTTTTATTTAATGATCTCCAGTCCAGTTTAATTGCCTGTCCCGATAATACTTTAAGGTTTGTGAAACTATTTCCCATCCACCCCACATATAGATTTATTGCTAATTTAGCTCCTTCAGGAGTTTTTAGGTTAATGTTTTGGCCAGCTATGCTTAAGATAAATCCCAAGTAAACTAATAGAACAAAAACTAGTAAAATCACCCAAACCAACTTGTGTTTTATGTATTTTAGTCTTACAAATAAGAATATCAGGCTAACTAGGATTACTATTAATATTATATGAAAATAGCTTAGCATTTTACCCTTTTTTTACTTTAACCAAAGGAGAGTTATCTTTAAAAATATTTAGTTCTTCTGAATTAAATAGCCCTGTAGTATAGCGGTCAAGTATTCGGCCCTCTGGAGGCTGAGACCCAGGTTCGAATCCTGGCAGGGCTATTCTCACCTTCTTACATTCTCATAAATTCGAACGTACAGGTTCGAATCCTGGCAGGGCTATAAAAACCGCCTCAGGGTTTTTATAATCCTTGAACCA
>Ga0210057_1008084_pt1 | contig 12553 bp, 13 predicted proteins | sample CryGeyCG2114_010_2_FD_183968 | JGI IMG/M metagenome (GOLD analysis project Ga0210057, IMG submission 183968) | Groundwater microbial communities from aquifer - Crystal Geyser CG10_big_fil_rev_8/21/14_0.10 (SPAdes) (version 2) | ecosystem: Environmental > Aquatic > Deep subsurface > Groundwater ... | reverse complement strand
TTTGTTTCCATAGTCATTTTCATATACTCACGGGTTAAAAGTAACCCCCGAGTATACCTTAGTTATGGTTGCATTTCTAATTTGCAGAATGGATGTTTCTCGGTTGCATTTTACACTGCTTGATGCGACTACGTTGTGTATTTTTTTTGTGTATGCTATACTATGTATATCCTTAATTTTTTTATATGCCACATCTTGTCAACAATGAAGATATCAGAATTGGCGATGTATATTTTGCATGGAGTATTCCTGAATATGAAGAACACGATCGTACACGTGCATGGTTTGTTATCATGTTAGTAGCAGGCGCGTTATTTGTATTGTATGCGATTGTGACGAGTAATTTTTTGTTTGCATTGATTGTTGTATTATTTGGGATTATTCTGTTTTTACAATCTCATCAAAAACCAATCATTATTCCATTCCAAATTACTGAGCTTGGTATTGTACTTAATAATAGATTTTATCCATACGACGAATTGCAAGAATTTTTTATGGTCTATAGTCCACCTGATGTAAAAATGTTGTTTGTAGAAACAAAGAGTCATACACGTCCACGACTTCGTATTCCACTTATGGATATGGACCCAAATGAAATACGCGCAACATTGCGAGAATTTTTACCTGAAAATGTCGAAAAAGCAGAAGAACCGTTTAGTGATATGTTCGCACGCAAGTGGATGTTACACTAAGTATAACCCCGAACGTATAAAAGTATATAATATAAAAACGTATAGTGTATATGCGTTTTTATATTATATACTTTTAAAAACTTTGTACTGTATACTTTGTTCTTCTTTTATATTGACAAGTTCTTTTTTTTCTTGTATAGTATGCATGTTTTATGAGAAGCTCTCGTCGTTCAATGGATAGGACATTGGTTTGCGGAACCAAAAATCTAAGTTCGATTCTTAGCGAGAGCACATAAAAAAAGACCTAATATATTAGGTTTTTTTTATTTTTGTAATCTTGCCACAATCTTTGTTAATAAATAATAAGGAGCAAAACGAGTAGAAAATGCGAGCCACTTATTTTTGTTTCCCAGTATTGCAATATGTTTTTTTTGTTGTATTGCGTGGAATGTCAAGTTTACTGCTTCGTCAACATGCATGATATTGAAGTTTTTTGAAAATTCCATGTTGGCTGTATTTTCAAAATTTGTTTTTGTCGGTCCGGGACAAATAGTCGTGACCGATACACCTGTCTTTTTTAATTCTTCACGAAGTGCTTCGGAAAAATGCAATACATATGATTTTGTGGCATAATATACTGCCATATACGGACCAGGTTGAAATGCGGCAGTTGAAGCAATATTGACAATATGACCTTGTCCTTCGCGAATCATATCTTCGAGAAATAATTTTGTGAGTTCAGTCAATGCAGAAATATTGACCTGTATCATATTTAATTCTGTAGTAAGATTTGTTTGTGAAAATTTTCCTTGTAAACCAAAACCTGCATTGTTGATAAGAATATCAACATGAATATTATGCATTTTTGTCATCGCATAAATTCGTTGTGGTGCATCTGGATCACTCAGATCATCGGGAATAATAAAAACTTGTATATTATAATCATTGGCAAATTGTTCTGCCATGTGTTCAAGTTGAAAATGTGTTCGTGCGGTTAAGACAAGATCATGCCCAGCTTTGGCATATGTTTGTGCGAGACCATAGCCTATACCAGACGTCGCACCAGTGATGAGGATAGTAGAATTATGTGACATAAAATAATTTTAATTTATCCAAGAAATCCGCGTATATGTGCAGCACGTAATACCAGTGATGCACATTCATCATATTTTTTTGTATGAAGTTGTTCTACAATTTTTTGTGTCAATGAAATATGTTCGTCATGTTGCTGTGTACGAAGTTTTTGTATGATTGGTTTTAAAATTGATGGAAAATATGGTGATGATATATCAGCATATTGTAGTGGATCTGACAAATCGAATAATACATTTGGATATATGTCTTGTATATAACTCCAATCGTCATCTGTCAACGCATCTAAGCCTAATAATTCAGGAGGGACACCAAGAGAATATAGACTCGCCGTAAATGCAATAGCACGTGGTAATGATATATCATCTACATTGCGTGAATAACCAAATAGACCAATATGCAATTTCCGTTTACGTCGTTTTGGAATATACGTTGCAATAGTATTGATAGCAGAGGTGAGTGGGATGAGTTGTGCTTTGTATGCTGTACTATATCGTTCGATGATATCTTGTGTTCGTATTTCATCTATTACTACAGGAGCACTGCGTTCATGTTGTTTTATTTTTTTTATTGCTTGTTGTACATCATTGACTGGATGATCAAATTTGAATGAAGATTGTATCGTAAATGTCTGTACGCTGGGATATCCTTGCAAAATACCATCGACTGTTTGCGGGCGCAAATTGCCACGAAATGGTGCAGAGCCTGCACCAATGATAGGATAAATAGGAATATGTAGTTTTTTTGACAATTTGTATAATCGTTGGAGTGCAATTTTATTGATAAGAACTGCGGAAATAGAGCCATAATTTACCGCAGGATCAGATCGTGCAAGAAATACACGTTGATAGGGGATGTCTTTGTCATGTAAATATTTTTTGATAGTATCATCTGCTTGAAGCATGTGTTCTTTTTCTTCAAACAATGGAATAACATTGATTGTTTTTGGGTTAAATGAACCTATCCATTCTTCAATATTTTTACCATGTACAAAATGTGAACTTTTTCCTACCACAAAATCTTTATAATAACTGTAAATACGATTCATCGCATCAGCATCTGAACAGAGTGGAATGATTACTTCATGTATAGGTGCAATATCATTACCATAAAAAATCTTTGCTGCATCATATGAGCGGGGGATGCTCTCTAGTGTTTCCAACAAAATTTTTGCTTCTGTTTTTTCTACATCAGGATTTGGTACGCGATAGGTGAGGTGAATATCGCGACCAAGAACATGTGTACGAAAAAAATCTTCTTGTTTTGTCAATAATTTTTTTACCACAGAATTATCTACTTCTTTTCCTTCAAAATCCCACATTTGCTCATCACATCCCAAATGTGAATATGCATAATATGCTTCTTGAATTTCATCTTCTCCTTGCAAAATATCACTTTCTGCAAAAAATGGTGTAGTAACATTATCTGGATGCTGTGTTGACATTATTTTTGGTACGGGCATATCTATAATTTATATGTTCTTCCAATATTCTATGGTTACTTTTTTCATTCCAATTTGCTCATAGAGATGTTGTGCGAGCATATTTTCTGCATCTGTATGAGTAGTTATATGATCACATCCTTTTGTTTTAAATATCAAAATAAGATTTTTTATTAGTTTTGTCGCAATGCCAGATTTTCGAAATATTTGTTGTATATAGAGAATATCTATGTACCCAAGTTTTGTATATATATAATTTTTTCGTGATGAAATATTTCCTACAACAAAACCGATTATTTCACTATCCTGTTCTGCAATAATAAATATATTTTTTTTCAAATCATTTATACGTAATTTTGGACGAGATTTTATTTGTGTGTGAAATTTTTTCGTCGCATGTTCCCACAGTTTTGTTCGTTCGTTATGAAGATTATTCAACATGTTTTGAATTTGCTTAAGATCTGTTGTTTGTGCCGGTCTGATAGATAATTTCATAGTGTGATAATATTTTTTGTATTGATGATTTTAATATCACTATGCCATGCTTCGGAGTTTATTTATTCTATCTTGTATTGGTGGATGCGTAGAAAATAATGAAGAGACACCTTTCTTTTTGAATGGATTTGAAATGAAGAGATGTGCAGTTGCTGCATTTGCTGTTTTAAGTGGCTGATTTGATTGAGATATTTTTTCGAGTGCACGAGCAAGTCCTTCGGGATAACGTGTGAGAAGTGATCCGGATGCATCAGCAAGATATTCTCGTTTGCGTGATATTGCAAGCTTGATCAGATGTGCAATGATAGGGGATAGTATCATGAGTACAATACCAATAATCATCATATAACCATTGGCACTATCTTTGCCACTTCGTCTACCACCAAATAATCTCATACGAAAAAACATATCACTCAATAATGCAATCGCACCGACCAAGACAATGACAATTGTCATCACGCGGATATCATAATTTTTTATATGAGAAAGTTCATGTGCGATAACACCCTCGAGTTCTTCATTTTCTAATCCTTCTATGATACCAGTCGTCATTGCAATAGACGCATGCTCAGGATCACGACCAGTCGCAAATGCATTCATTGCAGGAGAATTTATAATATGAACGTTTGGTATTGGAAGACCCGCGGTAATACATAGATTTTCTACGAGACGATAAACATAAGGATTATCTTCTTTTTGTATTTTTTTTGCACCACTAGATGATAGCGCAATTTTGTCACCTTTATAATAGCTGGTGAGTGTCATGATAATAGAAATAACAAATGCAATAATCATTGCACCATAACCATATCCGAGGATATCAGAAAATATCCAGCCGATCAGAAGGATGACCGCGATGAAAATACTAATAAGAATAGTTGTTTTTCGTTTGTTTGAATCAATTTGGGAATACATAGATAATTAAATTATTGTTTTTGAATAATAATTTATGTAGATATTTTTGCTTGATCAAAATCTATCATATAGACTCGTGGAGGTTTACTCAGATCTAGTGTACCATCATCAGTCTTATGAAATAATAATACAAAATTTCCATCATGATCATGTCCATGATTGACATTTATTTTTTTTAAACTTTCTTTTATTTTTGTTATTTGACTTTGTATTTCTTCACAATAGAGAAATGTTTGATTAAACCAAGCACCAACAGAAGGTCCAATTATCACACGTGTAAATACATCAATGTTCATGTCTTTATATATTTTTGAAACCTTTACAATTGGTTCGATAGGTATATAATCAAAACCATTGTCTTTCCAAAAAGTAGTATTTTCAAATGCTTTTTTCCATGCTATAAGCGCTGGAATGGGGATATTTCTCATAATGAGCCTATGTTTCAAAGATGGGTTTTCTGATATTGGATTTGTGTCAAATAGTATGGTGTCCGATCCTGTTTTATCTTGTTTTTTTTTAAAAAAAGATTCGTTTGGTATTTTGTTGTATAGATCAGTTTGTGTTGCAATATCTAATACTTCTTGTGTTTTTTCTTGTTTTCCTAATAATTCAATTAAATGAGCACGGTCTTCTTTTGGTGTGAATTGTATTGCCCATGCAAGTATTTTTCTACTTTGTATATCTCTTTCGTTTTTAAGTCTTTGTTCAATTATTTTAGTTCTTTCTTGTAGTGTTATAAATTTTAAAAGCCAAACCGATATGCTTTTTATTTCTATATTTTTATTTACCAAACCTATCTCAATCAAACGAGCACGATCTCCTTCTGGCGCAAATTGTATAATATGGGCTACTGTTTGTTGTACTGATATACTTTTATCTGCCAGACATATCTCAATCAAACGAGCACGATCTCCTTCTGGCGCAAATTGTATAATATAAGCCGCCACTTTTTGAACACGCATACTTCTATCTGCCAGACCTATCTCAATCAAACGAGCACGATCTCCTTCTGGCGCAAATTGTATGCTATGAATACAAATTATTTTTGTATTCATAGAATCATTCATGAGACCAGCTTCAATTATGACTGGTAATTGTTTCATTAAACGAGCACGATCTTCTTCTGGTGCGAATGGTATCATCTGGGCAAAACTTGCTTGTTTATCAATAGAATCATTCATGAGACCAGCTTCAATTATGACTGGTAATTGTTTCATTAAACGAGCACGATCTTCTTCTGGTGCGAATGGTATCATCTGGGCTGTTTTTTTTAGAACATATATATTATTATCTGTTAAACCTATCTCAATTAAACGAGTGCGATCTTTTTCTAATGCAAATGATATTACTCCAATTGTTGTTTCTCGTATAAATGGTCTCTTGTGTATCAAACCTATCTCAATCAAACGAGCACGATCTCCTTCTGGCGCAAATTGTATCATTTTTACTAATATATCTTGTATTAAACAATTTTTATTTGTCAAACCGGCTTCAATTGCGTCTGTTATTTGTTTTGTCAAACGAATACGATCTTCTTCTGGTGCGAATTGTATCATTTTGATTGACATCTCTTGTATAAATTTATCAGTATCTGTTAAACCTATTTCAATCAAATGTGACATATTTTTTTTTGGTACGAATTGTATTATTTCAATTGATCTTTGTCGTAATGATATATCTCGTCTTTCTAAAGCATTTTCTATATGTACGGGTAGTTTATTTAAAAATTCCTCTACGCTTCGTGTATATCGTTCTATATCTGTATCATTCAATGTTTCTCCTGGAAATTCATACATAGAAATAGACTCATGCATAGTCGATAATAGTGTATCTGTTGGAGGAACTGGTTGTGGTTTTTCGTGTGGTATGTTATTACGTCCTTCTATTTCCATATTATCTTTCGTTTGTTTGAATCAATTTGGGGATGCATAAAGATGATAACTAGTAATGAGTAACTGGTAACTAGTTTTTTATTAATTTTTTCAGTTGATCTTATAAGACCGTTTAATAACCGAAAAGAATCTTTGGTTATTAGTCCTAATTTAATAAAATCTGTTTGTTCTGTGAATTTTAAATCTTTGGCTAGTAGTAGAAAATTTTGTATTTCGGCAATAGATCTACGGGCTTGATAATAAAATCTAATTTTATCTTTGAAATGATATCTTTCAAAACCTTCTGCAATATTTGCGCCAATAGAAGATGACGCTCTTCTCATTTGACTTATCAATCCATATTTTTCATCAGTAGGAAAATCTTTTGTAATAATATAAATATGTAATGTTAATTTACGTGCTTTCTTCCAAGTATCTAAATCATAAAAATTATTAATACTCATGTATTATTAACTAGTTACTGATTACTAATTACAGATTACTATAAAATTAAAGTTCTACTTTCACATTCTCACGTTCTGACACATCTTCTATTTCGAAGAATGTATAAACTTTGAATGAAAGCATACCAGCGATAATGTTGGTAGGGAAGCTTTGGAGTTTTGTATTGAAATCACGAACATTACCGTTGTAAAATCTACGTGATGCCATTATTTTATTTTCAGTATCAGAGAGTTCATCCATGAGTTGCATCACATTTTGATTTGCTTTCAAATCTGGGTATGCTTCCATCGCAACTTTTATATCACGCATGAGTGAGTTTAATTTTGTTTCTGCTTTTGCGATACCTTCTGTATTACCAGCTTCTTGTGCAGTCATTGCGTCTGCACGAGATTTTGTTACGTTTTCGAGTAATTCACGTTCGTGTGTCATATATCCTTTGACACTGTTTACCAAATTTGGGATGAGATCATGACGACGTTTTAGTTGGACATCGATATCAGACCATGCTTCGTCTGTACGATTGCGAAGACGGATGAGGCCATTGTAGAGTGCGATGATCCAAAGGACTATTAACACAACAAGACCCAGAATGAAATATAATGCTGTCATATATGTATATGATTAAGTGGTATGAACCACAGTAAATAATTTTTTAATTAATATTTTGATATATCTAAGTTTGAAACTTTATCATCTTTATATATAACCCTTGCAGAATTATAAGAATTATGCGATAATGTTCCTATATATTGTATCTATTTTTAATCATTTCGTCAATTATGACTACTATTATTTTATTTTTACTTATTTTAGGTCTTCTCGTGGTTGTCCATGAGTGGGGGCATTTTATTACAGCACGCAAGAGTGGTATGAAGGTTCATGAGTTTGGTTTTGGTTATCCACCACGAGCATTTGGTTTTTATCGTGATCCGGTGACAAAAAAAATAATATGGATATGGGGAAAAGGAAAGAGTAGTCTGAAAAAAACAGTATCAGGTGATGAACAGCAAGATGAATTTCCTGCAACATTATGGTCATTCAATTGGTTACCACTTGGTGGATTTGTACGTATAAAAGGTGAAAATGGTGAAGAAGCAGGCGATAATGATAGTTTCCAATATCATAAAGCATGGAAACGTATTATGGTATTGGTTGCAGGAGTAACAATGAATTTTATTTTGGCAGTGGCTATATTGGGATTTGGTTTTATGATTGGTTTGCCAACAGATTTGTCACAAGGTGTTGATGCCAATGCAATTATAGTAGAAGAAGCTGGCGTATTGGTACAACAAGTCAATGCTGACTCTCCTGCAGATAGTGCTGGTGTACAATTTGGTGATGTGATAAAACATATTGGAGATATGGACATAAAAACTGTTGCAGATGTGCATACGATACTTGAAAACAAAGTAGGTGAAACACTCACTCTTCGTGTACAGCGTGGAAATGAGCTAGTAGATATGACGATTATTCCAGAAGCTGTCGAAGGCCAGTCTCGTGCAATATTGGGTGTAGCGATTGCAGAAGCTGGTGTCGTACGATATCCATGGTATATCGCATTGTACAAAGGTTTGTTTGCTGCGACATTTGGTCTTATCAATATTTTTGTTGCATTTTATTTTCTTATAAAAAATTTAATATTAGGACATGGTTTATTATTTGATATTGCAGGACCAGTCGGTATTGCAACCGTCGTCGGACAAAGTGCAAAACTTGGGTTTAATTATGTATTGAATATTACGGCGATGTTGTCACTCAGTCTTACTGCTATCAATATTTTACCGATACCAGCACTCGATGGTGGACGTGTATTATTCATTATTATAGAAAAAATAATCCGCAAACCAGTACCAATGAAATATGAACAAATTGCACATACGATTGGCTTTGTATTGCTTATGCTGTTAGTTGTCGTTGTAACATGGCGAGATGTTGTAAGAATTTTGTAATGCTATTATGACTTTAAATTCTCAAGATAAAGAAAATATAAAGAAGTTTCTTGATTGTAAAATGGCAGATTTTTTAAAACCTCTTGATCCAGATGGTATTGTTGCGCGGTTATGTGAACGTCTACAAATTAAACTGCATTTAGTAATTGATAACGCAGACAATAAAAATAATTTATATAATTTTATTCGATCTGAACTTAAAAAAATTTTGGTTGATGCGGCGAGAGAAATAAAAGACTTGACACAAGATGGAGTCACTGATTTTGAACAAACATTACGTCGTGATATACATTTTCCGCTTACTCATTTTATTCAAGATTTAAAAAAAGATAAAGGAGAAAAATTTGGTCCACCACGTGAGGGTAATGGTAAAAAAATATAATTTGTATGAACTTCAGTCTAGAAGAAAAAAATCGTATAAAAGATTTTTTAAAACAATGTCTAGGTGATTTGTATGCTACAGACTTTAATCCAGGTATCGTCGGTGTTGATCATGATGAATTAAAAGATGAATTATTTCGAATAGTAGATGGGTTACAATCTATGTCTGATCTTCGTAATTCATTATATCCAGTATTTCGATTTATATTTAATAAAATTACACTGAGTGGTATACACAGACAAGATAAAATATTTATCAATTCAGCAATCGAACAACATATACAAAAACCACTCGATCGTTTTTTGAAAAGAGAAGATCATAGGGAAAGTGATGAGGTTAAAAAAGAAGGTGAAAAAAAAGGTGATTTGCATGATTTTCACAAAAAACGTTTGAAAAAATTGATAAAAAAAGGAGTAGAGGCTATATGTATAAACAAGATCACTGGAGAAAGATTACTTTCTGATTTTAATCGAGATTTATATATAGCAGAATTACAAAGAATAGTTGATGAAAGTATTTCGTTGGATGGATTAGAAAAAACATTTGTTGAATACATGAAAAACATAATTAAATCTTTGGCTGGAAGGGAGAGCATAACTGAAATAGGGAGTAAACCTGAATTTAGATATGTGAGTGATCTAAGTCTAAGTGTATTAAATGAGATTCGTAGATTGAGAGATCCACAAACTGAAGGGTCTAAAATAGGTGAGGGTGCACAAGTTATTAGACTTCGTACTCGTAATACAAGAAAATAATAATATATACTATGATTATATCTGATGAAATGAAACTGATAATAAAACGACAAATAGATTGTTCTCTAGATGAAACATATGTTCCGAATAAAAAAGAACTGGCAAGAATACGTATAAAAAAAGAAGACTTGGCAAGAGATTTGAAACAAATCGTCGATACTGTACAAAATTATAGAGATGTACGTATTTTATTTGCTAGTTTTTTTGAGAGATTTTTTAGACGTACATTATCTCAACGGTTTTTTGGTGATTTTTTGTCTCAAGAAGCATTAGAATTTCAAATAAGACAATATTTACAAGAGCCATTGATCATGTTTGTAGAAATGGTAAAATTTGAAGAGAGAAAAAAAGAGCTAGCTCAAGAAGACGATGGTTTACAAGAATTTGATGATAACAAAAAAACTGAATATAAAACATATATAAACACTATTGTTCATGATATGTTTGACAGGATAAAAAAAGGAGAAGCTTTGTGGGGGAGGACAAAAGTAGATAATTTGGTTGAAGATATGTGTGGTCTTATTGATAGGGCAGAAAATAAAATGGGATTATTAGAGTTATTACACAGACATAAATTAGATATAGTAAATATGATACGTGATGAGATTGGGAGATTGGATTTTCCACGTCGTGAATATCGACTTCATATATTGGGAAAAGTTTTTGATATATTTGATATGTTTGATGAAACGTATGTATGTGCACGAGAAGCAACAAGAGAAATACATGTAGAACAGCAACCTCCAAAAAATCCTGAAGTATCTATGTCTAAAAAATAATATTTTTATATGAAACAAGAATTAGAACAATTACAACAACATTTTCAAGAACGCTTGTCCGCGATAAAAGATAGTGATGCACTTGAAGTATTGAATCAAGAATTTTTTGGAAGAAAGAATGGTTCATTGTCTATTCTTATGAAAGAATTGGGAAAACTTTCTCAAGATGTGCGCAAAGAAATGGGAAAATTTGCCAATGATGTAAAAACTATCATGGAGGATGCGATGAACAAAAAACAACAAGAATTGGCACATGCATCATGGGGCGCGATTGCAACAACCGAAGCGATTGATATGAGTGAGCCTACATTTCCATCTGTACGACAAGGTCATATGCATCCGATGACAATTGTTCACAATGAGTTGGAAGATTTGTTTACGTCGATGGGATTTATGGTATTGGATGGACCAGAACTTGAAAGTGATTATTATAATTTTGAAGGGTTAAATATTTCAAAAACACATCCAGCACGAGATAGTCAAGATACATTTTTTATCAAAAATAATCCTGAATGGGTGATGCGTACACATACATCACCAGTGCAGGTACGTGCTATGCAAAAATATGGTGCGCCATTACGCTCTGTCGTATCTGGACGTTGTTTTCGTAATGAAGCGACTGATGCAAGTCATGAGCATACATTTTATCAAATGGAAGGTATTGTTGTAGACAAACATATTTCTGTTGCACATCTTATTGGTACGATGAAAGAATTATTATCTGGTGTTTTGCGTCGTGAAGTAGAAGTACGTCTTCGTCCAGGATATTTTCCATTTGTCGAACCAGGATTTGAATTGGATATGAAATGTTTGGTGTGTGAGGGACAAGGTTGTGGTGCGTGTAAACACAGTGGTTGGATTGAAACATTACCATGTGGGTTAATACATCCACGTGTATTGGAGGCTGGTGGACTTGATCCAAAAGAATGGCAAGGTTTTGCGTTTGGTCTTGGTTCTATGCGACTTGCGATGCAAAAATACAAAATCGAAGACATACGACATTTACATACAGGAAATATGAAATTTTTGGAACAGTTTTGAGATTACGAATATCCAGATAATCTTGATTTACGGATAGTCTGTAATATAAATAACAATAATTAATTTCTGAAATATGTTAGTTAGTTACAAATGGCTCAAACAATATGTTGATTTACCAGATTCTTTGACAGCAGAAGAATTGGGATTGAAATTGACCATGACGACTGTCGAAGTCGAAGGAATAGAAAAACAAGGAAAAATACTTGATAATATTGTTGTAGGACATGTAAAAAAAGTAGATAAACATCCAGATGCAGACAAGCTTGTTGTGGCAATAGTATCTGATGGTACAGATGATTTTCAAGTCATTTGTGGTGGAATTAATGTGGTGGAAAATATGAAGGTTGCCTATGCAAAAGTTGGTGCACGTGTGCATTGGCATGGTGAAGATGAGTTGGTAGAATTGACGCGTGTGACAATACGTGGACAAGAATCATATGGTATGATTTGTGCGTCAGAAGAAATCGGTTTGGCAGATATGTTTCCGGCAAAAGATGAACAAGAAATATTAGATATATCTCATATTGATGTACAAGTCGGCATACCACTTGCTGATGCACTTGGTTTAGATGATATCGTATTTGATATTGATAATAAATCGATGACACATCGCCCTGATCTGTGGGGGCACGTTGGCATGGCACGTGAAGTTGCAGTAGCATACAAAAAACCATTAAAAACATTTGATTCAGGAAAAATATCTGCAGGAAAAGGATTAGATCTATCTGTGACCGTA
>Ga0210057_1008083_pt1 | contig 12555 bp, 14 predicted proteins | sample CryGeyCG2114_010_2_FD_183968 | JGI IMG/M metagenome (GOLD analysis project Ga0210057, IMG submission 183968) | Groundwater microbial communities from aquifer - Crystal Geyser CG10_big_fil_rev_8/21/14_0.10 (SPAdes) (version 2) | ecosystem: Environmental > Aquatic > Deep subsurface > Groundwater ... | reverse complement strand
GAAGGAAATTGGTAGGACTTTCCTTAGATTTCCCTGCCTCCCCTTGCGGGGCGTTAGGGATAAGGAAAACCCATCACCCACTCAACCCCGGAAGTGTAGCATACTCGTTTTAAAAAGTAAAGAGAATATTAACTTCTCAAGTCAGTAGTGGGGGTAAAACCTTATTCCTCCCCTACCCCCGCTTCCTCCGGCCCTTCCAGCTCCATCGTCTCCACGCCCGCTGCTTCGCCGGTGATTCGCAGCACATCCTTGTCAATTTTTCCCAATTCTTTGGATGCGCGGTTGTAGGAGGAAACGGTCGTATCAATATTTTTCCCCAGCCGTGCCATATATTCCTGATATGCGAAAAGGTGTTTGCCGAGCTTCTCCACCTGCCCGATGATCTCGTGCGCCTGCTCGGATATTTTCTGGTTGCGCAAGCCCTGCAACACCGTCTGGAGGTACGCGAGGAACGAGGTTGGCGACACGATGATGACCTTCTTCTGTCCCGCGTAACGGATGAGGTTATTGGTGTCCTCGGTCACCATCCCCACTTTATTGATGAGGAGGTCGTAGTAGACCGCCTCGGACGGTATGAACATGAACGCAAAATCCATCGTGTTCTCCTCCGGCTTCACATATTTTGATGTCTCATCAATGCGCATCTTGAGGTCCTGAACGAACGCGCTCTCGTAGCGCTTGCGCTCCGCGGGGTCGTGTGCCTCAATGATACGGTTGTAATTTTCCAGCGAGAACTTGGAGTCCACCGGAATGATGCGCTTGTCTACGAAGACCACCGCGTCCACAATAACGCCATCCGAAAATTCATACTGCATTTTGTACGAGCCGGGCGGGAGCACGTTCTGGAGCACGGTTTCCAGATAATACTCACCCAAAATCCCCCGCTGCTTCGGGTTCTTCAGGATGTCCTGTAAGCTCTGGAGCTGGTCCGCGAACCCCACCACCTGCTTATTCGTTTCATCCAGGCGCACGAGGCGCTCTGTCACATCGCGGACGATCTTCGCGCTCGCCCCGAACTGCTCGCGGATGGCGCGGGTGGATTCCGAGAGCTTGGAATCCAGCGTGCGCGAAATCTCGTTCATCTGGTTTTGGAGGAGTAAGAACGATTTATCCTCGCCCGCGGGCTTTTCCACCTGCTTTTGGCGCTCTATAAAGCGCCACACGAGCACGCCGACGGCGACGATGCCGGCGAGGATGACCGCGAGGAGTATTGTCTCTACCATGCTTTCAGTATACCCCATTGGAAGTATCCGTGACCAGCGTTTCATGTTTTGGAAATCAGCGGAGGTTTTACCAGTATTTCAACATTCACTTCAAACTGGGTATGTGGGTATGCCCAACGAGCAGTTTTCGGCGCGGAGAGGCAGCTGGTCTCGGCGCACCACATGATTGAGTATTAGCTCGACATATTCGTCCCCTCGTCCATCTTCACGGTCGGACGTTTTTCATCAATATTAATCGGCCGAAGGGGATGCGGGTAGCCACTGGGGGTTCGTGGGGTATGCTACCGCATGCGGTAGCAAGATGTGAGGGGGGTTCTATTTAGGAGTTAGTCGCGAATTTGCTGTGGTTTTAGCCGGTAGCAGGTAGTATGGGTAGCCACCGGGGGCGCGCGGGGTATGCTACCGCATGCGGTAGCGAAAGGTCTCGCTTGGCAGAGGTTTTTGGAAGCCGCTATCCTCAATTCAGTCACGTACGTGACTGAATTGAGGAAAAAGGATTTTTCCCCTTTCTCAACCGAGTCGTTAATTCAGCGAAACAATCGTCCCGATGGCGATAAGGAGGAGTATCGCAATAGGCACGTTTCCCGCAAGAAGCGCGTAGGAGAGTGCCCGCGCGGAACTGAAGAGGCGTACGCCTAAGGCTGTATTCACGAGTACCATAACAACCCCGAGACCCCAGAGGCAGTACAAGCTCCCCACCCCTCCGAAGAGATCGGCGCCACTCTCCCCTATGTGGAGCACGAGCGGCGGCTCGAGATTCCCCACGCTTACGAGAACAAGCGTGAGCGAAACGAGGAGGAGTGCAATGCTCACCCCCGCGCAGGCGAGGAGAAACCGAGATCGGACGAACACCATCATAGAATCACACGAATCACACGAATACTAACCACGAATAGCACGAATGAGCCCCCAAGCGTCCTTTCTGTATCCCCTTCATGCCAGTCAGTAATTTCATGAAACGATGAACATTATTTCACCTTCTTCTCCACGTCATCAACCGCTTTTCTAATATTTTCCATCCCCCTCCCTTGTTAGAGGCAAAAAATTGAAATGTAACGAAAGATATTATCTCGTCACGCTGATGGTGGTGCCCAACTCAGCGCCCGGAGCACAGACGGTGACGCGGCCACTGCCGCTTTTTGTCACACGATACCCGGTGCCATAAGTAGAGGTCGCTGATGGATCAACCGGCATTGAAACCAGATACGTTTCGCCATTGGTCAACACCGAAAGATCGATAAGACCCGCGCAACTCCCAGCTCCCATCATGCATATCTCGTTTGTCGATACGGCCGCACATGTAGAGCTCGCGATCGCAGCTGGTAGGGTGCCGGTATTGTCTACCGCATACTGATGTACGGCATTCAAAATCGTATTGATATTGCTCCAGCGCTGGGAATTCCTCGCTTGGGCAAATTGCCGCGCGGGGTTGATTGCCACAATTACCACTGCCGCCAAAATGGCGATGATACCGATAACCAAGAGAATTTCAATTAACGTAAAGCCGCTTTCGCGAGCTTTTAACTTTGAACTCATAGCTTTCATATAACACATAGTTTTACTATTTTTTTAGCGGAGCAATCACTCATAATCCATCCTTCCCTCCCCTCACCCATCTCTATTCTATATCATTTGTCGTTTTCCTCCAAGGGGGGTGGGTTGCTCCTGATAAATCCTGGGAAACTGCGAATAACGAGCGCCTGGCCCTCCCCGGGCATCGAGCCAACCCGAGGGGCCTCTTCTGTTTTTCTCCTATTCCCCTTCCATTCTTCCTCCGTTTCCCTCTGGCATCCCCATCACCGGCAGGGAAGTTGCCGAGAGTTTTTTTGCCTCATAGAAGGGCCTGATGGCCTGTTGGTACATTACGAAGCCAGAAAAGGCGAAAACAAGAGAGAGGAAAAAAAGAACGAGGAGCGAATTGCTGGTTATAAACGTCCTGATTGCCGTAGTTTTTCTTAGATATCCCAATGTCAGCAAATCCAGTTTTCGTGGAACTTCAAATTTTTCAGCCGGCACTTGGTTCAAGAGGTTGATATCGTAAGATTTACTGCTTGACCCCCGCATCGCCAGCCCGGCAACGGTGGCGAAAAGGATTGCTTCAGGAGCATTTTTGCCCAATACCTTCTTCCACCTCACTATTTTTGAAGGATTAGCGACGCTCACCTCCACTTCTAACTGTTTGGCCAGATATTCATCCAATTTCGGCAAGAGTGCCGAGCCGCCCGCCAAAATAATTCTCTTTACCGGCTGAAAGTAGCTACCCTCATGATGCTCAATGGCTCCTTTTATCCCTTGAACTATCTCCGCTAATTTCGGCTCTAAAATCGGTAGAATATTTGCCGGTCCATCTAACCGAAGACCGACCGTCTTCTTTATTTTTTCCGCTTCTTCTTCGGGAACCTTCAACTTTTCTGCGATGGCGTCGGTAAATTCTTGACCAGCAACGGGAACGCTTACCGACGATCTTAGGAAACCGCTCTGGTCGAAGATACTCACATTGGAGGTCCGCGAACCGATATCAACAATCATCTGTGAAAAATCTTCTTTCTCTAGTAAAGTCCTTGCTAAGCTCATTGACTCAATATCCAGCGCAACCAGGGTGAGCCCCAATTCGCTCATAACGGTCACGTATTTATCCACGATGTCTTTCGGAGCGCCGACAAAAATAACTCTTTCCCGGGGTTCTTTTACGCCAAGTGGGGCAGGCAGGAGTTGCCAGTCGTAATAGATACTGCCCATATCATAGGGAATCAGTTTTCTAACCTCTTCTTCTACGAGGTGGCTAAGACGGCGTCTCAATTCTTTTTTTCTTGAGTAGAAAATAGATTTTAGCCAACCACGCTTATCGACAAAGGGCAACTCAAAATGGTGAAGAAAGATCTTCGATTCCGGGAGCGAAGCGATAACCCTATTGGTGGAAATTTTTCTTGGCGATGCTTGGGACAACGTTTCGGCGATTTTTCTTTTTAAAATTTCCGCTTTGATAATCTCACCGTTCCTCGTAATGCCTTCTTCCAAAATTGCTCTTCCATAGGTAGCGACCCTGAAGTTGCCGAACGGCTTCAATTCCAAAATTTCTATTGAGCCGTCGGAGATGTCTATTCCGAAAGCTCCATCGAGTCTGATGTTTAAGATTCCCAAGATCGCCCGACCGATTCTTTGGAGAAATCTTTTAGTTGCTTCCATGCCCAGTAGTAGAAACTCGATTAATTTATTTGATACAATGCGACCTTTTGATATTGCTTGGATTTTTACTCAGCGGTGTTTTATCTCATACTTCCAGCCCCGCTTAGCGGGACCAATCGAGTTTTCACTACTGGGCATGGTTGATTTAAAAATCTGCCACCTCTTCCCATCCGGAAACCGTTACCGCCGGACTTATTTGGGAAATGCTCACTTTTAACTTTCTGGTATAGCCAGAGACGGTGCTTTCTGTCTTCAGGGTTTTTGAATTGCCGCTCCCCTCCACGGCGAGAATGTCGCAGCTTTCCCCGTCCACAATTATGCTTTCACCGCCCGCATAATTCAATATGCTTATCACTTTCATTAATCCCGCCTCGGCGCAGAGATTAGCCAATGCCAGGGCACGGTGAGCCATTTCTTTACCTGAACTCACATCAGCTTCTCCAAGGGAGCGCAAAGAAACGCCGACGCTGACCACTAAAACTAAAGCCCCGATTATAAGCATGGATATTAGGGCGATAAACCCCGCTTCGCCACGCGGATTTTTGCGGATTGCAACGGATTTATACAGATCCGTTTTATCTGTTGTAATCTGTTTATTCAGTGTAGCCATAGCTATTTTTTTCTGATGTTTGCGGTAGTATAAAAAGTTTTTTCAAAGTCATATTCCTGTCTGTTTTCTGGATTGGAGGGTTTGGCGGTCATCTGAATTCTTACCGTGCCGGGCGTACCGGGGTAGGAAATGTTTGAAAATTGAAGATTAGTCACGACTACTTCACTTGACGTCAAATCAACCGCCGACCCCGTGTCTTCGGTAATTCGCACTACCCCGCTTGATAAGTCAAACACCGTGGGGTTTTTGCTTGAAGACGCCATCTGTAATGAAAGCGCGGAAGCAGACGCTCCTTGCGCCGGGCTATTGATCGCCTGCGCATTACGAACCCCGTCCGCAATCTTTTCCATGGTAAAGCGGGAAATTTGGCTCACTTCTTCAATTGCCGTCAATTTTGCTTTACCAAAAAGCACGTTCAACCCGATAGCTCCTACCACAAGCAAGACAATCCCGACGATGCCGATGTAAAGAATAAATTCGATTAATGTGAATCCTTTCTGCATAATGTCTTTAATTTGGTTCAAAGATGACCAACTCCTGATCATCCCCACCGCCCGCAAAGTCAACTGAAACGTACTTAGTGCTCCCGTCGCTCATAATAAATTTGATAATAAAAGCGGCGCCGGCCATGGTGCCATTAAAACCTATACGATTAATATTTTTCACTCCGGCGCCCTGCGCTAATGTAAAATCGCCTATATTAAGCTCCGCGCCGGATGGTTGCCTGCCATCAGGAGTTCCAACGCCGTTCCATATCCATACGTCTGCACCATCTATCCTGATTTGTTTAACGAGCTGGCCGTTGCTCCACCACACTGTCATTTTATCTATTGTAATACTGCCTGATCCCGTGTTTTGAATAGTGATTCCCTGCAATCGTTTATTACCTCCGGCAAGCGCGGCATTGCTGGTATCAACTGTCAATTCCCCGGCTTGACCCTGCGTCTGATTCCAGTCGGTAAGATAATCGGTCAGGGTAACCGAATTCTGGCGGGCTTCTGTAAATTGCCAAGTGACAATTCCATCAACCTTTTTCGTATCAATATCAATGTCTGTCACCGTGATGGTTCGAGCGAATTGGTCCTGGGTATCAGAAGTCCCTGAGAATGTCCATTTATTCCCGGAAAGCGCAATGCCGTGGCTGCCGGCGGTAAGATTGTCAAAATCAGCATCACGGATGGAGCGGGCCGCCTCTAATCCTTCTTGAGCCAACAAAGTCGCCTGCGTTCGTTCCACGCCCTGCCGAGACGATACGTTCGCGTCTAAAACCAGGAAACCAATGGTAGCGATTCCAATAACAAAAATACTCAAGGCGATCAATGCCTCTACCAAGCTCTGACCGGCTTCGCTACTTGGTTCTCTCTTGTATGGAACTCTCTCCTGTTTTAGCAACTCCTCAAAAGCATTTCCATATATACTTTCTTTAAGCCCTGGCCCTAATTCGTTATAAATTTTCATAAACAAACCACGGAGTAGATAAGATTCCTTTTCGTATAGTAATGGTTGCTTATTTTTAGTGGCGGCTATCATATATGGTATCAGTTTTATCTGTTGTAAGCCGTTTTATCAGCGTAAATTTACTGGCGCTCTACTTTGCCCTGTGAGTTTAGATTGAGAGATAAACTATCACTCCCCGATGCAATGGCAATCGTTCCTGTTACAGAGGGTGAGCCAGTAAGTTTTGCAAAAACCACTTCCTCGATGCCGCTCACTGTAACCCCGCTGGCTAAGGCAAAACTTTCGTCCTCGCTTTGGATTCTTGAAGCGTACGAATTCCCCTGAAACAAAACATAAGAATCGGTCAGGAATTTTATACCGAAGGCGCTATCGTTCTTTTGAAACATCGCTTGAGCCTCAGCCCGACGCAGATTGCTTAAAAGGGTGTCCACCGACTCATCGAGTGATTGTGTTTGAAAAAAGCGGATTCCGACCGGCACCGTCAGAGCCGTAATTACGGTGCCCAAGGCTACCACCAGCATCAATTCCAGGAGCGTGAATCCTTTCACCCCATTAGAAACCTTCGTCCGTGTCATCATAATCCAAGTATTTTGCTCCCGTCGGCAGCGGTTCAGAATTTCTAACGTGGCTCACAGGGCCATTACTGGCTCAACCCTCGCGTCAATTCGTAAATCGGTATGATGATTGAAAGAGCGACAAAACCCACCATGAGCGCTATAAAGACAAGGAGCGTTGGTTCAAGGGTGGTCGGCAATTTTTTCGTCTTGTTCTTTACTATTTTTGAATAAAACTCGGCGAGGTATTTGAAGGAAATATCGAGTGTGCCGCTTTTCTCGCCGGTTGCAACGATACTCGTGAAATTTCTCGGATAAAGCCCGGGATAATCGTTCATCGCTTGCGAGAGGGAAATTCCTCTACTAATCCTTTCTTTCATTATCTCCAGTGATTCCCGATAAGTAATATTGGTCGCTGCCTCCGAGATAATCTCCAGGGCTTCATTTAATGGGAGGCCGCTTTTTAAAAGAGTGGAGAAGAGTTGTGAGACAAGAGCCAGTTGATAATCAATTACCAGATTGCTGAAAAACGGCATATGGATATAGAAAGCGTGGATCATTTTCCTTATCGGCCTCAATCTGTTAAGTGAGATAAAACCGATCACTACTCCGATAATGGCTACGAGCGCCAAAAACCAGAATTTCTCAATAAAGACCGAGAAGGCCAAAAGGAGGCGAGTTGCCAGCGGTAATTTGACCCGGAGCTGCTCGAAAAGAGGCACCAGCTTGGGCAAGACATACACCGCCAGCAACCCTCCTAAAAGGAGGGTTGCGGTCAAAACAAACTTAGGGTAAAGCAAGGTAGTCCTAATCTCCTGCCGAAGGTCATAATCGCGCTCAAACCATTCAGCCAGAAAATCAAGATTTTCTTCCAAGGTGCCGCTCTTCTCCCCGGCTTTTAAAAGGTTGATGAAAACCCCTCCGAATATTTCTTTCTCTTTGGCCAGCGCCTCCGAAAGAGGCGTGCCCATTTCCACCTCTTTTTTCACGCCGCGAATAATTCTGCCGAATCTTTCTGATTCTGCTTGGTCAGCCAGAGAAGACAGTGCCTCATTGATAGTTACCCCAGTTCGCAGCATGACTGCCAAGTTTTTTGTGAAATCCACTTTCTCTTGTGGAGCTATCCGTGCAAACATAATGCTAGCCCATGGCCACCCTGATTACTTCGCTTATAGTAGTGATTCCTTGGAAAGCTTTTGCGATGCCGTCATGCATCATAGAAGTCATTCCCAATTCTGCCGCCTTTTTATCAATGACAATAGCCGATGCCTTTTGGGTGACGAGGGAATGAAGTTCATCGGTCATTTCCATCACCTCGAAAATGCCGATTCGGCCGCTATACCCCGTGCCGTCACACATGGGGCAGACATCGCCGTTGCCGATTTTCCCCGTTCCTCGGTATAGCTTAATTTTGGAAAGGTCGGATTCCCCCCCTATTTCCTTGAGAAGCGTTGAAAGGTGGGACTCCTTTTTTAAGACCTCCAATTCACTCTCGGTTAAGGCGTAACTAACCCGACACTGCTCGCACGTGCACCTGACTAATCGCTGAGCTACCACCACATTTACTCCGGAGGCAACCACAAATGGCTCGATGGCCATCTCCAAAAGTCTCGGGAAAGTCGTGGCGGCATCGTTGGCATGCATCGTTGACAGCACCAGGTGCCCGGTCATCGCCGCATTCACCGCGATACTGGCCGTTTCGTTATCTCTTATTTCCCCCACCATAATAATATCCGGGTCTTGCCTTACGATAGAGCGAAGACCGGTGGCGAAGGTGAGGTCCTTTTTAGGATTGACTTGAATTTGCTGCACGTGCTCGATGTCGTACTCCACCGGATCCTCAATGGTCATAATATTCACCTCCGCCTTGTTGAGAACCTGCAAAATCCCGTAAAGGGTGGTGGTTTTGCCTGAACCGGTCGGCCCCACTGCCAACACCATCCCGTAGGGTTTAGCAATGGCTCGCTTGACTTTCAGGAGGTCAGAACCCGAAAGGCCCAGCTCTTCCAACACCAGCCGCCGCGACCGTTCGGAAAGCAATCTCAAAACGACATTTTCGCCATCCGTAACCGGCAACACCGATACCCGAACATCAAACCGGGCGTCCCCTATCTGGTAACCAAACCGGCCGTCTTGGGCCGCCGCCTGCTCATCGGTTCTGAGACGAGACATTATTTTTATCCGGAAAACAATCTTTTCGTGCAAGTGCTTAGGGAAAGAGACCACTTCGTGGAGAACCCCGTCAATTCTAAAACGCACCCCCACTTCTTTCTCTGCGGGTTCAATGTGGATATCGGAAGCCCGATTGTCATACGCGTATTCCAAAAAGTAATTAACCAGTTTTACGATATCCTCTTCGTCCTGAGGGCGGGTTTTTAAATCTTCGATAACCGCCCGCACTCGCTCCCTGAGATCGCTCCGGTAGCGCCTCAATACTTCTTCCATCTCCAGCGGCGTGGCGTAGAAAACTTCAACGGGACCGCCGGTCTTCCTCTCAAGAAGCTTGATGAATTCGTAATTTTCCGGATTGGAAGTGGCGAGTTTTAGCCCTGTCGGCGCCCGGTCAAAAATAATTGCCTGCTGAGAGCGGGCAACCACCTCGGGAATTATATTCAGAAACTCGTCGAGGATTTTTACTCTCCTCAAATCAATGAAGGGGCAGTTGATTCCCTCGGCAATTATTTTTCCGAGATGCTCATCGGAGATAGCCCCTCTTTCTACCAGGGCCCGCTCCAAGGGTGTATTTGTTTTTTCTGCCTCTTCGAGAGCGCTCTCAAAATCGGCCTTGTTCACGTAACCGCGCTCAACTAACAATGCTCTCAACTTTTCGTTCGTAATGCTCATTTTTTATAGATTTTTTATCTTCGCCTTTCTCAATAAATAATCGTTTACGGGCTTTCCTGGATTACCAGCTTGCTCACACGCAGAGCCATTGCCGACGCCACTCCGATTAAAATAGAGAGAATTGCTTTTGCATTCTTTCTATTTGCCATATTTCATTCAAATTATATCAAAAGAAAACTGCTTTCCCAAATCCGCGGCCAACCGGAAAAACCCATGCGGCAACCACGAGAAATGCGACTACAAACCGCAATGCCCTGTTTCTTTTCATCGTTTCCCCATCGTGCTTTATCTTAACTCATAGCGCGGCTCTCTTCCACGTAATTTCCCCATAACCTCCGCATCTAACTCTCTTCTCTCTTCCAGCTCGCTCTTTCTTACGTGCTCTTCTTCTTCCTTTCCCATCCGCCTCTCAGTTCGCTACCGCATGCGGTAGCGCCATTTTTTTACATTCCCCATTCTCTCTTTCCACTTCTTTTCTACTTCCCTTCTCTCCTTCCCCCACCGTTTCCTCCTAGCCTGCTACCGCATGCGGTAGCGAACTCTCCATATGTTCACCGCAGGTGGTCCAAAAACTTCCAGCGCCCCTTTCCGCTTATCGTCGGCATATTGAGCCAATACTCAATCATAGGGTGCGCCGAGACCGGCTTCCCCTCCGCGCCACGTTTCTTTTTCCGCGCTTCCCTGTCCGACTCCCGCCGGCTCCGGTATGGCGACCGGCCTCTCATGCCTCTCTTTATCGCGCTCACTGTGCTCGGTGAAAGCCACAGCCGCCTCCCTATTTCCCTGTAGGTTCTGCCCTGTCCGATCAAAGCCATAACCGCCAGCCGTCTCACTATCAACCTCTTCTCGCTCGCGCTCAACACCGAATCCAACAGCAGGTTCAACTTTCTCTCCGAACCCGCTTTCTCCGCGGTTTCCAAAAACCTCTGCCAGGCGAGGCCCTCCCATTTCTTCCTCGGATTAAGTTTGACTGTCACGCTCATGGTAAAAACTACGGCAAATTCGCGGCTAACTTCTGAATAAACCCCACTCGCATCTCGCTACCGCATGCGGTAGCGTACCCCACGCGCCCCCGGTGGCTACCCGCATCCCCTGTAACCGATTAATATTGATGAAAAAATCCGACCGTGAAGATGGGCGAGGGGACGAACGGTGCGAGCCATCGCAGTTCATTCTACCACAAGCGTGTCCTCGCCGCGGCACAGGAGGAATCTCACTAGAATCGCATATCCCGCGTGTCACACGTTCCCCATCAATCGTACACCCGCACGGGGAAGGCGTAGCGATAGGTGGAATTCGTTTCGCTCACTGTTATCCCGACTGTATAATCCCCCGCGCGGGACCAGCGGTGGGAAATGAGCGTGGTCTGGTTCAGCGGCGCGGAACCCTTTTCCGTCGCGCCGTCGCCCCACTCAACTTCATATGAAGATTTACGATTGATCGCCAACACGAACGGGACATCCGCTCTTATGCTGATGGCCGCGGGCGGAGGCGGCACCGTAAACTGTCCTCCCTGCGCCGCGGGAACGGTGGCGGGGCTGGTCTGCACTGCGCCGCCAGGTGAAACACCCCCACCCTGCAAAGTTCCCGCGAGCGATGAAATTGCTCCACCCAGCGACGAGAGCGCCTCGCTCGTTTTATCTTTCACATATTGCTCCGCCGCTCCCGCCGCCTCCGAGAGATATGTGCCGGCGGTTTTCCCAGCCTTCTCCTTCGCGGCGGAAACGTTTTTCTCAACCGCCTTTTGAACGCCGCCGGTCACCTGGAGCGCTTTCTCCTTCAATTGCTCCCCTGTTGTACCGCTCCCGTTCCACCATCGCCCGTATGCCGCGTAGCCGCCGTATACCACTGCGCCGAGGAGTATCACCCAAAGCACTTTTATGAGCGCGCTTCTCATTTTCTGTTCCAGTGCTCTATTCTTAAAATAGTTCGAACGCATTTCGCCGCCTGCGGAGGCGACGGCCAGCCCCCAAAAATTTGAGCGGCTTCGCCGCGAACTTTGACAATTTCAAGTTTTTCTATGAGTTGATCATAACTCATTACAGTAAATTTTTCAAGAAAAATGAGCTTGAAAAATTTACTGCTTTGGCGGCAAATTCTTTAGCACATTTACAAAAAAAGCCCCTTTGGAGTTTTCGTCTTTGACGAATTCCGCAGGGGCGTGGCGAGAGGACATGGGTGCGAGTTCACTCGCGTTCAGACAGAACTCGATAGAGCACACCGCACTCCTTACCTTCTGCCTCGCGTTCAGCAATCTTTGCCTTTATGTCACTTGTGGACATGGCACTTGTTTCGCTGTGACGCTTAGAGTAGGTTTTCCTGCCAGGACGGGGTGGATCTATACCGAGCCTCGCTGCCCTTTCGTCCGATTCATCCGCCTTACGCTTCCAGAACGACATGACTATCACCTCCTTTCTGTTCTGTGTCAAAGTACTATGGCTTGAGTAAAGCACTAGCTTTTACCCCTCTAAATCGCACATTACACCAGATCAAAGAAAAAAGCAAGGCCAAAACAAAAAAACAGAAATTCTCAAGAATTTCTGTAACAAATAGTATGAAAAAATTTTCTTTTACAAAATGTGGTTCGAGACGATATCTTTCCGGTTTTTTGGCAGTTTTTGAAGAACGCGGCGAGCCCGCTTGCGGGCGAGCCGCACCAATCAGGCAGACGTATCTTTGC
>Ga0210057_1008082_pt1 | contig 12557 bp, 13 predicted proteins | sample CryGeyCG2114_010_2_FD_183968 | JGI IMG/M metagenome (GOLD analysis project Ga0210057, IMG submission 183968) | Groundwater microbial communities from aquifer - Crystal Geyser CG10_big_fil_rev_8/21/14_0.10 (SPAdes) (version 2) | ecosystem: Environmental > Aquatic > Deep subsurface > Groundwater ... | reverse complement strand
CTTTTGGTGTGCTGCGATGAAAAAGAAAAACCGGTTCAGTCTCGGTTTTATCAAGAACGGTTTTTGTTTTGAAACGTAAATCGGACATGGTACTGATTTGACTGGGATTTATCATAATTATGTATTGTTAATATAACAATAAACAATACACTTGTCAAACCAATATTATTTTTTTGTTAACTCATTTTAGAGAGAATATCTGGTAGAATATTGAATAAAAGTGACAAATATTCGCTATCAATTAACTATTTTTAACTAATTACAACTATTTTCAACTAATTTGGGGAGTGGTGTAATGGTAACACACTTGCCTTTGGAGCAAGTTACTCAAGGTTCGACTCCTTGCTCCCCAGCAATTTTTATTGCCCGCCAGCTGTAAGGAGGGGTTTTCTGGCGTCATAGACCAGTTCCAAACATAAACAAAAAGGTAGAGAATATCAAGCTCGATTTGACATCTCTTTTTGACAGAGTTAAATTACTTACTGGTTCTGACGCTCGAAATACACCCTTGAACGGGAAACTCTCCAGGCGAGCCCACATAAGTATGGAGGTTAAGGAGTCCTCCCAGAACTACTGCAGATTCCTGCAACAAATCCCCAACGAGGCTTCTGAAGCTAAACAGAGGTGAAACTATGCCACCCCAGGCACGAAAGCCCCACAGAAGGCGACACAGAGGTATATGGGCTTTATTAAGTTTGTGGGGTGAGTCCCAATTGTTTATTGTCCGATATTGTCATTTCTCTATAAGCATTAGATATGAGACAAGGACCAAAACAAATATTTTCTTCATTAAATTCGCAATTTCGTAAACGACAATTTAACTCCTCTAATCCTTTAAATCTGAATTCTCTCATTCTTGTTATTATTCTTTGCAAATCTTCCTGAAAAATATTGCCAAATTTGCGATCTCGCATCCAATTACAAATAAAAATATTGCCATTAATATCCATGTTTGCTAACAAAATTCCTCCGATACATCCATAATAATCTGCTTTATTGGGAGAAGCAAAAGCTATATCTCCAGAAACCAATTTTTTCTGATCAAATGGTAGGCTGTGGATTAAACACTTTAATTGAGTTTTTTGTTCTTCGGTTAAGTCAGAAATTGCATCAGTAAATGAAGAGGCTCTGCCAATAGGTCTATACTGCAATAAATAGGCAGGAATTCCTTTAGCAGTTGAATATTCTAATAACTGAAAAATATTCTCAACAGGATCATATCTCTCTCCTGGAAAACCTTTAAAATTAGCAGCAATGATTTGAATCCCTGGCGTTATATTTTGCTGCAACATCGCATCTAATCCCTTAAGGACTTCTCCAACAGAGTCTGTTCCTCTATACCAGTGGTAAAGCTCGGGGTCGAGGGATTCTATTCCTACCAAAACTTCAACACCAAATTTGGCTAAGAGTTTTGCCATTTCTTTACTAATAAGAACACCATTCGTATCTATCTCTATTCTGTAGCCAGATTGACTAAAAAGCCTTATTATTTGTTCGATCTGTTGGTGCCACAATATTTCCCCTCCAGTAAGATGGGAAGTGGTTATATTGGCAAGATCAAATTGCCTTTTAATCTCCTTTATTTGTTCAAAAGGCATTTCCTTTCCGTGGGGGTCAAAGTTTCCATAGCATAATTTGCATTGCTGGAAACATCGTGTCGTATATTCTCCAGCGATGTCATTTAAAGAAGGGTTTGTGGGCAAAACTTGTGATGAGGAGATGATTGCTTCTTTGCTCCTGCAGGGTATGATTGGGTTGTAAATCATAGGTTGTGTTTAATCTATTTTGGATAGGCTTGAAGAGATTCTTTGGGGAAACAGCCAACTTTATAAAAAGATTCACAAATAGAATTAGATGATATAAAATTGCCATAATTAAGATAAGATCTCGCCCTGCAGCCCCCCATACAAAATGATAGATATTTACATTTTTTACATACGCCCTTAATATCTGTCGGTTTTATTGCTCTTAAATCTTGCATTGTTGGATGATCCCAAATTTCTTTAAGTGATTTTTCTCTAATATTACCCAATATAAACTTTTTATAATTTAATAATCCGTCACAGGGAGCTACATCGCCATTTGCATGTATCCCAAGCAGACTGGGAAAAGAACAAACATAGCCACATCCATATTCAATTTCTTTTAATGAGGTTGGTATTAAAGCGGGAGGAATTAAAAGACCAATCTTTAAATTAGTTTTTTTCTTTTTATAAATTTCACCGAGCCTATTGAACAATTTATGTTTTTGCAGAGTGGTAATATCATTTGCTTCTGGAGATCTTTTCACTGGATAAAGAGTTACTATCCCAAATGTGTCTACTCCTAATTGAATTGCCAATTCCAAGATTTTTTCCATTTCGGTGTAATTACTTTTCATTAATGTTGAAATTATGGCTACTTTGGTGTTTTTTAATTCTTTTGTGGCTAGTTTTATAGTATTGGTTGCTCTTTCAAATGTTCCCTTTATTCCTCGAATTAAATCATGAGTATTACCTAAACCATCAATACTTATCTGGAAGGTTCTTAAATGTTTCAATTTCTTTAACCTTTTAATTATCGCAGGAGTTACTAATGTCCCATTGGTGCTGATATAAATCGCAAAACCATTTTTATCCGTATATTCCAAAATCTCTGTCATATCTGGTCGAGCAAAAGGTTCACCGCCAGTAAAGAAAATTCTAATCGCACCCATTTCTTTTAAATCATCTATTAACTTTTTAATCTCGTTTAACGAGAGCTCGTTTTCTAATCGTTTTCCTGCCAATGCATAGCATTGTTGGCATCTTAAATTACAAGCCATAGTTACTCTTAATGAAGCTGCTTGCAGTGGTTCTGCTCCTAAAAATTCTTTAATTTCTTTAGAGGTAGAAAGGGTTTGAATCATATTTAAAAATTAAAGACATTATTTTAAACATTCTTTTGGGAAAAAACCTGCCTCATAGGCAATTTGGCAGATCGGATCAGGCATAGTGAAATCTCCATACTTAATATAAGCATGGGCTCGGCAACCGCCACCACAATAATCTTTATAGATACATTTTTTACAAACACCTTTTAAGTCGGCAGGGTCAATCTTTATTAATTCTTTTAGTAATTTCGATTTACTCCATATCTCTGAGAGGGGGTTTTCTCTGATATTGCCAATAATCATTTCTTTGGAGTTGAAGAGACCGTCGCAAGGAGCTACGCTTCCATCAGAATTAATTCCTAAGTAATAAGGGAAACTACAAGGAGCAAAGGTTAAATACACTCCTTTTTCTCTTAAAATTTTAGGTAAGAGTGCGGGAGGAACGGTAGTATCCTTAGCAATTTTTAGTTTTGACTTAAACAAGGAATATTGATTAAAAGCCGATTTAATTGAAGATAAAAATTCTCTAGGTGTTGGATTTTGCGCATTATCAGCCCGACCAGTAAGAATTAAACAAAGTAATGTAAAAGTATCCGCCCCCGCTTTTACTCCTTCATTAATTATTTTATCTGTAATATTCCAATTCCTTTTAGTAATAACTGTTCCTATCCCAACATTTTTCTTTAAAATAGATTTAGCTAGTTTAATGGATTTGATAGCTCTTTCCCAAACTCCATCTCCTCTAATTGAATCATGAATTTCTTTTGTTCCATCTAAACTAATTTGGAATAAAGTAAAAGGAATATTTTTTATCTTTTCGAGAATTTCTTTATTTAGAAGGGTTCCGTTGCTACTTATCGAAATTCCCAAACCTTTTTTATTGGTATAGTTTAAAATATCTACAATATCTTTTCTAATAAATGGCTCGCCTCCTGTATAAAAAACATAGAAAACTTTCAATTTAGCTAATTGATCTACGATAGACTTAATTTCCTTCAATGTTAATTCGTTTTCCAAAGGAAGACCTGCGTTAACGTAACAGTGGGGACATCTGAGATTGCAGCCCTTAGTTAACCGTATGGTAGCAGCCAATACTGGCTCCTCTCCAAAAAAACCTTTAATTTCATTTTTTGTTGAAAGAACATCTAGATTCATTTATTTAATTTTTAGGGCATTTTCCTCAATTAGTAATTGGATCAATCCTAATACATCCTTTTCTGCATTTTGTTTCTCCACATCATATTTTTTTATTACAGCAGCGATAATTTCGTTGATAGTAGTCTTGCCATCACACAATTTCCAAATAAAGGTGCCAGTATCATTAAGGGCAATGCCATTTTCAATAAGTGAACCACTTTTGTATTCCCGCCATTCCCAAAGTCTCAAGGGTTTTTGATTAAGTGTTAGTGAATTCATGCTTGTATTCTATCACATTTATAAATAAAATACCACTTTATTTTCTTTGTTAGTTTTTAAAATAGTTCGGCTTCTTTTGTAAATTACTTCTAATAAGACATCTGATTTGTTAGACTCAATGGTTAATTTATTGCCAGATTTTTGACAAAATATCTCCAGCTTTTCTCTTTTTTTCCACCAGCAGGTAAATTCTTCAATAGTAAAATTCGGTATTCCTAATTTTTTTATCTTTTGGAATATTGAGAGGTAAAAACCTTTGGCAAATTTCCCAGTAAGATGTGGATGACCAAGGATCGCAATGGGGTCACTTCTATTTGTATTTTTTCCTATAAGGCTTAAATAATAATCCCTTAAAACTTTGTGTAATTCTTGAAAATTAGTTTGATCAAAGGAAGCGTCGCAGAAAAAATAAAATGGGATTTCTAAGGTTTTTGTTTTCTGCCCGTTAAGATATGGGTAGTAGGGTAACCCACCATCACTTAAGCCATTAGAGGAATATAATAATTTATTTTGTTCGATAGCTTTAGCTAAACTTCTATTCCATTCTGCTCCAGGAGATGCAAACCCTTTAGCCCTAACGTTGAGAAGATCATATAAATACCAACTGCATTTTTTAATGTTTTGGGAATTGTTTTTAAAATCCTTAAAAACCCAGTGCCAATATCCGTGATTGGCTATTTCGTTGCTCTGATCAAGAAGTTTAAATAGGGCTCCTTTTCTATCAGGAGTAGTTGGCTTCAATAGTTTAAGATGACCTATCTTTTCGTCAAATTCTTCTTCACCACTAATGTTAACAAAATATGTTCCTTTGATATTGAATTTTGAAGTAATATCTATTAGATTTTCTACTCTTTTTTCATCAACATAGTCCACATCTTGCCTGAAAAGGAAAATTGTTTTACATGGTTGGGGATAATACCAAATGTGAATGTAAGGAAACTTTATTAATTCGAAAGCTCTGATTAGAACATTTCTTAAAATGTCTAATATTTTACTTCTATCATGCCTATTTTTTGTTAATAGAGATGAAATATTCTTTGGAATTATTAAGAAGTTCCCTTTTTGTTCTATTAGTAGTTTTGGTGTTTTATTAACTTTGCTCTTTTTTTCTGTTTTTGAAGTATACAAGGATTCCAATATAAAAACTTTTTTGTCGCTTTTTAAATTTTTTATATTCGTTGGAAACTCAAGCCCAACTAAAATATTAACTGACGAGAAATCTTTTAATATCTCACCTTTATACTTAAAAGAGAGCTTTTCTTGTTCGAATAATTCTAGCCAACCCAAAACTCTCTCTTTTTTTCCAAATAAAGAGATATAAAGTTTCATAATAAATCACGGCTTCAAAATTAAACCTTATGACCAGCTGCTACTGCTTGTCTTCTGATTTTTGCCGCTTTTGGGGTCGTATACACAGCTTTTTTTGTATTTTGTGATTTTTTCATTCTTATCACCCCCTTCCTTTTTTTAAAATTAGCTTTTTCCGAACAATTGGGTTTTTATCTTTTTTCTATCACTTTCCGTTAACAATCTGATACCTGCCTTGGTTATCTCTTCTCTTAAATTATCGTCTATTGTTTGAGATCCTTCAAAAACTCTTAGGATTGATTCAGGATTATCATCACCAGCAATTCTGTTTATTGAGATTTTATTACAATCTTTATTGGTGCAATGATGGATTAACATTAATTCTCCTCGGCGTGATCTGCCATATTTATCAAATCCTGCTTGTTTAAGAGTAATCCCCAATGGTTCCATTCCTGCGTCACATGATGCTTTTCTGTCTCCTGCTTTATCTAAATCAACATGTTTAGACCACAAGCAAGAAGGACAATGGTTACGATGATGGGTTCCTATAAACTCTGAGGTTGAAACCCATCTACGACAATGACTGCACTTAAATCCTTCTTTGTTTTGCTCGGGTTGTCTTCTCATTTTTTCGTAATTTCTCATTTTTCTATTAGATTGTGTTTATAATGAGAAATTATACCAAAAAATGCAAGAAAATAGTATCACGAGTTGAGTAATGGGGTAAGTCAGATTAAAATATAAGAAATCTTTAGGCTACGGCTAAAAGCTGCTGGGTAGATTTAAGTGTTGTTTCTGGAAATTCCAGGATGTCTAACCAGTTTGCTGACCTAAAATCGTTCCATTTGTCCAACCCTTCGACTCGCTTCGCTCGCTCAGGGTCGTGGCCATGAATTTATTGAAATGCTTAGCCTTAAGCGAGGCGAAGGCCCTGAGTGGAGGAGTAGTGAGAGTAGTCGAACTGCGACGAATCGAAGGGTATAATAAGTAAGTGTCTTATTACTTTTATATTCTTCGTTGTTCTGATAACTCACTCTATTGTGGTCAAACTAATAATCTTCAAAGGCGAATTAACGAACACAATTTTGATAAAAACAAATCAGCAAAATATCTACGGGGCAAGACCCCTGTCAAATTAGTCTATTCAGAAAAATATATTACGTTTCAAGAAGCTATGAAACGAGAATGGCAAATTAAGAAATGGACTAAGGCTAAAAAGGAGGCGTTAATTATCGATAATAAAAGACTTTTAAAAATGTTATAACCCTGAGTGAGCGGAGCGAATCGAAGGGAATAGTTCTGAAAAAAGGTGAGTGGTAAGTTGTGGAGGACAAACCAAAAAACATGAACAAAAACCAACAGCTTTTTTCACAAAAATTTCCACCTCTAAGATGTTTTACCTAACCATTAAAAAAATATATAATAAAATAGGATGACAAACCAAAAAATTCAACCAACAGGATGTTGTGAACCGTTTAATCCTGAGCCTTGGCAAAACAAGGAAATCGTTTGGAAAAATAAACTATTTGTGAAAGATCATATCACTAGTTTTTTGCACATTCCACTAAACATGGGGAATAAGATTGTTAAAAACATGGAGCTGATAGAGAAAGCCAAAGCGAAAGCATCATATCAATTAATGTTGACTGATGAAAAATCCATGTGGGGCGCAGATATCTATATTGACGTTTCTGAAAAAGTTCCCGGGGCACAGATGGCAACGATTTCAGGAACATTTCTTACCAAAGTATTTGAAGGGCCATATCAACATGTTGGCCAGTGGGCACAGGAGATGAAGAAGTATGTGGAGAATAAAAATAAGAAAATAAAAAAATTGTATTTCTCCTATACAACCTGCCCGAAATGTGCTCAAGCCTACGGCAAGAATTATGTGGTGCTTTTCGCCCAAATAAATTAACCACTTAATTATGTATTGATATTAGCTGTACACATATATATACTTATCTATAATGACGCAACGATTTGAGTTTAATGAAGAAAAGAATTTAATTTTAAAAAAATCAAGAGGTGTTAATTTTGAGGATATTTTACAAGCAATAAAAGACGATAAAATGCTTGATGACATTGGAAACGGTCGAGATAAATATAAGCATCAAAGAATTCTTGTCGTTAAAATTAAAAATTATATTTACGCAGTTCCTTATGTTAAAAACTCTAAAGGAATTCTTTTTCTCAAAACACTCTATCCAAGTAGAGTATTGACTAAAAGGTATTTAAATAAATAATATGAAAAAACAAAATAACAAATATCCACTTTTGACTAAAGATGAGATAGAACTCGAAGAATCATTGAAGACTGAAAAATGGGAAAGTATTAAAGATTTGAATTCATGGAAAAAAGAGTTACAAGAAGCAGCGCAAACAACACTAGATTTGCGAAAATCCAAAAAGATCACCTTACGAGTTAATCAAGAGGATTTATATCGTTTAAAAGCTAATGCTATTAAAAGAAATATTCCTTATCAGACTCTTTTGAATGTTTTGATACGGGATTATGTTAAAGGTCAATATTCAGTTAGATTATAATTAAGTACTTTGCTCCCAAGAATACAGATATGTTTGTAACAAAAGAAAATATCAGGAGATATTTGTTATTAAAACACTTACTTTTACCACCCCAATCGCTAAAAGGATTAGAAGGTATTGATAAAGTTTTTAACACCCTGCGTTCGATTCAGTTTGATCCGCAAAGCCCGTGTGGGACAAATGTTGATTTGGTTTTACAAGCAAGAGTTAAAGGTATTCATCCAAAGGATTATTATTCGTGGCTTTACAAAAATAAGAAGGGGATTGAGTGTTTTGACAAAGAACTGTGCATTGTTCCAATTGAAGATCTTTCTTTATGCAAGAAGATATTTTCCAACCGTTCAAAGAAAAAAACTGATGATTTTATCCAGGAAAACTTGGTTGCAATTGAAAAACTTATTTTAAGAATAAAAAAAGATGGAGAGATATCGTCATCCCAAATAATTGATGATCGAAAAATTGAGAGTTTTTGGGGCAATCCCAGATGGGGGAAAGCGGTGTTGGATATTCTTTGGAAAACAGGTAGATTAGTTATTTCAAAAAGAGAAAAAGGGAAGAAATATTATGATTTACCGGAAAGAATATATGGTAAAAAATATATTTGGATTGAGGAGAATAATATTAATTCAGAAAAGGTAATCAGAAGGATTAGGAGTATTGGATTATTACCTAAATCAGGAACTGGGCAAGGGTGGTTGGGTGTAGGTATTGGAAAACAAATATTACCAATTGTAACTCGGTTATTAGAACAAAAAATTTTGATTGAAGTCAAAATCGAAGATGTTAAAAAAACTTATGTAATGATTAACTCTGATCTTCATTTATTACAGAAAGTAACAGTAATTAAGCCTGAACTTAACATTGTTTTTTTGGCTCCATTGGATAATTTATTGTGGGATAGAGAAATGATTAAAAATATTTTTGATTTTGAATATAAATGGGAAGTGTATACCCCAAAGCATCAGAGAAAGTATGGACATTATGTTTTACCAATTTTGTATGGAGATAAGTTTATTGGAAGAATAGAGCCAAGGCAAGTCGGTGATATGCTGGAAATTAGAGGTTTGTGGTTAGAACCGGATTTTCAATGGAATGAAGTGGTCGATAAATCCTTTTACAGTTATTTAGAAAAATTCAAAAAATATCTTAATGTACAGAAAATTAAATGGTTGTGTAAAATTCCTAAGTAAACTCAAGACAAATAGTTTTATTATATATTTTGATATCATATAAATATGATAATCCCCGCAAAACTAAAAAAAAGTGATATGGTTCGAGTAATTGCTCCTGCTCGAAGTTTAGGTATGTCTTGGATACAAGAAGTAAAAGAAAAAGCAATTATAAAATTTGAAGCAATTGGACTTAAATTGACTTTTGGCAAACATGTTAATGAAATCAATGAATTTGATTCTTCGTTAATTGAATCAAGAATTGAAGATTTACACGATGCTTTCAGAGACGAAAATGTTAAATTAATTATCACTGTGATTGGGGGCTTTAACTCAAATCAATTATTGAAATATATTGATTACAATTTAATAAAAAATAATCCAAAAATTATTTGTGGATATTCAGATATCACAGCTTTAGCTAATGCGATCTACGCAAAATCAGGATTAATTACTTATTCAGGTCCTCACTTTTTTAACTTTGGTGATGAAAAAAGTTTTGATTATACGCTTGAGTATTTTAAAAAGTGTTTTTTCCAGACAGAGCCTTATGAAATTATTCCTTCTTCAAAATGGAGTGATGATCGATGGGCCAATGATCAGGAAAATAGAACATTTGTAAATAATAAAGGATTCTTGGTTATTAATGATGGAAATGTGTCAGGGACAATTGTTGGCGCTAATTTATGTACTCTTAATTTATTGCAGGGAACTGATTTTATGCCAAGATTGCAAGATACCATTCTTTTTATTGAAGATGATTACGAATCACTCTCTCATACATTTGATCGAGATTTACAGTCATTAATTCATCAACCTGGTTTTGATAAAGTTAAGGGAATTGTTATTGGAAGATTCCAGAATAAAAGCAATATGACAGACGATTTGTTAATAAAAATAATAAAAACAAAACAAGAGCTAAATAATTTGCCTGTTATTGCAAATGCTGATTTTGGTCATACCACTCCAATGATTACTTTTCCAATTGGAGGAATAGTTGAAATTAAAGCTAATAAAAATAAGATCAATATTAATATTCTGAAGCATTAGTTTTTCTAAATGTTTTATTTTTATATTCTTCGCTGTTCTGACAACTCACTTTATTGCGGGCAGACAAATGGTTTGGAAAGAAGAGTAAACGGACACAACTTTGATAATAAAAAGTCATCAAAATACACCCCGTAACGAGAATGCTTGAAGTTACGGGGTGTATTTTGAAAAATTCAAAACAACGGGTGAGGCAATGAAAAGAGAGTGGGAAGTGAAAAAGTGGAAGAAGGAAAAAAAAGAAAAACTAATTATTTCGCGTTATAAATGATAGTTTTATCATTTTCTTTTAAACCTTTCCGCCTGAATTGAATAAAGGTTGAAATATTGGCCTTTATTTTTCATCAATTGAGCATGTGTTCCATCTTCTAAAATTTTTCCCTGATGTAAAACAACAATTCTTTCGGCGTCTTTAATCGTTGAGAACCTATGAGAAATAAAAAGTAAAGTGTTTGAACGCATTTCTTTATTTAAGCGGTCAAATATTTTCATTTCGCTTTTTGCATCAACTGCGGACGTTGGTTCATCCAGTATTAACATCGGGGCACTTTTCGCATAGGCCCTGGCAATTGCCAATCTTTGCCATTGACCACCGGAAAGATCAATTCCATCTTTGTATTCAGGTCCCAATTGTTGATTAAATCTACCTTTTGTGTTTTTTACAAATTCCCACGCATTTGAAAATTTTAGATAGGTCTCTATTTCATTTTCGGTTAATTTTTTCCCAGCAGCCAGTTCCAAATTTTCTTTCACAGTTAGATAAAATTTTCCGAATGACTGAAAAAGAGTAGAGTATAGACTAAATAAAATATCTTCAGGAATTTCTTTCAAATCAATTCCATTAACCGTAATTTTTCCTTCACTTGGATCATACATTCGAAGTAGTAATTTTACCAAGGTGGTTTTTCCAGCTCCATTTTCGCCAATTAAAGCCAAGTTTTGGCCATAGGGAATTGTAAGATTTATTTTATGTAATACATTTTTATTTAAATTTGGATAAAAAAAAGAAACGTTATCAAAAACAAAAGTTGGGCTCTTTATTTTTTCAATCAGTTGAGTTTTTGTTGAGCCCGTGATAATAGGGAAGGTAATGTTGGGTTGTAATTCAAAAAATTCTCTCACCTCATCAATAAAATGACTATCGGCGTAAAGATGTGCGATATTTTGACTTAAGCGACTAAGCGCTCCGGAAAAAACAAAAACATTAGTAAATAAAAAGACGAAAGTACCGGTGGTAATTGCTCCAATTAACAGTTGATTAGCAATAAATAATGAAAAAATAAATACGGCCAAGATTGGAATAAATTCCGCGATTGTATTAAGTACTTGATATTTTTTTTCGAGTTTAAGTTGTCTACCCGTGAAACCTCTAAAAATTTCTGTGAACTTCTCTTTAAAAAAATTGAATGCCCGGTTGATTTTTATTTCAGGGAGGGTCTCCCTTTCAACTAATACTTTTGCTGTGTAACTGAATTTTCTTCTTGTTTCATCGTCTGCTCGGTAAATCATGAATACGCCATTGGCATATTTTGACCTAACAATAATAGGAATTATATTCGCAACAACTAAAATTATAGCGAGAATTGGTGATGCAAAGAAAAAAATCACGATAGTTACTGACAACTCAATCGCTGATGATATCAAATCAACAATGGCTTTTAAATATAATTTAAGTTGAAACTGAAGACGGTCGAACGCACGTTTCATTAAACCAACTGATGAGGAGTGTTCAAATCTGGAAATATCAAGGGTTGAGATTTTATCAACATAGGTGCGATGCATAAAAATTGATTGAGTAATGTCGAGTTTGGCCATATAGTAGTTTGAAATTCCCTCGGTTATTTTTTTGATTAATTCATAGAAAAGACGAAAAACAATTACACCAAAAATTGAAAGTCCTAATATTGTTTTTTGATGATTTGCAGAGTCAATAATTTCTTTGAAAGTAATGGTGTTTACAATTGAAGAAAGAGCAATAAAAATTTGAGTAATCAGATAAATAAGAAACAACGGCTTGGCCGCTTTCCAAATCGTTTTAAGAGTAAATTTGATTACCCGAAACATTTTCATAGTTTTTATTATAATCTTTTTATGAATAACAAATTAGAAAGTGTGATCTTAATACCGATTCCTAATGCGGAGGAAATTATTGGGAAATGGAGGATAAAGTATGATAGAGTAGCGCGTTTGGGAATTCCCTCTCACATCACTTTGCTTTT
>Ga0210057_1008081_pt1 | contig 12557 bp, 7 predicted proteins | sample CryGeyCG2114_010_2_FD_183968 | JGI IMG/M metagenome (GOLD analysis project Ga0210057, IMG submission 183968) | Groundwater microbial communities from aquifer - Crystal Geyser CG10_big_fil_rev_8/21/14_0.10 (SPAdes) (version 2) | ecosystem: Environmental > Aquatic > Deep subsurface > Groundwater ... | reverse complement strand
CGCAATTTTGGCGTCCCGCACTCTTATTGATGTTTTCAAGTCATCATCCCAGGGGGATTTACCCGCCAGTTTCCAAAATTTTCAAAAAGCGATTGGCTACGGCTCTTTTGGTTCAACTGAGGCCCGGGAGCATCTGACAAATTTTGCCACGCAGGTTCTTTCGCAGCCAAATCTTGATAATAATTTTAAGCAAAAGGTCTACGATTTTTCTGTTTTGGAAATGAAAAAACAAATTGCCCAGTCAGCCAATGACATCCGCTATATGATTTTTCTGGCGTCGCTTTATAACAAAGCCGGTCAATATGACAATGCTATTGAGGTTTTAAACAAAGCCCTTGAACTTTCTCCCAAAAAACAAGCATTATATTTTGAACTCGGCACTTCTTATTTAAATAAAAGAGAATACGACAAAGCATTGGAAGTTTTGAAAGAGGCGTATGAATTGGAGCCGGAATTTTTTGAAGCGAGAAAAATTTACGCTCTTGCCGCGATTTTTGCCGGCAAAGATGATTTAGCCGAGGAACTAATGAAGAATTACGGCGGTATTATTATTCCTGACCAGAGGTTAATCAATGCTTTTGTAGAAAGGAAAAGGTTTGATAAAGCTGCGGCTGTCTGGGAAAAAATTATTGAGCAGAATCCGAGTAATGTCCAATATCGCATAAGTTTAGCCGCCAGTTATCTGCAGATGGGCGCGCGGCAGAAAGCAATTGAGCAGCTGCAAAAAGCCATTGCGTTGGAACCGAAATTCAAACAGCAGGGAGAGTATTACATAAACGAAATCCGCGCCGGCCGCAACCCTTAATTTTTCGGACGTCGCACGTCCGAAATACTTGCAAAAGTTATCCACAATCTCGACATTACGTCGAGGCTGTTTTTTGGGGTATGATATACTTATTTGGCTCTGACACGAAAGTTGCTGAATCAGGAGTCGGCTCTCCTGGAAATGAAACAGAATATTTCGGAACTCTTACTAAAAAAGCAGTTCAGAAATTCCAAAAGAAATACGGAATAGCCAAAGAAGGCGATTCTGGCTACGGATATGTTGGTCCAAAAACCCGAGCGAAACTGCAGGAAGTGTTCAAGCAAGAGTAGCGCAAGAATAACGCATATCAAGAATAACGCATATATAGTTTTTCTTCAAATTTTATTCAAAATTCAAATTTTTATTCTTTCCAAATAAAGCGATCGCTATTTTTTGGTAGAATAGAAAAAGGCTGATATTACTGATAATCCAACCATTAGAGATAATTTTTTAATAAGTTTTTAAAATGATACAGCACTTTTCCGTCTGTCATTTCATCAACTACCAATAATTTAACAAATGGTTTTATGGCAAGATACGCCTTTAAGAATTCAACCTCTTCTAAACAAGGAAAAGGATGAATCCAGACACTTTTTTGACATTGATAAAACCCTAGCTCCTGGAGTTTTTTTCTCAGGGCGTCCCTTGCTCTTTTTTTGGATTCGGGAATATCAAAAATAAAAAGTCGCCACTTTTTGTCCCATTTTTTCGGTTTTTCCAGAATCAATTCGTCAAAAACAACTTTTTTGATTTTTTCTTTGCCTTTTTTGGTAGGTCTATAAATTAAGTATCCATCTTTTTCTTTTACAAATTTCAAGTCGCCCCGCTTTTTTATTTTATAGAAATTTCTCCATAACTCTTGATATTCTTGATAACGCCTTCTTTTTTCAGCCCCTAGAGTATGGGTAAGAGTCGAGAACAGGCCTGGCGCAATAATTCCGAAAGTAAGAATCCCTCCGAAAGCAATTAATGCCAAAGTTGCATTGATGGTTGTTCGTGCTTTTTTGTTCTCTTTTAAAATTTTTACTAATTCCTTTCTCAGAGATGTTTCAAGTGTTGTTTCAAATTTTATTGGTTTATGTTTTGGCATAAATCTATTCTAGCAAAAATTAGCGATCGCTACAAATAGGTAGAATACGTCAAAATGTGCATAACTCGGTCTTGCCCAGTCCGACTCGGTCTTGTTCAGTCCCGCTATCTTCCTTTCTTAATAAAATCGACATCGTAAGTCAGTTATCCACAAAAAATTTGACTTTCGTTGTGAAATTTGCTATATAGAAATTATGTGAGTGTTTCTCCCCGCTTTTGGCGAGGGAGGTAGCCAATATATGTCTGCATAAGCTCCGACCTTGCGTCGGAGTTTGTGTTTTTGCGAACATTATATATAATGAAGGTGGGCCGGTGGCAGAACTCACATAATAAGACATTTATTGGAGTAAAACTTCACCGGCCCTTTATAAAAATATGAGATACGCCTGGGTCAGTTTGGCAATATTGGCCATATGGATTTCCACCATTTTTCTAATGGTTTCCAATCGGCTTTCCAGTCCGGATCGGCTTTCCAGTCCGGAGAGTTTTTTTCTGTTTATCATGGTTACCACTATCGCTTTATCCTATATTGGTTTTCGTTCGGCCTAATATGCTCGTGATAAAAAGATTGTTTTATCTATTCCGGATTATTATTTCCGTTCTCTTTAATTTTAAACTTACAGGCCCTAGCCGGCTGAGGATTTTTTTTGAGAGAGCCGGCGGGGCTTTTATAAAACTGGGGCAGATTCTGGCTTTGCGCCAGGATTTTTTGCCTTTCTCTTATATCAGCGAACTCTTAAAACTTTTGAGCAAAAATCCGGAAACAGGCTTTATCCAGATGCAGGCTGTCTTTGTTCAGGAAATGGGCAAACCAGTGGGAGAATTTTTTTCTGAATTTAACGAGGAGCCCGTTGCTTCCGGCTCTATTGCTCAGGTTTATTTTGCTAAAATGCAGGATGGTTCAAATGTTGCCGTGAAAATCCAGCGGCCGGGCGTCCAAGAGACGTTTGAGGCGGATTTTTTGCTCATTTGTTTTTTTGCCGGTCTTTTTGATTTTTTTAGATTATTTTCAGCCATTCCCGCCGGCGAGGTGGCTTCAGAGTTTGTAAGCTGGACAAGGCGCGAACTTGATTTTACTTATGAAGCCAGAAATGCCGATGCTCTTTATGAACACAGCAAAAAACATCCTCAGACCGTCATCCCTCGGCAATATTTGGAATTAACCACTCCCAGAGTTTTAATTCAGGAATTTATTAAGGACGGCGTGCCAGTAGAAGATATTTTATTTAGGACAGTAGAAAGAAAGCAATTATTGGAGAAAAATATAAACCCTGATGAACTGGCTATCTATCTGATTAAAGATGAAATGCGCCAATATTTTATTGACGGTTTTTTTCACGCCGACCCTCATCCGGCAAATCTTATTTTTCTGCCAGAGAATCAATTGGTCTATCTTGATTTTGGAATTGTCGGAGAGGCGGAAGAGAACCGCCTGCTTTTTTTAAAATCTCTTTACGGCATCGCCAAGAAAGACCTTGATTTTTTAAGCCGGCATTTTTTTGAATTTGGCCAGAAAGAATTCAGCGATGAAATTGATGTTTTTTTGCAGGCGGATTTACCAAGGCGCCAAGCAACAAAAAAAATCCTCGAAAAACTCAAAGAATTGATTATTGACAACTTTAAAAAAGAATTAAGGGGGATTATGAATTCTTGGTATGAAAATGAAAAAAGCGCGGCTATTGTTTTTTTGAAAATTATAAAAAAAGTGGAGGAATACGGCGGATCTATTCCGCGGGAAGCCGTTTTATTTTTCCGCACACTCTCTATTTTAGAGATGGTTGCTTTGCGAATTTCTCCCTCATTTGCTATGATTAAAGCATTGAATTTGTTTTTCCTTGAATACCCCTTGGATGAAACGGAGGAATTGATTAAAGAAGGCGTTCATGAGGAAGAATCAGGAGAGAAAATTATTTCCTTAACAGATGTTGATTGGGAGTTTTTTAAAGAAATTTCCGCCATGGAGAAAGAAAAAAAACTTGTGGCAAGGGAAAGGATGAGAGAGATGATTTTTTATTACGCTGAAAAATACGAAGAAATAAGGTCGATGGTGAAAAAATTATGAAATAATTTTTTCAAAATCAAAAATCAAATCTCAAAATTTTTGAGATTTAAGATTTGAGATTTTAATTTAGCGAAGCGTATGAAGTATCCCTGGGTGGCAATTTCCTTGATAATAATCTGGTTTGCCTCAACTTATATAATTTTGAAGCGAAATAATTTGAATGTTCCTTATGTTCTTTTAACAACAATCATCGGAACAATCATTATCGCTGTTATTGGTTTTAGTCCGCCGAAGATTAAAAAATAATTTCTTGACTTATCCACAGGTTTATTTATTTTTCTGTTTTTTTATTGTTTTCGGAGGAATTTTATTAGATAATTAAATTAACAGTGTGATAATCAATTGGTCGGCGATTGTCACTAACTAAATAAAATTTTTATTACAATGGCAAAGAAAAAGAAAGGAAAGAAAAGATAATTTTTCTTTTTTAGAATAAAACAATCCCGTGGACGCAAGTCTTTACGGGATTGTTTTTCTTTGAGATATTTCTTATTATAATTACTAATGCTTTCTAAAATATTTGGCGATCCCAATAAACGTTTTCTTAAGAAACTGGAACCTCTTATTGAGTCGATTAACAGGCAGGAAAAGCCGTTGGAAAAACTCTCAGACGAGGAATTAAAAGAGAAAACTGCCGTTTTCAAAACTCGCCTTAATCCGCCAGCTGGCGGAGGCGAAATATTAGACGATATTTTGCCTGAGGCCTTTGCCGTAGTAAGAGAGGCGGCAAAAAGAATGCTAAACCAGCGCCATTTTGATGTTCAGCTTCTGGGCGGCATTACTCTTCATCAGGGAAAAATCGCGGAAATGAAAACCGGTGAAGGAAAGACATTAGTGGCCACTCTTCCCGCTTATCTCAATGCCTTGACTGGAAAGGGAGTCCATATTGTCACAGTCAATGATTATCTTTCCAGAAGAGATACGGTCTGGATGGGGCAGATTTATCATTTTCTTGGATTGTCCGTTGGCTGTCTTAATCACGAAGCCAGTTTTATATACGACCCTTTTCACACAGAAAAATCCAATGACCAAGAAAATGAAATTAAAAATTTAAAATTAAAAATTAAAAATTCCGATGTTCAAAATGAGGATGAGCTTGATAAGATAAGAGACGTATCAGGTTCTTTTAAAGTTGTTCATGAGTATCTAAAACCGTGCACAAGAAGGGAGGCCTATGAAGCGGACATAACTTATGGAACTAATAACGAATTCGGTTTTGATTATTTGCGCGACAATCTTAGCTATGACAAAAATCAAGTTTGCCAGCGCGAGCACCATTATGTCATTGTTGATGAAGTAGATTCTATTTTGATTGATGAAGCCAGAACTCCCTTGATTATTTCCGCGCCGGCTGAAGAGTCGTCCGATTTTTATCTGATGTTCAGCCGCATTGCCGAAAAACTTCAGGAAGGCCGAGATTATATTACCGATGAAAAACTCAAGGCAATTTCTTTGACCGAAAAGGGGATTGAGCGGGCGGAAAAGATGCTCGGCATCGGCGATATCTACACGGAAAAAGGGATAAAGTACGTTCATCATCTGGAAACTGCGGTCCGGGCGAAGGCCTTATTTACTTTGGATAAAGATTATATTGTCAAAAACGGAGAAATTATTATTGTTGATGAATTTACAGGACGGTTGATGCCCGGAAGGAGGTGGTCTGAAGGTCTGCATCAGGCAATTGAGGCAAAAGAGGGAGTGGCAATCCAGAAAGAATCCCGCACCCTAGCCAGCATCACCTTTCAGAATTATTTCAGGATGTACAAAAAATTTTCCGGGATGACTGGCACGGCTTTGACCTCGGCTGAAGAATTTTACAAGGTTTACGGGCTAGAAACAATAGTCGTGCCTACTAACAAGCCCTTGCTCAGGAAAGATTCAGCGGATTTGATTTTCCAAACAGAAAAAGGGAAATTCCAGGCAGTGGTTACAAAAATTAAAGACCTTCACCAAAAGGGACAACCGGTTCTAGTGGGCACTGTCTCCATTGAAAAAAATGAACATCTTTCCGCTATGCTCAAAAAAGAGGGAATTCCTCACCAGGTTTTAAATGCCAAGCACCATGAAGAAGAGGGCGAAATTATTGCTCAAGCGGGCAGAAAAGGAGGCGTGACTATTGCCACTAATATGGCCGGCCGGGGCGTTGATATCGTTCTCGGCGGCAACCCGCTGGACCCTGAGCAAGGCCGGGGAGTCTGTGAACTCGGAGGCCTCTTTGTTTTAGGAACAGAAAGGCATGAGGCAAGAAGAATTGATAATCAATTGAGAGGCCGTTCCGGTAGACAGGGCGATCCGGGTGAGACGCAGTTTTTTGTTTCTCTTGAAGATGATTTGATGAGGATTTTCGGGCCGGAACGGATTAAAAATATGATGATAAGATTCGGCATCCCCGAAGACCAGCCCATTGAAAATAAATTAGTGAGCAATGCCATTGAATCAGCCCAGTCAAAAATAGAGGGATTTAATTTTGATTCCAGAAAGCATTTGCTTGATTATGACGATGTGATGAACCATCAAAGAAAAATAATTTATGAAAGGAGGAGGAAAATTTTGTTTGGAGATGATAATTATATAATAGAAGAATTGAAAAAAATTATTGAGCCGTCCGAATTAGGGAAAAAAATAAAAGAAATAGGGGAGGAAAATTTTTTTCGCACAATGCGGGTTTTAATGCTCCAGGTTATTGATATGCTCTGGCTTGGGCATCTGGAAGCCATGGATTATATGCGTTCCTCGGTCCGTTTGCGCGCCTATGGCCAGCGCGACCCCTTGGTAGAATACAAAAATGAGGGCCTGAGAATGTTCAGACAGATGGAATCAGCGATTAATCATACAATCGCCGAAATGGTATTAAAGATTGGGGTTCAAGGAGATGAGAAACAAATTAGAAATTCAAAATTAGAAATTAGAAATTCGTCTAACAAAGTTGGACGTAATGACCCCTGCCCCTGCGGTTCAGGAAAAAAATATAAGAAATGCCATGGGAAATAAAATGAAAAAATATGAAATTTTAGAACATCCAGGAGAAATGCGATTGAGGGTTTATGGAAAGACGTTGGAGGGATTATTTAAAAACGCGGCTTTGGCAATGGCGCAAATTTTGAAAACTAATGCGAATACTGCGAAAAAATATGCGAATACTGCGAAACAAGAAAAAGTTAAGGTAAAATCCATAGATATCAATTCTCTTTTGGTGGATTTTTTGAGTGAAATTTTAGCAAAAAGTCAGATTGACAAGAGAGTTTATAAAGTGAAAAGTTTAAAGTTAAAAGTTTCAAAAGAAGGGGTGAATTTGAGGGCAGAAATTGTTGGTTTTCCCATCAAAAGATTTGAGGAAGATATTAAAGCAGTAACTTACGAAGATTTGAATATTAAAAAAATTGCTCATGTTTATCAAACTGATTTAGTTTTTGATATCTGATATAATCCCGTTAGAAGTCCGAAATGTCTTTGACATTTCGGCGTCAATCTTTGATTGACTACTTCTAACGGGATATAATATCTTTAATGCTTTCTAAAAGAGATCTAATAAAAATAAATGACTATTTATGGGAGATTCCCAAGAGTTTTCGGCAGGATATGAGGGTAGCGGCAAGAATTTATGCAGATGAAAATATGTTAGACCAGATTTTCAGGGATAAAAGTTTGGAACAATTGGTAAATTTAACAACTCTTTCAGGGGTTGAAAAATATGCTTTGGTAATGCCTGATGCCCATGAAGGTTATGGTTCGCCCATCGGTGGCGTTTTTGCGACCCGGGTTTCCGATGGAATAATTTCGCCTGGTGCCGTGGGTTACGATGAAAACTGCGGCGTTCGGCTGCTTATTTCAGATTATTCAATAAAAGAAATCGAGTCTCATCTTGATGACTTGGCAACTGAAATTCAAAGTACCGTTCCTTCCGGATTGGGTAGGGGGCATTTGAAAAAATTGAGCATTCCTGAATTGGATAAAATTTTGGAAAATGGAGCGCAGGAAATAATAAAGCAAGGTTACGGCGAGAAAGAAGATAGCGAAAACTGCGAAGCTAAGGGGAGATTAGAATGGGCGGATGCTTCAACAGTTTCTGAAGTTGCAAAAAATCGAGGCCGGGATCAAGTCGGCACTCTTGGCTCAGGAAATCATTTTCTTGAAATTCAAAAAGTGGAAGAAATTTTTGATGAGAAAGTAGCAGATATCTTTGGATTATTTAAAAATCAAATAGTAATAATGATCCATACGGGTAGCCGGGGATTGGGTCATCAGATTGCCACTGATTATATTCGTTTGATGCTTCAGGTAATGTCAAAATATAAAATTGTTTTACCAGATCGGGAATTAGCTTGCGCGCCTTTTAATTCTTCCGAGGGTCAAAAATTTTTTAAAGCCATGGCTTGCGGAGCTAATTTTGCTTGGGCAAATCGGCAGATGATTACTTATTATATCCGCCAAGTATGGGGAAAAATTTTAGGCTCTTCAACAACCTCAGGGTTAAAATTACTTTACGATGTTGTTCATAATATAGCTAAACTTGAAGATAATTTAGTGGTTCATCGCAAGGGTGCCACACGGGCTTTTCCCCCGGGGCATCCGGAAATTCCGGAAAAATACCGTTCTGTTGGCCAGCCGGTTTTAATTCCTGGCTCAATGGGAACATCTTCCTATGTTTTGCATGGTACTGAAGAAGCAAAAGAAAGTTTTTACTCAACCTGTCACGGCGCAGGCAGAAGGATGTCGCGTCATGCAGCCATCAGAATTTTATCAGGCAAAGAAATTATAGAAAATTTAGAAAACAAAGGCATTATTGTAAAATGCTATTCAATGCGGGGTATTGCTGAAGAAGCACCTCAGGCCTATAAAAATATTGATGAAGTGGTGGCAGTGGTGCACCAAGCCGGCTTATCCAAAAAAGTTGCCCGCTTAACGCCTTTAGCAGTCATCAAAGGCGAATGATATGAAATATCAACCTACAATAGGACTTGAGATACACATTGAATTAAAAATAAAGACCAAGATGTTTTGCCATTGTTTGAATGATCCTAATGAAAAGCGGCCTAATGTTAATATCTGCCCGGTCTGTATGGGTCATCCGGGAACTTTGCCCGTTATTAATAAAGAGGCGGTGAAAAAAGTTCTCATAGTTGGCAGGGCTTTGAAAGGAAAAATCGCTGATTATTCGCGATTTGACCGAAAAAATTATTTTTATCCTGATTTGCCCAAAGGGTATCAGATAAGCCAATATAAATATCCGCTTATTATTGGAGGCGAGTTAAATGGAGTAAAAATCACGAGAATACACCTTGAAGAAGATACAGGAAGATTGATTCATGAAAGGCAAAACATGAAGCATGAAGCGCAAAAAAAAGTTTCAAGTTTCAAGTTTCAAGTTTCAAGTTATGTAGACTTTAACAGGGCAGGGATGCCATTAATGGAATTGGTGACGGAGCCGGATATAAAATCAGGAAAGGAAGCGAGGAAGTTTGCCGAGGAATTGCAATTAATTTTGCGTTATCTTGACATTTCTGACGCTGATATGGAAAAAGGCCAGATGCGCGTTGAAGCGAACATATCTTTAGCTCCAATAGGCGCCGAGAAAACGACTTCCTTAAAGACGGGCATAACGGGGAATCCTACGGAAGTCGGATTTCTCGGCGCCTCACCACTCGGCGTAAAGGTGGAAATAAAAAACCTTAATTCTTTCCGGGCGGTGGAACGGGCGATAAATTATGAAATTAAAAGGCAGGCAGAATTACTTGAAAAAGGAGAAAAAATTAAGCATGAGACAAGGGGGTGGTCCGCCCTGGGTGGAGAAAATGGGCAAAAAACTTTTTCCCAGCGGGAGAAAGAAAAGTCCCATGACTACCGATATTTTCCCGAACCGGATTTGCCGCCGTTGCGAGTCAGCAGTTTGCCTTTCTCCGTCACGGACAACAAGGGAAATGATTCCGAAAAGCAAACTGCTGACTCTTTATACATTCCGGAACTTCCGCAGCAAAAACGCGAGCGCTTTAAAAAGGACTACGGATTAAAAGACGAGCAGATAGAAATTATTGTGTCTGATAAAAAATTCGCAAATTATTTTGAAGAAGTTGCCAAAATGTTAGACGCTGAGTGTTTAACACTTGCGGCAAATTATCTTATTACCGACTTAGCAGGTGATTTAACAATTACGCCGGCTCATTTTACCGAACTTATTAAGATGATTGCCAGGGGTGGGATTACATCAAGGGTAGCAAAGGATGTACTGCAAGAGATGGTGAAAAAAGGAGTTAGGCCAACTGTCATTATTAATGAGAGGAGTTTAGGCCAAATAACTGATGAAATAACTGTCAATGAACTTTCAGATAAAATAATCAGGGAAAACCCCAAGGTGATTGAGGATTATAAGAAAGGAAAGAAGGCGGCATTGCAATTTTTGATTGGCCAAGGTATGAAATTAACTAAAGGGAGTATAAATCCGGAGATTCTCAAAAAAGCCCTAAAACAAAAGATATGGTAAAATCTCGCCTAATAATGTTTAGTAAGGTTTAATAATGCTCGTAAAATTGAAAAACAAAAGATCAACTTCGCAAATCCCAAAATTGTAATTCCTTAACCCTAAAATTTGCTTTGCAAATTTTGCACGTCCACACCTAGAATTAAAATTTTTTGATTTGCTTCGTTTTTGTACTCGTTACGCGTTACTCGTTCCTCGTTCCAAACTTATCCACAGCTTTAATTCAAAATACTATCATCATATATATACTCGTTTGGGCCATTGGGTTATAATAAAAGTAATGGTTGAAAAAGAAGTGGTTTTTAACGGCAAAAAATTTATCTCGCTTAAACGAGGTAGTGAAATTTCTGGCTATGTAGACGATTACATTGGTCAGCTTTGCCGCAGCGGAAAATTAAAAGCTGAGCGAATGGGACGCGATTGGTTTGTGGATCTAGATGATTTATTATTGTATAAAAATAAAAAGAATAAAAAAATTGATTTAGGAGAAAAGAAAAAAGATATTTTAGAAACATTAAATTCAAAAAAATCAGAAGCAAACTCGTTTCAGCGAGAATCCAAAAAAACTCAAGAAATAATGGGGAAGATCCATGCTTTATTCCAAAGAAAAGATGTCTGGGATAAAGAACTATTAGGAATTGAAAATAAAAAAATATTTACCCCAGCGAAAATATTTACCCCTGCGTTATATTGGATTATTGTTTTAGGGCTAGCATTCTGTTGCTTTACATATTTCGGAGATATTTCCAATAATGCGCAAAAAATTCCCAACGCCTATTTATCAGTGCTCAATAAAACAGGAGACGAGATTGTCTCTTTTTCAATCAATGCCTCCAACTTGTCTGCCAAGGCATTTTCAGCGTCGGGGGAATTATCCGTCAAAACATTATCAGCGACGGCTGACTCGTTTGATTCGTACGGGAAAATCTTGAACGAAATCAATGATTCCGTCATTTCCTTTTCAAATAAGGTTAATCAAAAAACAATTGTTTTGATAGATAAAGTTTCAGAAATAAAATTACCTCAAATTGAATTACCAAAACTAAACTTTTCTAAAATTGATTCAACAACTCTTGCTTCCATCTCTGATATCGGCCAGCCCCTCATAAATGGAATAAAAGAAATAAGAAACGGCCTTGCAATGTTTCCCCAAAATCTCAAAGAGCTCGCGCAGGAATTATTTCCAAGTATTCAGCCATCAGTCGTCGGTACACAGCCAGAAACACCGAGCGTTGAAAAAGAAGAAGTCGTTGAACGAGGAACGAGGAACGTGGAAGGGGTAACAAGAGACGAATTCCAGCAACTTAAAGCAGAATTAGCAGAAATAAAAGCAAAAGGTTTAGCCATTCAAATTCCGGTGAAAGAAAAAACAATAGTGGAAAAAACAATTGAAAAAATTATTACAGGATTAACCAGCGAGGAAATAGACAGTCGGCTCAACCAGCTTAACGAAAAATTAATGGCCCAGGTGCTGGCCCTAAAAAATGAATTAACAACAAAAACTTATTCCAGCGCCAATGCCACAGTTGCCTCCAATTTTCAGGCCGTGGCTCTCACTCAAAAAATAGATAATCTTTCCAATGTTACTGTAACCAATGCCACACTTTCCGGCACTCTTGCCGGCCTTACTGACGCTATGATTCCAGACACCATCACTGCCTCTAATTACCTTACCCTTGCCGGCGGAACTCTCACTGGCGGCCTCACGGGCATTGACCTTTCTCTCTCCGGCAATCTGACAGCCGTTTACGCTTCCACAACTGCCCTCTCAGCCACCTCTCTCTGTCTCTCAGCTGACTGCCGAACGACTTGGCCGGCTGGCGGAGGTTCAAGCGGAACCTGGTCAACCACCACTTCCCAGGTATCAGGACAACTTGTCAATTATCCCAACAATATTGGCGATGGCACCAGCGATATTATCGCCATTGGTTCCAATGCCACCACCACTGCCGAATATTGGTTTGACCCCAATGCAGGAATTTCGTATTTGTCCGGCAAGGTCGGCATCGGGACGACCAGTCCTTTCCGCACCCTTTCAGTAGGAGGCAACATTACTCTTGACCAATTCAGCACCTATCAATTAGCTGGGCAAACCGTTCTCTCAGCCACATCCACGACTTTCAATA
>Ga0210057_1008080_pt1 | contig 12557 bp, 14 predicted proteins | sample CryGeyCG2114_010_2_FD_183968 | JGI IMG/M metagenome (GOLD analysis project Ga0210057, IMG submission 183968) | Groundwater microbial communities from aquifer - Crystal Geyser CG10_big_fil_rev_8/21/14_0.10 (SPAdes) (version 2) | ecosystem: Environmental > Aquatic > Deep subsurface > Groundwater ... | reverse complement strand
TGTTCAAAATAGAGTTTGCTCTTGCGTATGTGTAAAGCATGTATGGTCCTGTTTCTCCTTCCATTAATACTATTTTTTCTGAATCAAATATCAAATCTCTTCTTCTGTAATTTTTCAAATCTCCGTACACTATTGCTGCGCGAGTAATAATCATAGTTCTTTTGTCTATCTCTTTTTTATCTAATTTAGAATTTTGTTCTACCATTTTTTCTATCTTTTCAGAAATAGAATCCCATATATCTATCATTTTATAGGATTTTCCCTGACGCGTGGAAAGTTTTTTTCCATCAGTTCCTAAGTATAATCCGTGACTTGCGTGTTCAAGATTCTTAGACCAAGTGTATCCCATTAGTTCTAGTATTTTGAAGAATTGTTTAAAGTGAAGTTCTTGTTCTGCGCCCACTTCATAAATAAGTTTTTCGAATTTGTATTTTTCTTGTCTAGAAATTGCTGCAGCTAAATCACGAGATGCATAAATTGTGGTGCCGTCCATTTTTTTTACAATGGATACTCCAAGATTATATTTTTCTAAGTCAACTATGTATGCACCTTGGCTTTCAACAACAAGTTTTTTCTTTTCTAGTTCTGAAAATACTTCTTCTGCTTTTTTGTTGAAATCTGATTCTGCTTGAACGTCATCAAATGTAACCCCAAGTAAATCATAAACGTGATCGAATTCTACAAGACTTAGTTCTTTGAATTGCTTCCAAATTTTAATGAGATCCTTATCTCCATTTTCTAGTTTTTTAAATATATCTCTAGATTCTTGTTCTATTTCTTCAGTCATGCTTGCATTTATTTTTACGTATAACTCTTGAAGATGTTGAATTGGATGTTCTTTGAGTTTTTTTTCATCACCATATTTTTGATAAGCATAAATAAGTTTGCCAAATTGAGTTCCCCAATCTCCTAAGTAATTTAATTTCTTAACAGAGAATCCCAACGCAGAATGTATTTTCGCGATTGAATTTCCTATCATTGTTGAACGAAGATGTCCTATTCCAAATGCTTTAGCAATATTTGGCGCAGACATCTCTACTAAAACTATTTTATTTTTCCCAATGTTTTGTACTCCGAATTTTTGTTCTTTGATAAGAATTTCTTTTAAGATGTTAGAAATTAACCAAGTTTTGTTTATGTGAAAGTTCAAATATCCATTTACTGAGTCTATTTTTTCTATTTCTGAAGATGTTTTTATTTTTGCTGCAAGTTCTTCTGCAATTGCTTTTGGTGCTTTTTTCATTGTTCTTGCTAACATAAAACAAGGAAATGAATAATCACCCATAGAGTCATCTGGAGGTATTTCTATTTGAGTTATTATCTCTTCAGAAGGTATTTTTGTTTCTTTTGATAGTATTTCTGCTATTTTTTCTTTCATCTTGTTTTTTGTTATTTGTTGAAGATATTTAAAGGCTTTTATTATAGCAACACCCGCGTTTATTTTCCATATAGAAAATTATACAAAAACAATCACAAACTTTATAAAGAAACAGACATTTTTTTAATCTAATTTCTCAAAGAATTTATCGACGAGAAAATAATCTTAATTTAGGGGAGCATTTTGACAGAAGAACCGAAGAAAACAGAGTATGATGCAGAACAAATAAAAGTTCTAGAAGGCTTAGATGCTGTAAGAAAAAGACCTGGAATGTACATAGGAAGTACAGGTCCAAGAGGACTTCATCATCTTATTCAAGAAGTTGTTGACAATTCTATAGATGAAGCTATGGCCGGAGTCTGTAACGACATTATTGTAAAAATTCACAAAGATAATGCAATAAGTGTAGAGGATGATGGACGAGGAATTCCTGTTGATATTCACAAAGAGACTGGTTTGCCGGGTGTTGAACTTATAATGACCAAACTTCACGCAGGAGGAAAATTCGATAAAGATACGTACAAAGTTTCTGGAGGATTACACGGCGTAGGAGTTAGCGTTGTTAACGCACTTTCAAGCAAATTAGAAGTAACAGTAAGACGTAATAACAAAACATATCAGATGAGTTTTGAAAAAGGAAGAACCTCTGAGAAATTAAAAGAAATTGGAACTTCAACAAAGACTGGTACAACTGTTAAGTTCTGGGCAGATCCTGAAATTTTTACTGAAACAACAGTCTATGATTTTGCAGTAGTCCAAAATAGGTTAAGAGAGTTAGCTTTTCTAAATAAAGGCGTAAAGATTATTTTAATAGATGAACGAGCTGAATCAGAAAAAACAGTTGAATTTCATTATGAAGGAGGAATTATTAGCTTTGTTGAATTCTTGAACAAAGGAAAAAATATTCTGACTCAACCAATTTATTTTACAAAAGAAAAAGATAATATTATTTCTGAGATTTGTTTGCAATACAACGATTCTTACAATGATTCTGTGTTTTCTTTTGTTAATAACATTAACACTCATGAAGGGGGAACTCACGTTTCTGGTTTCAAAACAGCTTTAACTAGAACGCTAAATAATTACGCAGAAAAAAATGGTTTATTCAAAGATAAAAATGTAAAATTATCTAGCGATGATGTTCATGAAGGTCTAACAACTATTATTTCTGTAAAAGTTCCTGAACCTCAGTTTGAAGGTCAAACTAAAACAAAACTTGGAAACAGCGAAGTTAAAGGAATAGTAGATAGTATTGTTACAATTGGATTAGGAGAATTTTTGGAAGAAAATCCTTCTGCAGCTAAAGGTATGATTGAAAAATGTATCAATGCCGCCCGAGCAAGAGAAGCTGCTAGGAAAGCAAGAGAATTAACAAGAAGAAAATCTATTCTTGAAAGTACAACTTTACCAGGTAAACTTGCTGATTGCTCTGAAAAAGATGCTTCAAAATCAGAAGTATATTTAGTTGAAGGAGATTCCGCAGGTGGTAGCGCAAAACAAGGAAGAAACAAAGAATTTCAAGCAATTCTTCCGCTCAGAGGAAAAATTCTAAACGTAGAAAAATCTAGATTAAACAAAATTATGACTTCCAATGAAATTGTTACAATTATTACAGCTTTAGGTACAGGAATTGGTCCTGATTTTAATCTTGAGAAAGCAAGATATCATAAAATAATAATTATGACGGACTCAGATGTTGATGGAAGTCACATTACTACTTTAATCTTAACATTCTTTTTCAGATACATGAAACCTTTGATTGATGCAGGTTATATTTACTTAGCACAACCGCCGCTTTACTTAATTAAAAAAGGAAATCATAAGGTTTACGCAAGAGATGAGCGCGATAAAGAAAGAATCCTTGCTGAATTTGGAGATGCTAAAGGAATTATGATTCAAAGATACAAAGGTCTTGGAGAAATGAATCCTGATCAATTGTGGGACACAACAATGGATCCTTCAACAAGAACTCTTAAAAAAATTAGAATTGAAGATGCAATTGAAGCAGATCAAGTATTTACTATGCTTATGGGTTCTGAAGTTGAGCCAAGAAGACAATTCATTGAAGAAAATGCTCACAAAGTTGGCAACTTAGATATTTAAGCAAATAAAACAAAAATTGCAATTTGTTGAACAAACTTTATAAATAATCTTTTCTTCTCGATACTATGGTGCTTGAAGGTTTATCTGACTCGTTAAAAAACACTCTGCAAAAGATTACAAAGGCTTTATTTGTAGATGAAAAATTAATCAATGAATTAGTTAAAGATATCCAACGAGCTTTATTACAATCTGACGTTAATGTTTCTCTTGTTCTTAATCTCACTAAGAATATCAAAGAACGAGCTTTGAAAGAAGAAGTTCCTAAAAACATAAGCAAACGAGAACACCTTGTTAACATCGTTTATGAAGAATTAGTAAATTTTCTTGGAAAAGGAGAAAAGTCAGATTATAAAACTAAGATTGCTGAAAAGAAACCTTACAAGATAATGTTAGTTGGTTTATTTGGTTCCGGAAAAACTACAACCACTGGAAAGCTTGGAAATTATTTTAAGAAACGTGGAATAAAAACTGCAGTTATAACTACAGACACTTGGAGACCTGCAGCTTTTGATCAATTGGAACAAATTTCCAGTAAACACAATTTACAATTCTACGGAGATAAATCTCTTAAAGATCCAGCTAAAATTTATAAAAAGTTTGAGAAAGAACTTGATAAGTTTGATCTTGTAATTATTGATACTGCTGGAAGAGACGCTCTTTCTGATGAATTAATCACCGAATTAAACAAGATTAATTCTGCCGTAAAGCCAGATGAGACTATGCTTGTTTTAAGCGCAGACATTGGTCAAGCAGCAGAAAGTCAAGCAAAAGCATTTCATGAAAATTGTAAAGTTACAGGAGTTATAATAACTAAACTTGATGGTACCGCTAAAGGAGGAGGCGCATTAATTGCTTGTTCAGTAACGGGTGCACCAGTTAGATTTATTGGAGTTGGAGAAAAGACTGAAGACTTTGAAGAATTCAAGCCTGAAGGTTTTGTTGGAAGATTACTTGGCATGGGAGATCTTGAAGCTCTTTTAGAAAAAACAAAAGAAGCTATTTCTGAGGAAGAAGCCGCAGATCTTAGTAAAAAAATGTTAAAGGGAGATTTTAATTTATTAGATCTTTATGAACAAATGCAAGCAATGAAAAAAATGGGCCCTTTAAATAAAATTATGGAGATGGTTCCCGGGCTTGGTTCAGTTAATATTCCAAAAGAAATGATTAAGAGTCAGGAAGGAAAAATTGAAAAGTGGAAATTCTTAATGGATAGTATGACTCAAGAGGAGCTTGAAGATCCTGAGTTAATAACTGGAACAAAAATTGAGAGAATAAGTAACGGTTCGGGTGTTCCAACTACGGAACTTAGAGGAATGATAAAACAATATAGACAATCTAGAAAATTAATGAAGATGCTCAAACCTGGTGCTAATTCAGAACAAGATATGAAGAAGCTTATGCAAAAAATGCAAGGAGGAGGAATGAAAGGTCTTAAATTTTAAAATGGCAAACGTTTTATTAATTCACGGAACAAATGGAAGTCCAGATTCACATTGGTTTCCTTGGTTGAAAAAGGAACTTGAATCTAGAGGGTACGATGTTCTTGCACCTCAATTTCCTGTTGATGATAATCAAAATTTTGATTCTTGGTTTGCTGAATTTAGAAGGATTTTTTCTCAACTTGATAGAAATTTAATTATTGTAGCACATTCAATGGGCGTTCCTTTTGCTTTAAAGTTAATCGAACAAAACATTATTCCTGTTGCTGGTTGTTTCATGGTGGGTGGTTTCTTTGAACAATATGAAGGAGATGAAGATTCTGAGATAGATTCTACTTTTGTAAAAGAAAATTTTGATTTTGAAACGATTAAGAAAAATTGTAAACGCCTGTTTATTTACGCATCAGAAGACGACGATGTAGTTCCAGTTAAATATTCAAAAAACTTATCCGAAAAATTAGATGAAGATCCTATTTTATTTGAAGATGCAGGGCACTTCACTGAAGGAGATGGCTACACTCAATTTGAAGATCTTCTCGTTGACATTCTCAGTCTTGACAATTAAGGAGTTCTTTTGTCATAACTCTTTTTTAGATTTTGAACGAATTTTTCAAGATGCAAAATATATTCAACATTAATATTATTGCAACTTTCAAATAATGCACCAAAATATGAATATCTTCTATGCAAATCTTTAGCAACACTAATTTTTTGGTCTAAGATAGCATTTATTTGAACAAGCCCCATTCTAAGTTTGCTTTCATATTCGGACATAAAAGTTAATATGACTACATTATCAGCATATTTATGCAAATTTCCTCTCACAATTTCTAGTTCACTTTGCATTTCTTTTTTTAATTTAACCAAACTAATTGCTCTTTGTCCTTTTAATTCTATTTCATTGTGAGCAGCCAGTTCTTCAGCAAAAGCATTTCTAAATCCAGGCACGCAATTTCCAGCATCTTGAATTTCTTTTCCTAATTTTGTTAATTGTTCTTTGTAGTGATCGAATTCATTCATGTTTTTCACCTTCGTTTTATTTTATTAAATGTTGCCGCAACTAATATCGGAAATGTTAATGTAAAATCTGCTTTAACTTTGACGTTTGGAGCATTCAATTTTATTTTTGCCCAGGATTTTGCTTCTTCCTGATTTCCTCCAGAATCTGAGCCGTCGTATTCCATTGCAGTCGTTAAATAAACTGCGTAATCAAATCCCTCTCTAAATATTTGTGCATTCAAAGCGTAATGCTTGGATATTCCTCCTCCAAGAATTATTGCGCCAGTCTTTTCTTGTTGAAGAACAAAATTTATTATTTTTTTGTGATCGTCAGTTACATCTATCCAAAAATCTGGATTTTTCTGTTTAAAGAAGTACATTAAGTCTCCCATCGATCCATCAACTATTCCAGGACAATACACAGGAATGTCATTTTTTGCAGCCCAGTACAAGTAAGATTTTTCATCTTTAATTTCTAAACCCAATTCTTTATTGAATTGAGTTGGAGAGATTGGTCTTTTTTGTTTTACTTGAAGTTTCATCATTTTTTCAAAGAAAGGGTTCATGAATCTTTCAAAATATAAGTATCTATCATTAGGGACAAAGATATTTCCTATTCTTCCAACACCATGTTCAAATAGTGTTCTTCCCGGTGCTTCAAAATCTCCTATTCTAAAATCACTTATACTTTTAATTGCATCTTCTTCTACGCCCGCAGCACTTGTTATTATAACATCTATCATTTTATTTTTGACCAAATGAGCAACTATTTCTCTTAATCCTGAAGAGATAGCATTACCAGACATAGCTAAGAATATTGTTGTTTTTTCATTTAGCATTAATTTTGTTATTTCTATTGCTTTTCCCAGTTCTGAAGCTTGAAATCCTGTAACTGAGTAAGAGTCTATAAATTTATCAAAGTCAAATTTCTTGTTAAAATCATATCCTTCTATCTTGGCATGATTTTCTAAGGAAGTTGTCCTTCTTAGATGTTGTTGATATTCCTCATATTTTGTTTTATCTTTTTTCATAAAGGTTCCAGATTATAAAGAATTTTTAAGATAGTACATCTTTAGCGCCTAACGGTACTTGTACTTCTTGATTAGTTGGTTCTCCAACATCTCTTCCCATTACATTTTTACAATCAGCACAATTGTCCGTTTCGTCAGCAGTACAAACAGCATCATAATTACATACTTCTTTCTCTTTCATACAGCCAGTCACAGCTATTGTTAGTATTATTAATAAAAACATCAAAGACAACATTTTAACACTCATTTTTACACCTCTATATATGCCACATTTCAGTATTATTTATTTATTACCTTATTCACTTCTTTTTTATTTAAATATTTTGACATTATGAATATCAAAAAGCTTAAAAACTCTTAAATTGAAGAAATGTACATGAAGCTTAAACTGTATATTTTTAGGCATGGTCAAACGTTTTACAACAAAAGTCACGTATTTACTGGCTGGAAAGATTCAAAGTTAACCTCCCAAGGATACAAAGATGCTAGAAAAGTAGCATTAAAACTAAAAAATAAAAGAATTGATGTTGCATATCACACTCATCTCTCTCGTTCTAAAGCCACTCTTAAAGAGGTTTTAAAATATCATCCAGAGTGTAAACAAGTTATTGAAGATGATCGACACATTGAACGTTCTTATGGAATTTATCAAGGAAAGCATCATAGCTCAATTATTGACGAAGAAGGAATAGATTCTTACAAAACTTTACTACAATGGCACAAAATTGATCATCTTTCTGGAAAAGAACGCAAAGAATTCGTGCAAAAACTTGGAGAAGCAGAATTACAAGTTATTAGACGGAGTTATAGTGTTGCTCCCCCAAAAGGCGAGAGTGTTAAAATGGTCGGAATAAGAGTCTTACCGTTTATCAAAGATGTTCTAAAGAAAATGAGAAAAGAAAAAGTCAATGTAGCTATTTCTAGTCATGGAAATGCTATGCGTCCCCTAAGAAAATATTTTGAAAAGTTAAGTATAAAACAAATGATGGAACTTGAGAATCCTTGGGATAATTATTTTGAATACACAATCGAGGTCAAAGATGAAAAGAAAAAACCAGAAAGAACAAAAAAGTAGATTTATTGTTATTGCCAGCGATCATGCTGGAAGATCCATTAAAGAAAAGGCAGAACTAGTTTTACTTGATCTTAAATATTCTTATGAGGATTTGTCCATCACTAATAAAAAAGATGATGATTATCCTGATTTTGCTAAACTTGTCTCTGAGGAAGTTTCAAGCAGCAAGAACAAACTTGGGATTCTTGTTTGCGGTACAGGCATAGGAATGAGTATTTCTGCAAATAAATTTAGAGGTATTCGAGCTGCGCTTTGTCACACAAAAAAAGAAGCGAGTCTCGCAAGAGAACATAATGATGCAAATATTCTTGTTCTTCCAGGCAAGTATTCTGATGCAAAAGTTAATGTTAAAGAGATAGTAAAAGCATTTCTTTCTTCTGAATTAAAAGATAAAAGAAACGTAAGAAGAGTTAATAAGATAAAAAAGTTAGAGAATTAAACTTTGAACTTTGCGTATTTTGCTTTTTTTCCCATCACATCTTCTATTCTAAGTAATTGATTATATTTGGCTGTTCTTTCTCCTCTACAAGGAGCTCCAAGTTTTATTTGTCCAGAGTTGATTCCTACTGCGAGATCTGCAATAAATGCATCCTCTGTTTCACCTGATCTGTGACTCACCATTACATTCCAGCCATTTCTTTGTGCCAGATGTGCTGCTTCCATTGCTTCAGTTATTGTTCCTATTTGATTGACTTTTAGAAGTAAAGCGTTGCAGGCTTTTTGTTCAATTGCTTTTTTAATTCTTTCAGGATTACTTACAGTTAAATCATCACCAACTATTTGTACTTTTTTTCCTATTCTTTTTGTCAGCTCTTTGAATGATTCAAAGTCGTCTTCGTCAAATGGATCCTCTATACTTATTATTTTATATTTTTTACACAAATCCTCATAGTAATTTACTAATTCGTGTGCTTCCAAGTATCTTCCTTTTGCTACTTTGTATTTTTTAGCTTTTTTGTCATAAAATTCTGATGCTGCAGCATCTATTGCAATAGCAATTTTATTTTTATGTCCTGAATCAGAAATAGCCACATCTAGTAATTCTAGTGCTTCTTCTGGGCTGTGCAATACGGGAGCAAATCCTCCCTCATCTCCTACACCTGTTGCTTCAGATCCAAATGATTCAGTTATAACTTTTTTTAATTCGTGATAAATCTCAGAAATTATTTTTGTTGCTTCTGAGAAAGATTTTGCTTTTATCGGAGCAATCATAAATTCTTGAAATGATAAGTGATTTCCTGAGTGCATTCCTCCATTTATTACATTAGCAAAGGGTATTGGCAATTCAAATTTTTTATTTGCGTATAATGCTCCTAAGTATTCATGAAGATACATATTGTAAGACATTGCTCCTGCTTTTGTGCAAGCCATACTTACTCCTAGAATTGCATTTGCTCCGAGTTTCTTTTTTGTTTTTGTTCCATCTTTTCTGAGCATTGCTTCATCTATCTTTCTTTGTGCGTCAATAGGAAAACCTATTATTACTGGAGCTATTTTTTTATTAACATTTATTATTGCTTTTTGAACTCCTTTTCCAGAGTAAGCACTTCCCCCATCTCTTAATTCTAGTGCTTCATGTGTTCCTGTACTCGCTCCTGACGGTACTGCCGCAGTACCAAGTGACTTTCTCGTTAGAACTTCTACTTCTATTGTTGGATTTCCTCTTGAATCTAGAATCTGAATTGCGTGAATACTTTTAATGTTCAACTTCTCACCCTCTTTTTTATCTTAATTGTCTTCAATATATTTAAATTTATCTAGTTATAAAGTATCTAGTCAAATATTAACTCATCATTTACTTCAAGTTTTTTTGCAGCAACTGTTCCTTTCTCTAATTCAACAACATAACTTGCTTTGTTTTTTGGAAGATAATTTGCAAAAGGCTTTAGATTTTCTTTTATTTCTACAATTCGTTTATGTTCATCTAAGAATAAAACATCCAATGGAAAAAATACGAAGAACATTGTTATTGCCTCTCTTCGTATAATTCTTAAATAAAATATGTGTGCTTCATCTTTTATCTTCTTGTGAAACATTAATCCCTTGCCCATGCTTGCAACAGTTCTTCTCTCAACTATTTTTGAGCAAATCCTTTGAGTTCCAGTTTTAGTTTTTTTCAGAAGCATATATTTATTAGAATTAATTTTATTTATATATCTTGTTAAATTATTAACTATTGAAGTAAAACTTATCCAATGTAATTAATCTCTTTTAATTTTCTTAATTTGTGAAGTGCGCTTTTTTTATCAGGTTCTTCTCCTAATTCTTCTTGTTCCATTATTTTTATTTCTTTATTTATAGAATTGTAATCAATTTTGAATTTGTACATTTTTACTAATATTTTTAATGCTTCTTTTGCGGATTTTATTCCTAGGTACATCGGATGTCCATATGTTTCCGTCAAAAGCGCCACTGAAGGTATTTTTCTTCTTGCACTTAATCCAACTAGTAATCCAGATATTCCAATTATAGGCCCAACTAATCCATACACTTCAGATTTCGCACCTTTTTTTACAACACTAGTTACAAATTTCTTATCATTTCCTGTACAGTAAACTTTTGGTTGCTCAGGTATTTCTGCAAGACCTATGCCCCCTAAAGCAACTATCTCTTTACATTTATACTTCTGCATCAAATCTAAAATTGTTTCTGTAAAACTATAACTGCCTTGTTCATTTGAAGGTTGAACATCTCCTGCTAGAAATAAGAAATCTTGATTATTTATTTTTTTATAGTATAATTCTATTTTTGGTAATTCTACTAGATTTTTTTCATTTACAAATACAGAGTTTGGTAAACTATATGCAAAAAATGACATTATTTTTTCTGCACCTAATTGTTCTATTAAATAATCTGCAACTATTTTTCCAACGTTGCCTATTCCCGGTAATCCTTCTATAAGAATTGGTTCTCTTATTGAGATTTTTTTTATTTTAGTTATTTCCCATTTATTCATTTTCTTGTTCTTTTGCCTGTCTTCTATATTTTGCATATTTATCTTCAGGGCTAAATTTTGGAGGAATAATAATTATTCGTTTAGAACCGCAAGTACACAGTTCGTCCAACCCGTATGATTCACATTGAGTACATTTCAGTATGTGTACCATTGTTTAATCCTTTTCTTTTTTCTTGAATGAGAACTCTGTTGTTTTGTCTTTTTTCACTTTATCTTCTATTGCATCCAAAGCTGCTTTAAGTATTCTTTCAGCTTCTTTGTAATCTTTTGCACCAATTTCTATTGAGTAGTTTCCTGCACCTAAATATCTTATTATTGCTGCTTTGTTTGTTTTCTCTGCAGCAACTAATGCTTCCTTAACTAATTCAAGTCCATTTTCAGCATAACTCTTCATACTTATTGTTCCAGAAATTTCTACTGATTTTGGTTTTATTTTTTCTCTAACTGATGCTTCAAGTAAAGCCGAGTATTCTTTTGATACTCCTAGTTTTTCTAAAGAAACGTTGGTTTCTACAACATCGTTAAATGCGTATTGTAATAATTCATATTTTGGAAGTAACACGCGTGCAACTTCTTCATATAATTTTTCTGGTTGTTTTTTAAGCTGGGTTGCGAGAGATTCAATTATTTTTTCTGCTTTTTGTTCTTGTTTTCTTTCATCAGTTTTTTGTCTTTTTTGCATCTCTGTTACTCTTCTCAGAGATAAATCAATATGGCCTCTTTCTTGATCTGTTTTTATTATTTTACAGACAACCATCTTTCCTTCTTTTACAAAGTCTCTGATATTTCTTATTCTACCAGGACTTACTTCAGAAATGTGTATTAATCCTTGTCTACCATATTCTTCTATTTTTACAAAAACTGAGTTATATTGAACATTTGTTACAGTACAGAAAACTAGTTCTCCTTCTTCCGGGAATTCTTTCTTCTTAAAAAACATATTTTCCTCTTACTCGCTCAATTATTCTAGAACTTCTAGTATTCTTGCTTTGACTTTTGTTTTTCCGCCTGATGGGTCAGCAAGGTCTTTTCCGCAAACTAAACATTTTATTTTTGATGATGCCTTACCAAACACTACCTGCTCGTTTTTACACTTTGTACATCTTACTTTTATGAATTTTGAATTTGGCTCTTTTATCATGTTTTTCCCTCTTAAAATTCTTTATAAAAGAAAATAAGCTTCATTTATAAGCTTTGTTATGAATTGTTTAAGAAATAATTTATAAAAATAAAATAAAATTTAGATTAATTCAACTTTCTTAGCACGTATTCCACTGTGTTGAACTGTTGTTTTTTTGCAAACTTGACAAGTGTATCTAAAATCTGTTTTTTTACTTATTTTTTTGCCTGTGCTTTTCCAGTTTTTAATTGGAGGTTTTGAGAATTTACCTTGATTTCCTGCACCGCCTTTAGCACCGCTATCATTTAATCTTCTTGCACCAAATTTAGATAATGGATGAGCTTTACTTCTTCCTCTATTCTTAGCCTCAGATATCTTCTGCTCAGTGTGTTTTTTACAATAAGGACAATGTCTTTTCATCACTTTTGGCTTCTTCATAGTGTCTGAGGAATAATC
>Ga0210057_1008079_pt1 | contig 12559 bp, 12 predicted proteins | sample CryGeyCG2114_010_2_FD_183968 | JGI IMG/M metagenome (GOLD analysis project Ga0210057, IMG submission 183968) | Groundwater microbial communities from aquifer - Crystal Geyser CG10_big_fil_rev_8/21/14_0.10 (SPAdes) (version 2) | ecosystem: Environmental > Aquatic > Deep subsurface > Groundwater ... | reverse complement strand
CTACAAATTCGCCCCGTTTATTTTTCACAATGGGAGAAAGTAGGAAAAAACCATGAGGTTTTAATTTATCCTTAGACACTTCAGTTGTAATCTCGTTTACAATCGATTGTGTGATCTCGTCTACAGACATACTAATCACCTCTATATGACAATTGGGACAAAATGGAGAGCCAACACGTGCGTATAATAGTCGCAAATAATCATATATTTCGGTAACCGTTCCCACGGTTGATCGGGGGTTATGCGAAGCTGTTTTCTGATCTATAGATATAGCAGGAGATAGTCCATCTATAGCATCTACGTCGGGTTTTCCCATAATTCCCAAAAACTGTCTCGCATATGATGAGAGAGACTCCACATATCTGCGCTGTCCTTCGGCGTAGAGAGTGTCAAACGCCATAGAACTCTTACCCGATCCCGAAATACCGGTGAATACAACAAGTTTATTTTTTGGAATAGTGAGGGACACGTTTTTTAGGTTATGTACGCGCGCCCCCCGAATAACAATATCAGACATGAAGGCTCAAGTATAACAGAAAATTTGTAATACGTCACTATGAAGTCGAGTGTTTATACCTTAGTGGCTTACTTACCCTAGGTCTTTAACTTTATCGCGTATTCGTGCAGCAAGCTCAAAATTTAAGTTATCTGCTTCTCTTTTCATCTGCCTTTTCAATATGCGCAATAATTTTTTCTTATCAAACGTGGTAAGCGCATCCGCGGTAATCCTATCTAAGTCTGCGCCCGCATACACATTTCCCGTATCGGCTATGCCCCGTAGTCCTTCTGTATCGTCTGCTATTACCAGCTTCGTACGTATGGGTTTATATATTGTAGTTGGTGTAATATTGTGTTTTTTATTATAGTTCAACTGATAGGTACGACGTCTCACTACCTCTGAAATAGCTTGAGATAATGCAGTGGTCATTTTATCGGTATACACTATGATTCCCCCATATATGTTTCGCGATGCTCTGCCCATGAGTTGGACAAATGCTGTTCGACTTCGCGAAAAACCCTCTCGATCAGCATCTAGTATGGCAACGAGTGTCACTTCGGGCATATCTATACCCTCGCGCAGTAGGTTAACACCTATAAGCACATCATATTCTCCTCCGCGTAGCTGCTCGAGTATATCTGAACGCTCCAGAGTTTTAATATCTGAGTGTAAATACTGACTACGTATTCCTTTGTCGGTTAGGTAACTACTTAAATCTTCAGCCGTGCGTTTGGTAAGCGTAGTTACCAATACTCGTTCTTTTTTCTTGGCACGTATTTCTATTTCTTTAATCAAATCTTGCACTTGTCCTTCTATTGGTCGAACTGATATTTTTGGATCGGGGATACCGGTTGGTCGCACGAGTTGCTCGACGATCTGTTTTTTAGCACGTTCTGTTTCCCATTCTGCAGGGGTTGCTGATATGTATACTGTGCGAGGTTTTTTTTGTAAAAATTCATCGAACATAAGCGGCCTATTATCAAACGCAGCCTGCAGCCGAAATCCGTAGTCAACAAGATTTTTCTTACGGCTCGCATCACCGTTATACATTCCTCTCACTTGTGGAATTGTCATATGGGACTCATCTATGATAAGAAGCCACTCACTACCATAACTGTACGTAAAGTAGTCTAATAGACTATACGGAGGATCTCCTGGTTTTCTGCCATCGAAATATCGTGAATAATTTTCTATTCCGTTCACATATCCAACCTCCTTTATCATTTCCAAATCATTGAGCACACGTTTCTTGAGGCGATCAGCTTCTATCATTTTTTTGCTCTTTTCAAGGGCTGCAACTTCTTTTTCAAGGTCTTTTCGTATGCGTACAAATACACTGTCCCATTCCTTGCCGCCCGTTAGGTAATGTTTTGCTGCATAGATAGTAAATGTTTCCATTTCTTCAATAATTTTGCCGGTGAGCGGATTTATTTTCTGCATTTTTATTATTACATCGCCAGAAAACAATATGCGCAGCGCAGAGTCTTCATAAGATAAAAATACGTCTAACTTATCACCCCTGTCTCGAAACGTTCCTCGCTTAAACTCGAATTGTGATTGTGAATACTGCAATGTCACAAGGCGTTTATAGAGGTTAGATCGCACATATTCTTGCCCTAGTATAAGCTCTATCGTGTAGTCACGATAATTTTCTGGCTTCCCTATGTTGTATATACACGATACCGACGATACAACCACAACGTCTTTTCTCGTTAAGATATTACTAGTACTTTTGAGCCGTAACTTATCTATCACTTCATTTATTTCTGCCTCTTTTTCTATGTAGGTATTTGATTGTGGAATATACGCTTCAGGTTGATAATAATCATAGTACGACACAAAGTATGACACGGCATTCTTTGGAAAAAAATCGCGAAATTCCTGATATAACTGGCCTGCGAGCGTTTTATTGTGGGAGATAACAAGCGTCGGTAGGTTTGTCCTCTCTATAACGTTTGCCATAGTAAACGTCTTACCAGATCCCGTCACACCAAGTAAAACCTGATCTTCTTGCTTTTGTTTAGCGCCTTTAGTGATACGGTCTATTGCTTGCGGTTGATCGCCTGTGGGGGAAAAATCTGATACTAACTTAAATTTTGTGCTCATAGAGTGTATATTGTAACATGCATTTGTACGCAACTGAAGTTACATACCTATAACAAACAATGCTCACTCCACTCTCTTAACGATCTGAATCTGTCAATCTATTCAATATAGGATATGTGCAGTTTACTATTGATATAATATACGTATAATCTAATTATATATGCGCATACCTATGAAGGATAAAAATGGTCAAACACTGACCACAAGACAGTGTATCCATAAGGTAAAAAAACGTCTGTATGCACTGTATGAGGAAGTGGCAATGTTTACAATAAACTGCGCAGGATATTTACCTTTTCACTCACTACGAAAAATTGCGTATACACGAGCAGGTTATCACATCGGTAAGGGAAGCACTATTCATACTCATGCCATTTTCTATGCACTTGGAGGTTTGCATATTGGAAACGACTCAATTGTTGGAGAGTTCGTAACCTTAGACACTCGTGGCGGGCTCACTATAGGCAATCATGTAGATATTGCCTCTGGCGTAATGATATATACGTCACAACACGATATACATTCCCCCACCTTCTCTGATGTGTATGGAAAAGTAACTATTGAGGACTATGTATTTATCGGCCCTCGTACCATACTATTACCTGGTGTAACTATAGGCAAAGGCGCTATAGTAGGCGCAGGGGCAGTAGTAACCAAGAATGTTGAACCGTTTTCAATCGTTGGAGGTGTTCCTGCAAAAGTTATTGGTAAACGGACCCTTACTGATCCTCAGTATGCACTTGGCCGTACACGATTGTTGAGGTAAAACCTCTAGAAAGTCTTGACAAAGTTTAGCAGTCGATCTATACTATTGCTAATGGATACAACACAACAGTTAAATCAAATGACCGACCGGCAGATAAAAATATTGAAGGCGATTGTTGATGAATATATTGCTTCAGGAAGTGCCGTTGGCTCAGAGCTACTCGAGAAAAAATTTAAGGTGGGCTATTCGCCTGCCACCATTCGAAATGAAATGGTTGTTTTGGGAAAAATGGGTTTTATTGAAAAATCTCACTTTTCCTCAGGTCGCGTACCAACACCGAAGGCATTTCGATTTTACATCAATACACTTCTCCCTAAAAAAAACCTCAGCACTGCTGATGAGGTATCTATGAAAAATGAGGTGTGGGATTATAAAAATGATGAAACGCGCTTTTTAGAAGAAACTGCGCGAATTTTATCTGAAAAATCGAACATGCTGTCTATTGTGTTTCTTGCAAGTGGATTTCGTTACTACACTGGTATTAATCATATGCTTGCTATAAAGGAATTTCTCGATTACGAACTATCTAAAATGGTATTCATCTACTTAGACGACATAGATTATTGGCTTAAATTGTTACCTAACCTCGTAGATAACCAACCAGAAATGTCTATATTACTTGGAGATGACTACCATGTAAAACAATTTCAAAATCTTGGAAGTGTGTTTTCACGGTTTACCATAAATAATAAGAATGGTTTCATCGGACTTATCGGCCCGTGCAGGCTAGAATATTCCTCTGCGGTGCCACTCGTTAATTATAGCGCACGTATTATAAACGAAGTTTTTAACAAAGATGCAACAGAATAAAAAAACTGCACCAGTAAAAAAGGATAAAGTTCATGAGCAGATACAACAGTTGCGAACTGATTTAGCGGTGTGTAATGACAAATACCTAAGGGCACTGGCTGATTATCGCAATTTAGACAACAGGCTTACACAAGAGAAAATGCGTGCTCTTTTAGATATCCAAAAAAGAACAATTACAACCTTTTTAAGTCTTAAAGACGATATAGATAACGCATCTTTGTTCGAAGAAAATGAAGGTTTGAAGTTGGTAAAGAAAAAATTTGAAGATATTTTCCGTACTTTTGGTGTTGAAAAAATGGAAACCGATGGTATGGAATTTTCAGCTGATACAATGGAATGTATCCAAACTGAGCCTGGAGAAAAAAACAACATTGTGCTTCAGACACATGAACAAGGATATATGCTCAACGGTGAGCTTCTTCGTGTTGCAAAAGTTACTGTCAGCGTTGCGACCGAAACTAAGAATAATACTAATTAATAATTAATCAAACTAAATGGCAAAAATAATAGGGATAGATCTGGGAACAACAAATTCATGTATGGCAGTTATGGAAGGTGGAAAACCAAAAGTAATTCCAAACGTGGAAGGTAAAAATACAACACCGTCGGTAGTTGATCCAACAAAAAGAACTGTTGGTGATATTGCGAAACGTCAACTGGTGATGAATCCTCAAAAGGTCATTTTTTCGGTAAAACGTCTCATGGGTAAGCGATTCAAAGATGAGTCGGTACAACGCGATATTAAATGGCTTCCTTATACCATTAAAGAAGGTCGAGATGGTATGGCAGTCGTGGAGGTAGATGGAAAAACGTTTACACCGCAAGAGGTTTCGGCGATGGTTTTGCAGAAACTCAAGAAAGATGCGGAAGCATATCTTGGCGACACGGTAGACAGTGCTGTTATTACGGTACCCGCGTACTTTGATGATGCGCAAAGACAAGCAACAAAGCAAGCAGGTGAAATAGCGGGTCTTAAAGTCGAACGTATCATAAACGAACCAACAGCAGCATCTCTCGCATATGGTTTAGACAAGAAGAATAGTCACCATATAGTAGTGTACGACCTTGGCGGTGGGACCTTTGACGTTACTGTTCTCGAACTCGGGGATGGTGTTTTCCAAGTTAAAGCGACTAATGGTGACACACACTTGGGTGGTGACGATTTTGATCAGGTAATAATAGGTCATCTTGCAAAAAAATTTCAAGATGAAAATGGCATAGACCTGCGAAAAGATCCTCAAGCGCTACAACGTTTACGAGATGCAGCCGAAAAAGCAAAGATAGAATTATCCTCTACAACTGAAACAGAGATAAACTTACCATTTATCACCGTTAAAGATAATCAACCGATCCATTTTGTAACCAAAATGACACGTGCACAATTTGAATCGCTCGTAGATGACCTTGTGCAAAAAACCTTTGCGCCTGTAAAGGCATGCATGAAAGACGCTGGGGTTTCTACAAAAGAAATTCACGAAATTGTACTAGTGGGAGGTATGACACGTATGCCAAAGATTATTGCAGAGGTAAAGAAATATTTTGGTAAGGAACCACATAGAGGTGTCAATCCAGACGAGGTTGTGGCTATTGGCGCATCTATACAAGGAGGTGTTATTGGTGGTGAAGTTTCAGATGTAGTACTTCTTGACGTCACTCCATTAACTTTGGGGGTAGAAACATTAGGCGGTGTTACCACACCACTTATACAACGTAACACGACGATACCAAGTTCAAAGTCGGAAGTATTCAGCACGGCAGCAGATAATCAAACTTCTGTAGAAATACACATTTTGCAAGGTGAAAGACCATTAGCAAAGGATAATAAAGCTCTTGGGAGATTTATCCTTGAGGGCATTCCTCCTGCACCACGAGGTATTCCACAAGTTGAAGTAAAGTTTGATATTGATGCAAACGGTATTCTTACCGTAACTGCTCACGATAAAGCTACTGGCAAAGAACAGAGTATAAAGATAACTGGTTCAACAGGTTTGTCGGATGAAGAAATAGAAAAAATGAAGCAACAGGCAACCGAACACGAAGAAGAAGACAAACAGGCAAAAGAGCTCATAGAAACACGTAATCAAGCGGAAGCACTCGCGTATACCGCTGAGAAAACGTTAAAAGATGTGAAAGAAAAGGCACCTAAAGAGCTGCAAGAGGACATACAAAAAAAGATCGATGAGCTGAGGGAAATAAAAGATAAAGATGATAAAGAGGCCATCACCACAGCAACAACCGCCTTAAGTGAAGCTCTGCGAAAGATTGGCCAAGAAATGTACTCAAAAAATGAAGAATCAGACAAAAAAGCTGAAACAGATGACAAAAAAGAACCAGGGAATAATGCAAAGAAAGACGTGAAAGATCAAGAACCCGAAGAAGGAGAAGTTGTTAACTAATACATGGCTACGAAGCGGGATTACTACGAGGTTCTTGGTGTGGCTAAAAGCGCAACCAGCGAGGAAATAAAACGAGCATATCGTAAACTTGCGTTGCAGTGGCATCCTGATAAAAACAAAGCTGCTCACGCTACAGAAAAATTTAAAGAGATTAATGAAGCATATTCTGTGTTATCAGACACAAATAAAAAGGCTCAATACGATCGCTTTGGTCATGCAGGGGTAGGTAGTCAGGGTGGACAACAAGGGCCATTTCAATATTCACAGAGCTATGGAAACGTCGGCGATTTTTTCAAGGATTTTTCACAAGGTGGTTATTCGGGTGGTGATTTTAATAATCCATTTGATATTTTCGAAAGTTTTTTTGGCTCTCGCACTCCTCCAAGGCAGCAAAAAAGCATATACCGCATGCAACTTACGTTCATGGAAGCGGCACGAGGAATAGAAAAGACTGTCACGATAGATAATGAAGCAAAACGAATCAAAATTCCTGCAGGGGTAAGTAGTGGAACGCGTATTCGCTTCAGTGAATTCGACCTAGTAGTCGATATCGAAGAAAGTAAACTGTATCAGCGCGAAGGTCAAGATCTTTATTATGAACTCCGTATTGACTATTTAGATGCTATCCTTGGGGTAACTTCAGAAATTCCGACACTTGAAAAAAAAGTTAAAACAAGAATTAAACCAGGTACACAACCCAATGCGGTAATACGTTTACGTGGATTTGGACTCCCCTATCCAAGAACTAGTCAAAAGGGTGATTTATATATTGTTGTACGTATAACGATACCCTCTCATGTTTCAGGAAAAGAAAAACGACACCTTGAGGAAATTAGAAATGAAAGGTAAGAGGTTTGATCACTTTTACATAGTAAGTAAGTTTCACTTAATATGCTTATCGACTTTATCCAAATGCTCTTCGTATGTCGTTGTATAACGCATTGCCCCATCATCACCAGTTATATAAAATTGGTATTTTGATTCCTTCGGATATGCCACGGCACGTAATGAATCTAGCCCTGGATTTGCTATTGGACCAGGAGGTAATCCTGAGTTAATGTACGTATTATAGGGAGAATCAACTTTCAAATCATCAAATGTCAAATTCTTTTTCCACCATGTTTTATTTTTATCGTCATACCCTAGTGCATATTGAACTGACGCATCAACCTGAAGAGGGATACCTTCATTTATTCTATTCAATAAAATTCCAGCTATCATGCGCTTTTCTTCATATGAACGCCCCTCTCTCTCTACGAGTGACGCAAGTGTCACCAATCCATTCAGAGTTAAATTCTGTTGAGCCGCAGCTTTCCGAATATCATCTGTCACCCTCGTTTCAAACGTATTTCTCATTATTGCTATAGCCTGTTTCTCCGTTGCGTCCTTCGGTATGAGATAGGTATCTGGAAATAAGTACCCTTCTGGTGCTTCATTCACAAAGACAGGAACAGAGAACCCAATTTTCTCGGCAACTTTAATAGCCACTTCTTCTTTTCTCAGACCTTCGATAATAGTTACCCATGTGTCTTCCATGCCATGGGTAAGCTGTGTTGCCACTTCTTTAGCGTTCATACTCTGCGAAAGACGAAAAGTACCTGCCTGTATAGATTTTTCAATACCTAAGCGCTTGATTGTGAGATAAAAAACAATTCTATCTCGAATAATATGTTCGTTTTCCAGATTGCGTGCTATTTGTTTAACAGATTCCCCTTGATGTATTACAAAAACCGCATTTTCTTTTTTTGACGAATCTACAGGTAAAGATCCTTCACGATACCACAACAAAGAAAAAACGATACATATGAAAGGAATTGATAAAAAAAGTAGTCTACGAAATTTTTTCATGCATTTTTCGGAAGTTCCTCGATGAGAGCACGCCGATACGCCTTGTTACTTTTAGAAAACATATATACGCGCTTACACTGACAGTAAACTAATTCTTCATTTTTCCCGTGATCCTTATGTTCCGCGACACTCAATTCCCTACCACACCCCACACACTTGTTCTGTGACATGAGCCATTGCTGAAGTGGTGCTATAAGTTTTTTAAATAACATTTTATTTGATAGTATAAATTGGCATATAACGTGCTGTTTCCCTTGCTTCTTTCAACGCGGCTTGTTTATTTGTATGCATTATATACAACGTCTCGTTTTTCGCAACTTTATCTGAAAACCTCTTTACAAGAGTCATGCCAGCTATTTTTTCGTTGGGGGCTCCTAAAACTTTTGCTATAGCCGTTATATAGTAATTATTAACACTCGTAACTTTACCGCTTTGAGTAGATTTTATCTCAAAACTATATCGTGGTTTGGGTAATGTATCGCTTGAAAAGTCGCCGCTACCACCCTGTGCCTGCGTAATCTCACGAAACTTTTCCAAAGCTTTACCTGAATTAAGAATACTACGCACCAAACTTTCCGCATCTTGTGTGCGCTTATCGACCTTAAAACACATTTTAAGCAATTTTGTTGCTAACGTAACCGACTTATATTCTAGATCGTGTGATCTAGTACTTTTTTGTTCTAATACCGCTAACGCATCTTTAAGTTCGTGTACAGGACCAATGCCAAACCCAGCAGGTTCTCGCTGATAATTGATATCGGCCTCAACTTGCAATCCAAAACGGGAAGCTATCCGTGTAAATTTATCTTTAAATGCTACTGCATCTGTTGCATGTCGAATTTTCATAGTTGGCCCAACGGGAATATCCAAAACCATAAGTTGTGAAGACGCTGCAATTTTCTTCGCTAGAATAGACATGATTACTTTATCGAAAGATTCAAAAGCAAGTGGTTTTTCTACACGAATTATGATGTCGTCAGCTGGTGCTAAACCTAACATGCCGTTCCAAATGATACAACCACCCGTTTTATGCACAATACGCTCTACCTGTGAAACTTTAAACTCGACAGGGGCAAGTACTTCCATACAGTCTGCAGTACCCGCAGGTGTCGTGATGGCGCGCGAAGATGTCTTTGGTATTAGGTAGCCAGCGGCCGCAATTATTGGCACTATGATAAGCGTGCTCCGTGCACCAGGCAAACCTCCGATAGAATGCTTATCCGCAACAATCCCCTTCAAAGAAAGCTTGTTTCCTGTTTCAACCATTGCTTTCGTCAAAAAATACAACTCATCATCATTGAAACCACCTTTGAATGATGCAGCGGCAAAATAAGCGACAAATATCTCTCCTAAAAGATTATGTGAGAATGAATACATAATGGCGTAGGCTTGATTATACGTAATTTGCTTACCAATTAATTTCTCACGTATTGCCTCTATTGCTTGTTTTTTTAAATCAATTGTACTTTTCTTCATGTGGTGGTTTAACTGGATAAACAAAAAATAATCTCATATAAGTATTCATTGTCTTCTTCAAGAAAGAGAAACGCTGAATCAAACTCCATAAATCTGAAAATTCTCTGGGTATAAAAATCCACGCAAGATACACATACACAATAGTTCCAATCAATCCACATATTGATGTGAGCCAGAACACGTGTAGAGTTCTCGTCGTATCAAATACCAAACCATCTAATAATTTACGGAAAGCCAGCATAACAAGACCCATCACTATACCTATTGCTATAATGCTGCAAAGACGAACAGCAATTGTTCTAAATTGTATATGATCAAGCTTGCGAACTAATATATAAAATAGAACAACCGTATTTATAGTTATAGATACAGAAAAAGAAAGCGCAAGATACCAGATAGGGTAATGTAGAACCGCAACAAACGAATAACTCAATAGTGAGTTTAGTACTGTCGATATAACACCAACAACAAACGGAGTCTTTGTATCGTGAAGAGCGAAAAAGACGCGCGTCACTATATAGTAAAGTGTATGAAACGGTATAGAGAGAGCAAAAACCGAAAAGATTGTTGCGGTGGTTACCGTTGCCTCCCAATCAAACTTGTGACTGCCATAGACAAGACGAATGATTGGCGTTCGAAGTACTGTAAAAACAGCAACCACTGGAATCAATACAAAAAAAATAAGCATCGTTATACGTGTCAGTTGTTCCATGATACGTGTATGATTCTTTTTTACATGCATATCAGTAAAAAATGGCAAAATGGTTTGTGCCATGGCGGTGCCCATAAAACTCACCGGAATTATCTGTAAAGTCTGTGCTAGGTAAAATGCAGAATACGCACCAGGACCTCTGAGTGTTGCCAAAAAAAGATCAACAGACGCGTCTATTTGTGTAGCAATGACACTAAAGGCTCTCGGCAAAAATGACCTAAAAAACGACCGAAGGTACTGGTCAAATACAATGTGCACAGGAAACTGAATACGCGAAAAAGCAATACTTGGCAAAACAACCAACATATATAAAAATGCACCGATCAATACACCATAGACAGCTGCCCATAGACCCATCTGAGGTGAAAATATAAGTATCCCAAGTATTATGCCTAAGTTATAAAAAATAGGAGCTAATCCTGGAACTAAAAATTGCTTACGAGACTGCATCAATGCTCCAAATACATTTCCCAGGAGCATGAAAGGAATTTGCCCAACTAAAAGTACCATAGAAATATCAGTCACAATGCGTACCTTTTCTATGCTATAGCCACGTAACAAAAATGAAAATAATTCATATCGAAATGGAATTATCAAAAAAAGCACCGCCAACCACACGAGAAGAAAAATAGATATGAGCGTTATGGTAAACGGAAACACTCTATCGTGCTGTTTTTCCTCTTCCATTTCCATGATAATGGGAATAAAACAAGCACTAATTGAACCAGCAACTAATACGTCGAAAATGAAATCTGGAACTCTAAATGCTGCTAAGTATAAATCCAATTCACTACTGGTGTAGAAGCTTGTCAATATGCGCAATTTCACAATTCCCAGTAAGCGCGCTGTAATCATAGTAACAATGATTACAACAGTAGATGCATATAAGGTTTTTTGAGAAAACCCATAGAGCTTGCGCAACAGTAGTAGACTTTGACGAAACATCGTGTATAATTATGACATAAGTTTTACGAAAGTATATACATTATGCCAAACATAGCATCCGCAAAGAAAAAACAACGTCAGGATAAAAAGAGACTTGCAATGAACAAAACACGACAAAAAAAAATGCGTGATAGCACGCAGTTATTTTTGAAAAAGAAGACAAAAGAAGCTTTAAAAAAGGCAATATCATACATAGATAAAGCCTCGAAAAACAATATCATTCACAAGAATAAAGCGAATCGCCTCAAATCACGCATTTCAAAGCTCCTCAAAAAATAACCCCATATCGAAACACTAGACTAGATCTTGAAAAAAGGTTACCATGATAGCATGGCTACCGCCTATAAATTTAATTTATTGGAAAGAAAAAAATCTGCGTTTATCGCAGTTGCTGTTGATTTTCTTAACCAATATATTCGCTATATTCTTGTTGCAACAGAACTTGTTGTCCTGGGAGTTTTTTTTGTAAAAATTCTATTAGATCAGAAAATAGTTGATTTAAAAGAAGGAATAGATCAGAAAAACCAAATTATTATTGCTGCTGCTCCACTCATACAGAATAATAATAGAATGGCTAAAAAAATAACAGAAATAGAGACATTACTGAACAATCAAAAATCAACATATGCGCTATTCACAACCGTACTTGATAATGTTCCATCGTCTATTCGTATAGAAAGTTTTGCTCTGGAAAATGGCAAAGTAAATGTTTCAGGAGCTACGTATAATGCGATAGATATTAAAAAATACGAGAAAAGACTTAAGAAAATACTTGGTAAAAATAGTGTCGTGATTAAGCGCGTAACTATAGACGCTGGCAAGTATACATTTGACGTACAGATAAAAACATGAATATAAAACAGCGAATTAAAAATTATTCAACAGCTTCGCTTCTCTTGCTATTTACGTCGTTTTTTCTCATATTCGCTATTAAACCTTCTGTAGAACTTATTGTTTCTTTATTTCATGAAAAAGAAGAGTTAACAACTATTGATAAGACA
>Ga0210057_1008078_pt1 | contig 12559 bp, 14 predicted proteins | sample CryGeyCG2114_010_2_FD_183968 | JGI IMG/M metagenome (GOLD analysis project Ga0210057, IMG submission 183968) | Groundwater microbial communities from aquifer - Crystal Geyser CG10_big_fil_rev_8/21/14_0.10 (SPAdes) (version 2) | ecosystem: Environmental > Aquatic > Deep subsurface > Groundwater ... | reverse complement strand
ATTGGCGGAGGAGTTGAAAGAAAAATTTCCGAGAGCTCTTGTTCTACCGGAAACCCCGTACCGTGACTTGCCTCGCGTTCTTACCGCCGCGGACGTGCTCGTCCTTCCCAACTCCGCCAAAGACGAAGATGCCTCACTCTACACCTCGCCCTTGAAAGCATTCGCCTATATGGCAACCGGCAAGCCAATCATCGCCTCTGACGTCCCGGCCTTAAAAAATATCCTTGGAGAAAACGCCATATTTTTTATTGCTGATGATACACGCGCCCTTGCCCAAGCACTCGGCGTGCCCAAAGGCACATTACAAGCCCCATTACGCTATACTTGGCAGGAACGAGTGTGGACAATCCTTAGTGCCGTGAAGAATAATGTTTAAGAAAATTACCAGAAAGCATCTCGAGGTGTTCCTCAAGAGGCACGAAAGTGACAAGAAAACACTTGATATTGGTTCTGGAGGTTCCCTTTATAGGTATGATCGGTTTTTCCCAAATCGAGTAACGGTCGATATCGACCCCGCCCGTAATCCTGAAATTATTGGCGATATTCACAACTTACCGTTTCAAAATGAAGAATTCGAAGTTGTGCTCTGTGTTGAGGTGCTCGAACACGTGCTGGACCCACGAAAAGCAATAGCCGAAATGCATCGCGTGCTCAAAAAAGGCGGCACACTTGTTCTGACCACTCGATTTGTATATCCAATACACGACGCACCCCACGACTACTGGCGTTTTACCAAGTATGGACTTCAGGAATTATTCAAAGATTGGAATGTCCAAGAACTTGTTCCCGAGACGCACACCTTTTCAGCACTCGCCATCCTCTTTCAACGCATCGCTTATCAGACAAAACTTCGCTTCAACGCGCCCGTGAAGTTCAAACTCTTTCTTTTCGCATGGATATTCAATCGAATGAATTGGCTAGTGAAGAGCGAATACGGTGATATTAAAAAAGAGACAAAAGAATCCGACATAGTAACAAGCGGATACTATCTCGTATGCAAGAAACTATAAAAATAGGAGATGCGCTTCTCGCTGAGGATATTAACTATGTTATGCCGGAACAGGGACGTATTATCTATTCAGGCAAACTTTCGAAGTATAAAAAAGACAAGAATGCAATACTCTATATAGCGTATCCAAGTGCAACAATTCCAAGGTTTTTAATTCCTCAAAATGACCGATATGCAATGCGTTTTGCATTGAATGCGATAAGCGTTGGCCACGGTTTACGCGGTGTACTGCTCCGTTTTCTTCTTAAAACCCCGGGTGGCTCTTTTGCAGCGCGCACGTTTCTGTTTCGGGAATGTATCGTCATTGCAATATGATAGAAAAATTAAGAAGCATCCTCATTGCTAATTGGCATACACTTTCTCATGGAAGCGAAATGCCCGAGCCAGAAAAATTACGAGTTACAAAATTTTGTCAGCGCATTGTTCAGCCGCACACCAAAGTACTCTTTTTAATTACCTATAAAAAACAACCACTTTGCATTATCAAAATGATGCGCGGAGAAGCGTTTAATGAAAATTTGCGAATTGAAAAAAACGCACAACAGTCTGTACAATCATCAGGCTTCATTTTAGTGCCCTCAGTATATTTTGACGGATATATTGACCGGTTTTATATATATGCAGAAGAGGTGGTTGAAGGAGTACCGCCAACCAAACAAGCTGTTGCTCACAATATAAAAGAAATAATCCAATTTATACAACAATTTCCTTCGTATAAAACTGTTGCTACTGCTTCTATTGTTTCGGTTCTTGAACAGCATATCCCGGAAGATAGCAAGCACATTAAGGAACATGTAGACTATTTAAGAAAATCGGACGCGGTTCTCAAACAAGGGTTTACCCATGGAGATTTTGCCAGGCCGAATCTGCTTGCATCTGGAAATAGGGTATTTGTCATTGACTGGGAACGTGCCGGGGAAAGGCCGTTTTGGCTCATGGACGCCGTGCGTCTGCTTGTACGAATTAAGAACGTTAGAAATTCGAATGAGTGGCTTGAGAAAGGTTCGCCGCTTTTGTGCCAATATACGGGGGTTACCAGTGAAGAAACAGTAGCCCTCTATCACCTTTTCATCATCTTTGAGATACTGTATAGAAAGTACCCGGACACGTATGATTCTGTTTCAAACGTACTAAAGATATGAAAATTTTAATTCTCACCACTGAACTTTCTGTTCGAAATGGATGGGCGCGTTACTCTCTTGATATGGTACACGCGCTCCAAAAACAAGGCATGACGCCGGTTGTCGTTGTCAATTCTCAAAACATTAATGAAACCACTATTGAGACGATAAAGATATTGCCGCATTTTCGCAACTATGTATTAAATTTCCTTACTTCATTTTGGTACGCATGGAAGCTGAGAAAATTAGCAAAGGATTGTGATCGTATACACGCGTTTGTTGAATCATACTCTGGAGTAGCTTATTTTTTACAAATTCTTACTGGCAAAGAATATGTTGTCACCACCCATGGAACGTATGGCGTGTTGCCGTTCAAGTTTTCTTTGCCGGTACGATGGTTTCATAAAAAAACTTTCTTGACCGCAAAGAAGGTGGTATGTGTCAGCACCTACACCGCTACCGCACTCCAGTCATATGGCATCTATAACACCACTGTAATAAACAACGGAATTACGTTTGAAAAGTTTAATAAGGGAGAAGTGCCCGCCTTAGAATTGAGAGAAGATATATTATTAAGTGTTGGTGCACTGAAATACAGAAAAGGACAGCACATCGCGCTCCAAGCGTTTGCAAAAATTGCGAGCACCTCCCCGCAGTTGAAGTATTATGTTGTTGGTGAACAATCAGATGCAGAGTATTTCCAGAAACTCAAAAACATAGCGACTGATGTTCATGTTGAAAATCGAGTGCATTTTTTGAGCGGTATTTCTGACAGTGAACTTCTTAAACTCTATAAAAAAGCTAAAGTATTCGTACTCCCAACGTTGAACAAAGGGGCGCATTTTGAAGGGTTTGGACTAGTGTATTTGGAAGCCAACGCGTGTGGTCTCCCGGTTATTGGCAGTTTTGAGTCTGGGGCTGAGGATGCAATTAAAAATGGAGAGACGGGGATATTGGTGACACAAGGCGATAGTGATGCAGTGGCGGAAGCAATCATCTCTTTGCTTTCAAAGGAGAATATATGGAGAAATATGAGCACTGCTGGGCTAGTGTGGGCCAAAGAACATGACTGGAAACAGATAATTGAACACTATGTTACACTCTACAAGTCAAGAATATGAAGGAATTTCTATATAACATCAAGAAGGAATTTCTCTACCTTTTCACTTACCCGACCAATCAGCTTAAGATTTTTAGTGTCGACTATGATGCTTATTGGGAAGATAAACGAGGTGAACATCTTGGGAAATTAAGCCGATGGCAACGACAGCGGGCTGACCTTGTATTCTCGTACCTCAATAAACAGCACAACCCTGTATCACTCTCTGATGTTGGCTGTGGAGATGGCTCGGTCTTGGCGTATCTAAAAGAAAAAGGTGGAGTTTCTAGAATCGTTGGTGTCGATGTCTCTTCGTCTGCGCTTGTTAAAGCTCGCGCGCAAGGTGTTGAAACGATCCTTATTGGTAAAGAGCTACAAGAGGGGATCGCAGTAGTTCCAGAGACTGATTATGTATTACTCCTTGAGGTGCTTGAACATATGCCTGATGCAGAGCAATTTCTAAAAGCGATGCTTGATAAATCTAAAAAGGGAGTTTTCTTTTCTTTTCCAAATACTGGATATGTTTTACATCGGTTGCGGTTGCTCATGGGGCGATTTCCATTACAGTGGCGAATTCATCCGAGTGAGCACCTTAGATTTTGGACCTATGCGGACTTAAAATGGTGGCTCAAAGCTCTTGGATATACACAGTACTCTATTCATACGTACGAGGGAGTGCCAGTGTTGAATAGAGTATGGCCAAGTCTTTTTGGTAGAGGGCTTTTCGTGTATCTCCCCAAAGATTAAGGAGAACAATGAAAACAATTTTCATAACCAGCTTTCATTCCCTTATATCTCGAAATGTGTTGCAGGCAGGGGTGCTGGATGCAATCACTGGTTCTAATGTGCGGGTAGTGTTGTTGGTCCCAAGCAGCAAAGTTGAATACTTTGTGAAGGCATTTGCAAACAGTAAGGTGTTTGTTGAAGGCATCTCTATTCCGCAGAAAGCATTTGAAGGAGTAGTGATGCTTTTCGCGTTTGGATTGTTCAACATACACAATCGTGTGGTTCGTGATTGGAAAAAGAAAAAGTGGTGGTTGTATCTTGCTGCGGTGCTTATCAACAATACGCTTGCGTACGTACCGGCTACTCGTGTGTGGCTCAGGGCTTTTTCGTCTCAGTATCTCGTCACCAATGCCTTGGATTCACACATTGAAAAATATAAACCAGACCTTGTTGTTACCACTGACAGTTTCTTCAGAGAAGACCGTGCCATCTGTATCACCGCGAAAAAGCGAGGAATTAAAACAATCGCCATGATCCGTTCTTGGGATAATGCAACAACAAAAGGTTTGTTTTTATGTGACCCGGACAGGATTATTGTTCCTTGTCAGGTCTTGAAAGATGAGCTCATTGAGATTCACCGTATACCAAGTGCCATCATCACTGTTACTGGGTGGCCACACTATGACACCGTTATGGATGGTCCCCACGTTTCCCGAAAAGAATTTTATGCGACGCTTGGGCTCGATCCTGAGCGCAAAACGATTTTATATGGACCGGGCGGGAAAATACTGTATCAACATGACCGAGAAGTGCTCGTCATGCTCAAGAGGCTTGTGGACACGGGTGCGTTTACATTCCCAGTGCAGTTTTTGGTTCGATTTCCTCCAGGAGACACTCTCGACACTACCCCGATTGATGGCGATTCGCACTTTGTTGTTGATAAACCCGGTACCAACATCACTGGACGTAAGAAAGAAAGTGAAATGTCAGCGCTCGATAATGCTCATTTGGAGGACAGTCTCTATTACGCCGATCTCGTACTCACCCTCGTGTCAACGCTTGCGATAGATGGTGTGGTGTTTGGAAAGCCGGTGGTAATACTAGGATTTGATGTGCCTGGAGCAACAAAACAGAGCATGAGTAGTTTTGCGCGTCGGCTCCATTTTAAGAAATTTCTGAACTCCGATCTTTTGTCGACCCCGAGGAGTGAGACAGAGTTTGTTGAGACCGTGAATGCCTACCTACAAGATCCAACACTCCATGATAAGGAGCGTGCAGAAGTAGTGTCACGGTATGCGCATGCTCTTGACGGAAAGTCCGTTGAGCGTGTTTCTAAAATCATACTTAGTGCGCTAGAATAGCAGAAGATATGCAAGAATGTACCGTTATTGCTGAGATTGGAGGAAATCACAAAGGTAACTTTGAGGTTGCCAAAGAGATGATACGTACCGCCAAACTCTTTTGCGGGGTTGATGTTATTAAGTTTCAAAAGCGCACTAACAAAGAACTTTTAAGCGAAGCAGAGTATAACGCACCACACCCCAACCCTCACAACAGCTACGGAGAGACCTATGGCGCTCACCGTGAATTCCTTGAGTTTTCCAAGGACCAACACGCCGAGCTTTATAGGTTTTGTACAGAAGTAGGAATTGAATATTCCACGTCGGTATGGGACTTAACAGCGGCAAAGGAGATTGTAAGTATTAACCCCCGTTTAATCAAAATCCCTTCTGCAACCAACCTCCGCTTTGATGTGCTTGAGTACCTTACGGATCACTACAGCGGCGAAATTCACATCTCGCTCGGGATGACGACCAAAGAGGAAGAGAGAAAGATTGTTGACTTCCTTGTCGCTAAGGGGCGTGCCAAAGACACCGTGTTGTATTCCTGCACTTCGGGATATCCTGTGGAGCCTGAGGACATGGCGCTTCTTGAAATCACGCGACTCAAAAAAGCATATGACGGCGTAGTAAAATCTATTGGATTTTCAGGCCATCATCTAGGGACTGCGCTCGATATTGCTGCGTACACATTAGGCGCAACCCACATTGAACGACACTTTACCCTGAATCGTGCGTGGAAGGGAACTGATCACTCGGCAAGTCTTGAGCCTGACGCACTACGTAAGTTAGTCAAAGATTTAGACGCGACACAGAAAGCGTTGAGCTATAAGGCCCAAGATATTCTTGACGTTGAAGCGGTGCAACGCAAGAAATTGAAAAAAATCTAGATATGATAGACAAGAAACAGGTATTAGGGTTGGTGCCTGCTCGAGGTGCGTCAAAAAGAATACCCAATAAAAACCTAAAGGAACTTTGTGGCAAGCCACTAATTGCGTATACCATCGAAACTGCAAAAAAATCGAAATATCTTGATCGCATCATTACTTCTACTGAAAGCGAGGAGATTGCTGCAATCGCGAGGTCGTATGGCTCAGAAGTGCCTTTTATGCGCCCCCACGAGCTTGCTGGTGACGATATCACTGATTTTCCAGTATTCATCCACGCTCTCTCGTGGCTCAAAGACCATGAAGACTACATACCGGACATTATTGTACAGTTGCGACCAACTTCACCTCTGAGGACGGCTGAGCACATTGACCAGGCGATTGAACTTTTACATGCGCATCCTGAGGCAGACTCGGTGCGAACAGTTGCCCAACCTGAGCAGACTCCTTATAAAATGTATAGTGTTGCTAGTAGTGGTTTCCTTGAACCACTCATTCATGTAGAAGGCGAGAAGGAATCTTTTAATTTGCCCGGACATAGATTACCTAAAACGTACAAACATGTAGGATATGTTGATGTCATGTGGCACCGGACACTTATGGAAAAAGGACAGATGACGGGGGATAATATTATGCCGCTTATTTTAGAGAAAGCATATACTGGTATTAATTCACCAGATGACTTTGAATATTATACATATCTTATAGAAAACCATGGACGCTGACATACAAATGAGAGCCAAGAAAATTAAAGCCGTTGCTCTTGATGCCGATGGGGTGATTTTTAGCGGACAAGTTTTGATAGGTGAGGACGGCACACGCTTTCAAGAGAAAAGCCGAATAGATGCGCTCGGCATCTCATTGTTGCGTGACATAGGTGTACGGATTGCTGTGATAAGTGGAGGTTCGTCAATTTTCCTTAAAACACTGGCTAAGCAGATGAATAACATGCACTCTGTGCAAAGTGGCAAGTGGGCGCCGGTGTCAGTGCTGGGTGGGAAAAAGGTACTTGGGAAAGACAAGGTGTTGTTGGGTGAACAGTGGCTTTCAGAAATTAGTGTTTCCTGGGACGAGTGTGCGTATATGGGGGATGATCTTTCTGACTATCACATACTGCAAAAAGTAGGACTTGCCGCAGCTCCAGCACAAGCTGAAGAAGTGATAAAAAGTATTGCACACTATATTGCTCCGCGTCGGGGCGGAGACGGAGCAGTGCGTGATTTGGCTAATTTAATTTTGACTGCAAAAGAAGTTGATATTACATCATTAGTTATCAAATAAATCATTGTGTAAGAAATAATTCAAAAACTTAAAAGCGAAGGTAAAGAAAGTTGAGAGTAAAAAAGACACACATGAAAGCCACTGCCGATTCTCATACTTGGAGTATTGTAAGGAAACAGAGTTTTGATTACTTTGAAAAAGCGTTGCGAGATAAACCTAGCGGCTTAACGCTTCTTGATTTAGGGGCCGGGCCTCAGTATTTTCGAGTTCTTACAGAACGTTTTTCTGTGATTGCGGTAGATAAAGAACGATATGAAGGCATTAATGTCTTGGCGGATTTAAATAAACCGCTACCTTTCTCTGATGAGAGTGCAGACATAATTTTTCTCTCTCACACGCTCGAGCACATAGCTGAACCTCAACGGTTAATAGATGAATGTTACCGTATTCTAAAAAAAGGCGGGACGATTATATCGGTCACTCCGTTTTTAGTGCTAGAACATCAAGGGCCACATGATTTTTATCGCTATACTCAATATGGGCTCAAATATTTGTTTAGAAACTACTCGGCGGTTTCTGTTGAATTACTCGGTACCGCTGATGAAGTGGCTGTAGAAATGATGCGCAAGCTTCTCGTTAAAGCTGGTCTTCATCGGTATTTGCTAAACATATTATTGTTCTCACTCAGACTCTTTCTCCCTCGTATTACAGACCCAAAAATGACGCAGGGGTTTGGTTTAACTGCCGTTAAATAACCGATCTCATGACGAATTGGAATAATCTTGCCAGAAAAAACTCACACTACTATATCTACTCTAACGAGGGCGAAAATATAGACGCAGAGTCATTTCGCAGGTCTGGTGAAAGAGATGTACAGGAGCTTGTTCTTGACGATGTATTACTAAAAGCGCATCTCCAGCCGTTCAAAGAAAAAACAATGGTTGAAATTGGCTGTGGCATTGGCAGATTGACCGAATTTTTAATTCCTCATTTCAAACGAGTGTACGGCTTTGACATATCTTCTGAAATGATACAGCAAGGGAAACAGCGCTTACCAGAAGCTTTTTTGATTTCCACTGATGGTCAGAGTATTCCCTTGGAGAATGAGAGCGTTGATTTCGTTTTTTCTTTTATTACGTTTCAACACATGCCGAATAAGAAAATAGTCAAAAGAAACATGTCAGAAATTGAAAGGGTCTTAAAGGTCGGGGGGGGGGTAGCGAAGATTCAATTCCGAGGCACTCCAACGAAGAGGTTTCAGTGGTACTCCGGAATTTCTTTTTCAGAAAAAGATTTACTCAAATTAGCTCAGGGTTTGAAGATTATAAACGTGGAAGGAGTTGGTCAAAAATATATGTGGGTGTGGTTTCAGAAATAATTATGCGTTAGATTTTGACCGAATTAAAAGAGTATAGAGGACAATAAAATTAACCATTCTTCCAATCAATTCCGTTGCGATAGCCCCAGCAATTCCGAAAAACGGAATGAGCGCGAGCGCGATGATTATCCGTATCACTGGAGCAATAGTGTTTGCGATATACAGTGCTTTGGTGTGAGCGTGCGCTTGGAATGCGATACCTATAAACTTTTGCGGAAAGAAAAGTAGTGACAGCGCAAAAAACTGAGAATAAATGACGGCCTCGGTGTATGTAGGGAAAAAGATAGCGAAGATATAAGGTGTGGCAAAGACATATACTCCAACAATACCAATCATCACAGCGAGCATAATCAGCATTTTGTGGCCGATGGTACTCCGTATAATTTTAAAATCTCTTTGTGCAAACTTAGGGAAGGCGAGCGTTGTGATTCGTTGCAATGCCGCGCTTATCTGAACAGGAATACCTTTCGCAAAGGCGTACACGGCGATTTGTGCAGGACCTATAAATTGCCACAGCAATATCGTATCTACCGCTTCGGAGATAGCACTCAAGACGCCCATTGCGCTCAGGTGTTTTCCGTATGTTGTAGTAGCTGGATCAGTGTTCGTGTTTGTCGCATGTCTTACTACCACGAATCTAAAAACAAAAAATCGAATCAGAGTATAGGAAACAAAATAGGCAACAAGAATAATAAGGAGGTTATTTGTTAAGAATAATGTAGTGACAATTACTCCAGCAGATAAAATTTGAACTACTATTTCATAAAGTGTTGAAATTTTAAAAAGTTTTTTACCGGTGAGCACCGAGTTGTAGATGGTAAGCGAATCTACAAAAGGGAGAAAAAGTGCTACTATTGCGAATGCGCCGGCAAGTTCGAGGTTTCCTCGTGCTACATAATAGATAGCGATTCCCACACTTGCCGCGCTGCCAATAAGTCCCCATTGAATTTTTGTTTTAAGTATCGCGCTGGGAGTTCCTTCATATCCCTGCGCTACAGAACGCGTTGTTGCGGGCCCCATTCCGGTGAGCGTTGTTATTGCGAGAAGTCCGAAAATTGAGAAAATATATTTATACTCACCGTAGGTTGTTGGTGAAAGCAGGTTTGCGAATGCAACCGATAGCCCAAATGCTATCGCTGCCCCGACGAATGTTTTTAGAAAAAGCCAAAAACCGCCGTGGGCAAGATACACCATATCGGTTTTGGTGTATTTTTCGGTACGCCTCAGGAGCTGAAAAAGTTTATTTTTATACCTGTCAATCATAGGTAGTTCTATAGTAATATAGCGCTATGCGTCTGTCGCGGCTGCCATTTTTTCAAAAGTATCTTTTCATACTGGTCCATGTGAAGCGGCTTTTGAGTGGCGGTTTTGCAAAACAGTATTTTTCGCAGTGGGGTGAAGATATTGTGCTCCAACATCTTTTTTCTAAAAAGTCTAAAGGGTTTTATGTTGATGTTGGCGCCTACCACCCACTTCATTACTCAAACACATACCTCCTGCATAAACAAGAATGGAGGGGAATTAACGTAGATCCAAATCCGGTTAGCATAGCGCTCTTCAAATGGCATCGGTCGCGGGATATTAATGTAAACTACGGCATAGCGACTGAAGTTACAGAGAAGCCGTACTATATATTCAATCATCAGAGCTGTAATACGTTTTCTGAAGCACAAAAAGAAAAGATGCTTGCAAAATCATATATTTCACTTATTGAAACAAAGATAATTCCATGCGTGCCGCTCCAGTATATACTCGACGAACATGCACCCGGTGTGACGGTTGATTTCCTTAACATTGATGTTGAAGGGATGAACTTTGAAGTATTGCAGACACTCGATTTTCAAAAGCTAGCGCCACAGGTTATTTGCATTGAAGACGATAACTTCAATTTCGACAAGCTAAACAATAATACCAGTACGATATTCCAGCTACTTTCCCAGTATGGATATATGTTACATTCAAAAGTTGGTCTCTCCTGTATCTATGTCAAGCAATAAGTATTCTATGAAAAAACTCTTTAATCTACTTGAAGAGGGGAATATTGCTTCATTTGGCTGTTCAAAAAAGGCGCTTCCGCGTATTCTCCTCGCAAAGAAAAACGGCCGGACCAGAATATTCTTGCATCATAAAATGCATCAAAATAAATCTGATAAAAAAGAAGATGGCATACTTCATTACGAGCAACTTTCTGAAATTCGAGAAGAAAAGAGCGACATTTATTTTCTTGACCACGAAGCTTTGAAAGTACTTTTTGTTGATTTTCCTGCTACGGCGCACTATGTGCTGGTGCGGCCCGTATTTCGCTTTGAATGGTTTATTGCTCTCCCTGGACTTATACGGCGTATCCTCATTGGTTTGGTCAGGGTACGTGGTTTTATAACACTCGAAACAGAAGCATCCACAAAACGATGGTTAGTTATAGAGCACTTGCTTACCGACACTCTCCATACAAGGTTGTCGCTTTCGGAGGAAGTTGGTGTCCAAGGATTGCTCAATCACCTTAAGAAAACTAACGCGAGATATGTTGTTTTGCGCTTCTTCGAAAAATTACCTGCCCTGTTCCGAGAAGGTGGCGATCTTGATCTCCTCGTCGCTGACGAAGACGAACAGGTTGTTAAAAACTTTTTGCAGAAAAATCCTGGACCCATCGGCGTTGACGTGTGGACCGTATCAAGGACAACATTCAATGACATAACCTACTATCCCCCCCCGATCGCGCGGAAAATTATCGCGAGTGCTATTTCAGGACCTGCTGGTGCGAATGTTCCAGCCCAGGAAACTGCATTCCTCGCGCTTGCGTATCATGTGGTGTATCACAAAGGACCATTTGCTGGTGTGCCAACGTCGCTAAAAAATATCATTGTCAACGAGTTCCCTGAAAACGATTACGCAGGTTCGTTGAAGGCACTTGCGAAAAAAATTGGTGTAGATGTGCCGATAACCATGGAAGCTCTCGATGAATATCTGAATGAGAAAGGATGGCGTCCAAAACTCGATACGTTAGCAAAAATCGCTGTGAAAAATAGGTGGGTGTGGGAACGTTTCTTCTCCGTGCAACCGACAAAGGAAATCGGCCTCGGCGTTATCATTCTAAAGCGAAGAGCGTTTACCTCGGGCTCTGCAGAGAGCATGATGAAAGAAATAGAAAAAGATGGTCGGTTTGTAATCATCCATACAAAGAAATTTAAAGATGAAGAGATACATGACATCACTAATAACCTTCGTGGCGGGGTGTGGCATGTTTCCGGTGAAAATTTAGATGAATATCTCCCCCATACTGCCGTTGTGGTCCTTGATGTACGTCAGGCACGACGTTCGTATGTCGGCGCTGAAAAGAGCGTTCACGACGAAGATATACGCACGCTCAAAAAACGGCTCAGAAAAATGTTTGATAAAAACAAGGGCAGTATGATACACGCAACCGACAATTCTCACGAATCGTGGGAATATGTAGACGTATGTTTTTCCGAAGAGGTAATTACAGTGAAAAAAGAGATCGAATCTTTGTATACAACATTCTCTCCCAGCCTTCTTGAAAGAATACGCCTGTACGGCATTTTTGCCCCGCGTTTTCTTGCGTATCGTATATCAAAAATGAAACACGGTATGAAAAACAGCCTCATCCGACTCATTATGAGGGTATAAATCCTTATGTGGTATAGTTTTCTAATATGAATCAGTATCTGCGCTGGGGGATTTATACAGGGCTTTTTGCCGTCCTCTTCATTCCCTTCATCGTGGCGAACGATTTCTTCTTTCCCTTTATTACAGGAAAGAA
>Ga0210057_1008077_pt1 | contig 12559 bp, 10 predicted proteins | sample CryGeyCG2114_010_2_FD_183968 | JGI IMG/M metagenome (GOLD analysis project Ga0210057, IMG submission 183968) | Groundwater microbial communities from aquifer - Crystal Geyser CG10_big_fil_rev_8/21/14_0.10 (SPAdes) (version 2) | ecosystem: Environmental > Aquatic > Deep subsurface > Groundwater ... | reverse complement strand
GAGAAGGCAAAACATTGGTGTCGCCGCTGCCAAGATGATGGCAGAGGCTCATGATCGAATGACAGAAAATTTTTAGGACGAAAATGCCCCAACTGGACTCGCAGCAATTTTATCACGCCGTTGAAAAAAGCCTCGAAGCTCAGTCTTTCTCGCCGCTTTATTTTTTCCATGGTGAAGAGCCCTATTTGGTTCAACAGGCAGTTAATTATCTCAAGGTCTGTGCTCTTCATGGCGGAGCGGCTGATTTTAATTTTTCGTCTTATTATGCCAGCGACGCCGAGATTTCTCAGGTTCGGGACGAGGTAGAAACTTTGCCAATGATGGCTCCTCGCCGGGTGATTATCCTTCGAGAAATTCAAGATCTCAGTGACCGGGAATGGGCCGAACTTGAACCTTTATTTGAAACGCCGGTCGAGAGTTCAGTGTTTATCTTGGTCGGTGGCAAAATCGACAAACGAAAAAAGTTTTTTAAACACCTCTATGAACAATCCACCCATGTGGAATTTAAAAAGCCTTTTGAAAATCAGATTCCTGGATGGATCCGCCATATTGCCAAAGGCCACGAGCTGGAAATTTCAGAAGAGGCGATTCAGTTGCTTCATCGTTTGGTGGGCAATCAGCTGACCGAGATCGAATCAGAAATTTTTAAATTGCGAAATTTTTTGGGCGACAGAAAAAACATTCAACTCGAAGACGTGGCTCAGTGTGTTTCAAAAAAACGCGAAGAGAATGTCTTTGATCTGGTCGAGAGCATCGCCGAAGGGGACCGAGTGCAATCCTTGGTTCAGCTTGTGCAGTTGTTGGATCAGGGGCAGAGCGAAGTGGGCATCGTCGCATTGGTGGCCAGACACATGCGTATTTTACTGCAAATCAAACAGGGTCTAGATCAAGGTCTAGCCGGGCAGCGCCTGGCGAATTATGCTCAGGTTCCTTCTTATTTTGTCCAAGACTATGTTCGACAGGCCAAAAGCTGGTCGATCAAAAAGCTCGAGTCCTGTCTGCTTGTTTTGGCCGACACGGACAAGGCATTGAAGACCTCTCCGGTCTCGGCCCATATTTGGCTCGAGAATCTAATATTAAAGACCTGTGCCCTTCATAAAGAAGAAACACCCAAGGGTGTGGATCGCTCGGGCAATTCACAGGCCGCTCTGCGGTTGTTTAACTAAGCCGAACGAATCAAGGCCTGCATCAAAATAAGACAAGGGTCGCAGTCCTCCGGAACGTCAACTTCTTGGCTTCTTTTGCCGATACGAAGTTATGGCGGACCTTCAAAGTAAGACCTATCGATCTAAATTTCCTCGTCGGGGGTATCTCCGTGCGGTGGGTTTTTTAGTGAATGGCGAGTACCTAACGGGAAAAGGAGTCAGTCTCGGAGAAGGTGGAATTGCTTTGCTTTTGCCCAAGCTGTGTCAGCTGGCCGAAGAAGTGGTATTGACCTTTGAAATTCCCCACGGAAAATTCATCTGTGCACGGGCTGAAATCCGGCATTCTGCTTCTGCAGGCGCCGAAGGGCAGTATCAATTAGAATGTTTATTTACGGATTTGAATGCGGAATATCGCCGCGAGATCAGAACCTTCGTTTCAGAACGAGGACTTCATTAGAAGAAGTCCGAGCGATTTTGCAGGGGGCTTTCGCCTTGAAAATCGCTCGATCTGTTGAACCAAATTACTTCGTTAAAGCTTGGTGAACGCGAGTAGAGAGTCGGCCGATTTTTCGAGCCACGGTCTCTTTTCGGAGCATGCCTTTGTTGGCTGCTGACATTGCTTTTTTGATATAAGCTTGGAGCAAAACAGGAAGCTCTTTTGATTTAGCTTCGATGCCTTTGACCAAGGTTTTTTCGTATGTTTTTACGGCTGCTTTGCCTTGAGAGTTGCGAGTGTTTCGTTTGATCGATTGACGAGCTCTCTTTTTTGCCGACTTATGATTTGCCAAGGGATAACCTCCAAAGTACTCTGATTAAAAGAAGAGATGAGATAACACACAGTAGCTGGATGATGCAACACTCAAATCCGTCAGATTCCCCCCCAAATTCAAGGAAATCCAAGGGCATTAGCGCCAAACCTAAGGACGGCGTCGCTTTTCACGCTTTATCCATGGCTTTTGGCACAATGACAAGCCGTGTTTTGGGGCTGGTTCGAGATATGGCCTTTGCCGCCATGTTTTCCCGGACCGTCACCGATGCCTGGAATGTGGCATTTCGCTTGCCCAACATGTTTCGCCGGCTTCTGGGTGAAGGCTCCCTTTCTGTCAGCTTTATTCCGGTTTTTGTCGATGCTCGGGTTCAGGATCCCAGCGGGGAAAGGGCTCGCAATTTAGTGAACGGATTTTACACCATGCTCCTGGTGGTGCTCGGCGTTTTAACGACCCTGGGGATTATTTTTGCGGAGCCTGTGATCCGGCTTTTGGTGGAAGATAATTTTGATGCGATTCCTGGCAAATTTGATCTCACCGTGCATATGGCTCAGATCATGTTTGGTTTTATTTTTCTGATGAGCACCTATGCCTATTTGATGGGGATTTTAAATGCTCTTGGCAGTTTTGCTTTGCCGGCCATGGCACCGACTTTTTTCAATATCGCCATGATCATTGCGAACTTCATTCCACTGGGTTGGCAGAAAATACCTGGCGAAGCCCTGGCCTGGGGTGTGATTGTTGGTGGATTTTTGCAGACCGGAGCTTTGGTCCCCTCGTTGATCAAAAAGGGGTATTTTCCCAAGATTCGCTGGCGGGGATTGTCCTCTGATATTCTGCGGGTGTGGCGAAATATGCTTCCAGGAATGTTGGGGATGGGGCTTTTGCAAATCACGACGATCGTGAATACCAACTTTGCTTCACGCTTGGGAGAAGGCTCGAATACTTATATCTATTTGGCCGATCGTTTGTTGGAGTTGCCACTGTCTTTGGTGTCGGTGTCTTTGGGGACGGCATTGCTGCCCACTTTGGCAGGGCTGTGGTCCAAGGGCGCCAAAGACAACATGGTTGAAACTGCCAACTATTATTTGCGTTTGAATCTTTTGATCGCCATTCCCGCGGCCTTGGGGCTGTATTTTCTGTCGATGCCCATTGTGCAGCTGCTGTTTGAACGAGGTCAGTTTTTGACGGATGATTCGATGGTGACTGCGTCCGTGGTGCAGATTTACTCACTGACATTGATTGTGTCCAGCTCTGTTCGGGTGGTGGTGCCCTCTTATTATGCAATCAAGAACACATGGCTGCCGGCGGTGATCTCAGCGGCCTGTTTGTTGCTCCATATTTTGATCGCGCCTATTTTGATGGGTCAATTTGGAATTCGCGGGCTGGTGATATCTACCTTGTTGAGTGCGGGTTTGAATCTGTGCACGCTGATGGCCTTTTATCCATTTTTTATCGGCAAATTTCATTTTGGTAAGATGTTTTTCTCGATCGGGAGATACTGTTTGGCAGGTGTCGGGCTGATTCTGGTTTGTCTTTGTTATGAGCCCATTTTCCATTTCTTTTTAAATGCTCTGAGTTTTGGAGTGTTCTTTTCGCGACTGATCTCTGTGATTCTGGTAATATCCGTATCTGCAGTGGTTTATGTTTTGAGCTGCTATTTTCTGAAGGTGGATGAGATCCACCATATTTTTGATTCGATCAAACGTCGATTCAATTAGCGAGCAGATTTTTTCGGCGGAGGGGAGCTGACTGGGGGCTTGCTTTCGTTTGTCTGGAAAACGGGAAGTCGTCCACAGGCAGAAATTAATTCTCGCCAATAATTTTTGTCAGCCAAAGGATTCTCTGTCGAAATGTCCGGCGGAAAGCTTTCTCTTGTGCTGGGGGACCAAGTCTTGGCGATTTTCGAGTATTGATCGCCAAAAGCTTCGAGGATTTTTTTGCTTTGCTCTTTTTCTTCGACCGAATCTAATTTTTTTATGATTTCTTTTTGAGTTTCGCTGATCTTTTCGCACTGATCGATGGATTTTTTGAGTCCAACGAAATCAGATCCCAAATGAGCGACGAGAGTTTGGCACAGAGACTTGGTGGCCACCAAACAGTTGGACAGATAACTGAGGGACCCCAAGGCGGCTTGGTTTCGTTTATGTTCACAAGACGAATAAGAGATCATGCCGTCTCGGTCGTACTGAACGAGGGAAGCTTTGCCAGAATATCCCGGTGTTGGTTCTTGAAAGGGGCTCTGAGTGAGTTCCAAGAGACTCCAGGCGCCACCGGATGTTTTTTCCCAATGGACAAGGTATTCACTTTTTTTGCCAGCAGCAGAGGGCAATTTCTCGATCAGGGTTTTTTCTTTGGAAGTGGGGTTCCCCAGCGTCTTGATCGTTTGCCGTTGACTCTCGCTGGCTTCTAAACCCTTGGGGTGAGCGAGGATATAGATATTTGAGGGAATGCGTTGGGGATTGTATCGAAATTCAGCCGAGGCCGATAGCGGCAGAGAATTTGCCAACAAACAAATTAGAGACAGACAAAGAGTGTTGTTCATGGTGATAGAATACATGGATTGACTGGCCGAGAGTACTGGACCGTGGTCCAGCCTTGATGTCAACGTCAGTCCGAGTTTACTCGGACAGGGCAGAATAGTTGTCGATCAGCTTTTGTTGACGACTGACTTCTTTTTGCCAGCGAGAGACCTCGCCTTGATAGCCTCGGTGTTTGATTTTCCAGTCAGATTCTTGGGCGGCCAGGGATTTGCTTCTGGATTCGAGCTGCTGCAAGGTTTTTCCGGTTTGATCAGACCGAGCCTTCCACTCTGATTTTTCTTTTTCAATTTGTTTGGATTGCTCTTGATAGGCAGTGATGTTTTGCCCTCGTTTGGCTTGATTTTCTTTGAGTTGCGCAATGACCTTCTGGAGCTCTTGAATTTTTTGGTCCTCGGCCTGGATCTCTCGTTGTTCATCACTGATGAGCTGCTGAATGTCTTTTTCGCTTTTCTCCAACGTAGCTAGTTTCTGATTGTTCTCTTGTTGGCTGCCGTTGACCTTGGCTTTTTGTGCATCGACTTCTGCTCGGGCTTTGCTGACTTCTTCCAGATTTCCTTCAACGATTTTAAGATTTTTCTGATAGTCGGCCAGATTGGCCTTAGAATTGGATAAATTTGTTTTCAGGCGATTCATTCCATCCTGTGCGGTAGTTTGGCCAAGGGCAACCCAAGATAGCGACAGGGTCGCCAGAAGCAATGCGAGGGGCTTGACAAAAGCTCCGATTTTTTTGCGGGCTTGGGTTCCTTTTTCTGCCATCATAATAACTCCGTTGATCAAGTCTGTTGGAAATCCAAAAGACTGTTTAGCTATTTGTTATCTTCAGGGGCGCACACGTTTTTCAAAGACGAACGATAGTGCCCCAACTCATCTTCCCAGATCTCACCTTTAAAATCCCAGTTTAAAGCTTTGCCATCTTCGACCTTGAGTTCTGGACGCTCTTTCTCATTGATCTCGCCACCGGCCATTTGATATCGCAGGTGTTCACCAGCTCCAGAATAGATTTCATATTGGAGAACTTCGCTTTGGTCCAAGGACTCGGTCAGACGAGTCATCATCTGTTGGAAACGCTTTTTTAAAGCCAGACCCGCTAAATCTCGAAAGTGATTTTTTTCTTTTTCAAGTCGGTCTAAACCCTCGGCTCGCAGCGCTTTGATCGAATTTCTGGCTTTTTTTGCGATGTAGTGTTGAATTTTAGCAGCCAGCAGGCGGCGCTCCTGAACTTTCACTTTGTCAGAGTATTCAGTCGCTGCGGCACCCTCAGGTTTTCCATATTTTTTTCTCAGAGCAATCAGTTGGGCGCGAGCATCATTTTGCGCCACCAAGGACTGTCTTTCAATTTTGATCAGATTGATCTGAATCTTATTCATGTTGCTAACTTCGTCCTCAATACTGTTGATCATTTTTTGTTCAAGAACAAAGCTGGGATGTCGAGTGAGGGCATAGATAAACTCGCGAGGAAGACCATCAACAACTTTAAGATCCGGATTGTTGGCCCACAGCTTGATGGTGTCGAAGTAGTTGATATTCTGTTTCGCCTTTGTCTGGTACTCGGTCATTTGTTTCAGAACAGGTGCATATTTGCGTTTAAAATCAAAAAGAACTTTCGCGCCATCTCCGAACTGGCAAAGATTTAGGTACGCGACTGTTCTTACAACGTAGGACTCCGGAGTGAATGATTTTTTGAAAAAATCCGTATGGAGGCTGAACATGTTTCCAGCGGCGCCTTCGTAGTCCTGAGAAAGAATCTGTGTCCAGGCTTGCTCCATCATGGCCTGCAGCCACTCGGGACTTTTTTTGTCGACCTTCAGGTAGGTATCAAAGGCTTCTTTGTATTGAGCAGCTTGAAAATGTAAACGAGCAAGGGTCAGAGCTACAATCGCATGAAATTCCGATTTCGGGTTCTTTTCGCTGACCTCTTTAAGTACCGCTTGTTGTAAGCCAATGGCCTCTTGAATTTGTCCTCCTCGATAGATAATCAGAGATTTTAAAAAGAGGGCCTCGGTATACAGTTGAGAGTCCATCAGAATCTCGTCCGCAGCAGCAAAAGCCTTGGTTAGGTCTCCTTTGTCGAGATAGTACTTGGCTCGATTGATCTGGTACTGATCAGCCTTGTGCTCAGTCGGGTTGAATTCAATTTTTAAATCTTCGAGCTTGGGATCCAACAGAGCTACCAGCTCTTTGTCTCCTTCGGCGGCATTGATAGCCAGGCTGGTGGCAGCGCGTTTTTGCCATTCGGGCCTTGGGTCATGGAGAACTTGGTTCATGCGAAATTTATATTCTGAATAGAGCCCAAGAGCTCTCGATGTGAGCGCCAGCTGATAGGTTGCCTCAGTCTTGACTGCGGCATCATCGAGCAACTCGGCAAAAAGAGCGAGAGCCATGTTGTAATCTTTTTTATCTTCTAAAAAAATTAGAGCCTGCAGAAGCTTCATTTCCGCAGGTGAGGGATTCTCCACTTTTGTTTGCTGGAGCTGGGGCTCGGCAAGATTCAAAGGCGCAAACTCGGTGATCGTTGGGGTTTCCGCTGGGGCAGGGGGCGGAGTGACCGGGAGAGTTTTGGCCTCTTTTGTAGGAGTGATTTTTTTAATCAGGTATTGATCAATAAAGAGCTCTTTTGGTGACGGACGTTCGGTCACATTGATCTCGCGAAGTGTTTTCTCAGGAGGCAGCGAGATCGGGGCGATATCCCCCCTTTTCACCTGGTCCTCTTCGCCGATATTGAGACGAGGAATTTTATTCACACGAACCAGGTCGATCTTTCCATTGATCATTTTTTTCTGAATCAGATCAAACTGCGGAACCTTGGACTGTTTGATCTTCATCTCAGGCCCCGGAGGTCGCCCCTTGGTTGCGGTCACCAGGTCCGCAGCCTCTGCGGACACAGAAAAAACCGCCGTCAAGGAGACCAGGCAGGGGATCAATTGAAATGTCGTCATCAATGGCTTCATCGCGGGCCTCAAAATTGGATTTCTTTAAAAGAAAATTGTTAAACCCAATAACATTGTTGTGTCTTGTTGGCTGGTGGTTCCAAGATCTCGGTCTTGCCCACTCTGCAAATAATAACGCTGCTTCTTCTGCGTCGACCATTTATTTTTAATATCAAATCGGATGGCAAAATTTTGGTGAAAGAACAGCTGTTGGGTGACATCCAAGTTATAGGCAATGGTAGAGTTATCTTCGGATGAATCTGTTCCTGGATTGGAGGGCGGGTTGGCTCCATCCACTCGCATGATTTGATAATTCATCTGACCAATACCAAAGGCGAACTGCATATCAAAATACATAATTTTACGATCCCAAAAACTCATCTTTGCGTAGAATGGAACCACCAGAAAATTCAAAGAGGTATAGGACTTGAAACGATTGTAATCAGGGGCGAACTTATTTTGATTTAAAAAGGTATCTGTCGAATCATTATCCTTGAGATCGCCTTTTTCATAGGCCAACTCCAGGCCCCAACGTTCAGAAAAATAATATCCGGCACTGACATTAGTCATTCGACCATTCGAATAGGCATCATTGATCAAAGGGCCGTAACCAAGGCTCACAAAATATTTGTTGGCTTTTGTGTAGGTTCGGTTCTGAACCACACTGAAGTCCGTGTCTTTGGCGGACCAGTATTTGTCCTCGAGCTTCTTTAGATCCAGCTTATCAGAGCCTCGATCTTCAGAGCCTTTCTCCGCTCGGGGTGTAGCTGCCCTTGGCTGACCCGCTTGTTGTGCATGTGCTGAAAGAGTTCCCGCCGTTGCAATCAATGCAACAATCCACATTTTCACCATAACCGCCTCCGGTGTCTAAGACATCCAGTTAGTTTGTACTCTTAAAGAGGAATGGATAAGTGACGAGCACTTTTGTCCCACCCTCTGGTGCCGGAAATTTCCACTTTGCAACTCTTTGCAGAATACATCCTTCGACGGTTGCATTTTTTAAAGTCGTATCTCCGTTTCTCTGAGTCTCTACTCCTCCATTAGAGCCAATCGTGAAGCGAATGGCAACTTTGCCATACAAATCTGGATTGGCGCTCAGTTGACGTTCGTAACAATAAAGAATTTGTCCTAACTGTGAACGAATATATTGAGCAATGACCTCTCGATCAAGACCGCCGACAATTTCACCTTCTTCTTCGAGAAGTCCAACTCCGCCTTGGCCGGTCTTGCCTTCTTTGAGTGTGCCAAGAGCAGCAGTTCCTTGCCCTCCGGCTTTGCCATTGGTCGAGATTGTAATTCCGCTGCCCTTGCCCTCGGAGGACCAGTCTTTCCCAGATTTACTGAGAGAGCCCACTGCGGCCAGAGCTCGACCGGTTGCGGTTGTTCCTGCGGCAACTCCTGAGGTCACCACAATATGAGTTGATCGAGCTGCGGAGGCCGAGACTTTGCCAATCAATTGGGTGATTCGGCCAGAAGCCAAGTTTTTAATCATGCTGGCTGCTTTGCTTGCACCACCACCTGAATTTTTAGGAGCTACGGCAGCTTGCTGTGTCTGTTTGCTTGGCGTGGTTTCCTTGGGTGCGCTTTCTTTAATTTTTTTAGGCACTTCCATTCTTACTTCTTTGTAGACTGTCGGTGGAACCGGAGTGAGGGCGTCATCCAAAGAATTATTTTTTGGGGCCAAGATAAAAAGAAAGGTCAGAATCATGGCGCCAATGGCTGTTGCATATAAAGATCGTTTGGCGTCCTTATCAAACATTTGGCTGGCATCCATGTGTTGAAGTGCTTCAATGTTGGACAAGTAAACTGTTCGTTGCGCGACTTCAAGGGGGCCAAGTTGTGTGATCTTCCATTCTTCGGTTTTTTCAGGGCGGAAGCGAGTGCCTGCCTGGTCATGCACAGAAATGAATGTCTCGGAAACGGGGATGATCCTGGTTTCCAAGAGAGTATTCCCAGAGGTGACACGAAACATCTGATAGGCTGAACGACCAGGGCCCGCATGAGCCACTTCAGAATGGTCAAGACTCGAGAACAACGGAGAACGGCTCTCCAGAAAACTGATTTGCAGGACGCTTTCTTGAAATCTAAGCTCGGTGTCTTTTGTCAGGCAAAGCTCAGTACTTTTTCCCATGTCTTCATGAACAGTGTTGAGATCAAGATTGATGTAATACCATTTTCCATTTCGAAATTCGAAAACGCCCTGAATCCCACGGATCGAAGCATCCGCAGTGCGAAGGTCGGCATGTTTCGATTTTCCAAAGGTCAAGGTCCCTTGTTCCGATCGAAGCTTCCACTTTTTGATGAGGCCGTTGGAGCCTCGTTGTTCTATCAAAAGATTCTGCATGTTTTCCTCATCTCACATACTGAGCTGATTCGCGAATTTTGCTATCCATATCTTTTTGAACATCATAGAGAGGGATAAATTTGATTCCTCGTTTTTGCACCAGATAAGCGCCATCTGGATTACGAACTGTTCCTTTAAGATCAATTTCAGAAAAATTCACTTCCTGAACCTTGCGAACAGTCTTTGTCTTCGCCAACGCCATCGAAGGAGTGAGCAAAACGGCTGACAGAATCAGCCTCAGTAAAGAGGGGAGGAGCGGGTGCTTAGTTGTATTTTTCATTGATGACCTCTTGGGATGTAACGGCTCGGCTGGCTTTTGGTTTTCCTTTTAAAAAGTCCAATTTTCTTTGGATCCATTCCTTGGTGTCCGGCTGTCGAGTCAGTTTCAGTGCCGACTCATAAGCCTTCATCGCTTTGCTCGAGTCAAATCGGTAGATCTCTTGAATTCGGGCAATCTCAAGCCAAAGATCTGCTGGGTTGTTTTCCAACTTTAAATTTTCCTCGGCTGTTTGAATGGCCAGATCAAATTCTCCTTTTTGAGCCAAACATTCGCTCAGTACGGGAGCTAAACCCTGACGGGACAACATGGCTTTGTCTAGTTTCGCAAAATCTTCGACCACGGACAAGCAATCTTGTTGCGCAAAACTGACCACTCCATGCATCAGTGTTGTTTCAGGAGTGATCAGTCCTGAATCATAAGATTTCAAAAACATTGAGTTCGCTTGGGCAAAGTCTTGATGTTGATAAAGCATGCGGGCTTTTTGATAAACTAAGAAGGGGAGATCTGAAGATTTCTTCATCGCAAGCTCAATCAACCAGAGGCCTTTGTCGATTTGCCCCTGCATTTCAGCAGCTAGACTCATGTAGAATACTCCCCATGCGGACTGAGGGTTTTGTTGGGTCATCCACAGAGCCAGTTTCTCTGTTCCTGCGGCATTTTTTCCGATCACACAGATGTTGGCCTTGTTGATCAGTTGTGGGATCGAAAGGTTTTTATCGCTTTCGCTATTTGAACACTTCTCGGCTCTGGCAGAAGACGGAAAACGACTTACTTTTTCCAGCGAAGCTTCTTTCATATCGACCGAGGAGGGGACCGGCAAATAGGCCTTCAACTGGTCCAGCGCAAGGGGTTCAATCCAAGGCCTGACAGTTTCTTCGGCAGGAAGATTGCTAAAGTCTGCGACATTTGAACCCGTAGCCTTTGAATCTTTGGCTAAATTTTTCAATTGTTTATCTGTTTCAATTTTTTTATCTAAAATGGGGGCCGTCAGTTTTGCCAATTGTTCAGCCAAGAGTTTTTTGTCTTCATCTGACAGTTGCGCTTCGTCTTTCAAAATTGGATGACCGACGGTATCGACATAATTTGTATAGATACGGTTGAGACCCTGCAGGGCCTCCAGTTTGGTGTTGGGATCGTTCGCTACTTTGGCAGAGGTTAGAAATGCGGTCTGAGCCTTGTCCAATTTTTCAGTTTTGATGCCAAGTATCAGCGCCAGTTTTTCAACAGTTGTTTTTGTTCGAGTGTCGACAAACTCTTTTTCCAATACTTTGGCTTGAATGAGTCGACCTCGGGCGCGGACGTCATCATCGATTCCAGAATCCGTGGCAACCAGGGGTTTGGCGGCGTTAAAGGCCTCGGCCATCTTTCCTTGCGCGAAAAGCTTTTCTACCTTTTTCAGCTTAATCTGTGAAGCCGCAGGTTCGTATCCCAAAGATAAAATTTTATCTTCGACTTTTTGATATTCAGGGGATCCCTCTTGACCCTTCATCGTCGAGAGCAATTTGGTGTAGAGTTTTCCCTGTTGGTTGGGTTTTGTTTCAGCCAACTGTTTTCGCAAAATGTCCTGAGCCTGTTTGGTCTTTCCCTCGAGCATATAGAGCTCGCTCGCAGCCTCCATATATCTTTCACTGTCCTTTGGAGAAAGAGTCGAAATCAGATCCATGGTTTGGGCGGCTGGCAAAATCAAGCCAGCATCCGCATAGTTTTTTGCCGCATCCTTGAGGGCATCCAGGGATCTTTTGTCTTCTGGATAGTCTTTCGCATAGATGCGAGCGGTCTCTGCCCCATCAAATATTTTTCCATCGGCATAGTAAAGAGATAGTGCCTGCCAGAGAGAATCCTTGGCAAGAGGTGAGCCTTTGTTGTCGCGGTAGAACTGAACAAGTTCTTCTGCCGCCTTGGTTTTGTCACCGGCCTTCGCGGTCTCTTGGATCTGGTTATAGTTAGCTTCTCGGATAATTTTTGACAGGGCTGACTTTCTGGAATCATCCGTGGTTTGTTTGGAAATTTTTTCTGAGAAAGTCTTGATCGCCGCATAGTCTTTTCTGGAATTTAAGATATCCAGAATAAGATCTTCTGACTTTCTTTTGAATTCCCCAGCCTTGGGGTCCGAGGCCAAAGGCTTCAGCCATTTTTCGGCTTCCGCAAAGTTGCCGTGATCATAGGCGATAAACCCGATTTTGAATTGAATCTGCAGAGCATGTTCCCCGTGAGGATATTTTTGCAAATAGTATTTTCCAAGCTGAACCAGAGTTTCATCGTCATTGCTCTCAGATTTTTTCTCTTTGGCTTTTTCCAGTGCGACCAGGGCTGAGTAGCTCGAGTCATGGGAAGTTTTCGTGTCGACGGATTTCTGACTGACCAGGGCATATTGTTCCGAGGACAGGCGATAGTCCTTGAGCTGGAACAATAGCTCGGCATAGGCATATCGTGTTTTTGTATCTGGCTTAGTAGGGTCCTCTTCTTCGAGATGGATGCGAAAGGCCTGCAAGGTGTATTCGGCAATTTCTTTTGCGGCCACGGCGGATTTGTTTTTTTGCCACAGATCCCACC
>Ga0210057_1008075_pt1 | contig 12563 bp, 9 predicted proteins | sample CryGeyCG2114_010_2_FD_183968 | JGI IMG/M metagenome (GOLD analysis project Ga0210057, IMG submission 183968) | Groundwater microbial communities from aquifer - Crystal Geyser CG10_big_fil_rev_8/21/14_0.10 (SPAdes) (version 2) | ecosystem: Environmental > Aquatic > Deep subsurface > Groundwater ... | reverse complement strand
AGGTAATTTTTTTTTGCCTTGAGGCCGAATAATTTTTCCAAAGTCTCAATAAAATATTCCAGCTCAACCGGTTTGGAATTACCTAAGTTGATAATTTCAAAGTCAGTTTTTTTATAGTCCAAGGCTTTAATCAGGCCTTCTATAATATCATCAATATAGGTAAAGTCTCTTAGATGTTTGCCATGGTTATAAACGTCAATAGACTGGTTTTTAGTTATTTTATCGGCAAATTTAAAGTAAGACATGTCAGGGCGGCCCCAAGGGCCATAAACTGTAAAGAATCTGAAAATAATAGCCTGAAAATCAGAAACCTTTTGGTAATAGTCAATCAGTAGTTCGGCAGCTTTTTTAGTGGCTGCATAAAGAGAAGCCGGTCGGTCAGTATTATCTTTTTCTAAAAAGGCTTCTTTGTCAGAGTTGCCATAAACTGAAGAAGATGAGGCTTGGATTAATTTTTTAACCTTGAATTTTTTTATCATTTCCAGAATATTGAAAGTACCATCAATGTTGGAGATTTTGTAGGCAGTCGGGTTTTCAAGGGAGTATCTGACGCCTGGCTGGGCTGCTAGATTATAGACCAGATCAAAATTATTTTCTGCAAATAGCTTTTCTAGTTTATCAAGCTGATTGACATCCAGTTCATAAAGTTTGAAGTTGGGATTATCAATTTCTTTTAAGCGGTCTCTTTTTAACTGAGGATCGTAGTAATTATTAAAATTATCAACAACGATTACTTGATGATTCAGAGTTAAAAGTTTTTTGACTAGGTGGGAAGCAATAAAACCAGCTCCGCCGGTAACTAAAATTTTCATAAGCTATCTGCCAATTAATTTAAAGATTATATTGATGGTTTTTAAGATGATGCTTAAATCAAAGAAGATAGATCGGTTTTTGATGTAATATAAGTCATTCTGAAGCTTTTTTAAGGTATCTTCTTTAGAGGGTGAGTGGTACTCATCAGAAATTTGATCCCAGCCCGTTAGACCGGGCTTGACCAGCAGTCTTTGTCTGTAAAAAGGCACATCTTTTTCTAGTTCCATAACCAATTCCGGCCTTTCCGGACGGGGTCCGACTAAGCTCATATCACCCTTGATTACATTAATTATTTGGGGTATTTCATCGAGCCTGGTTTTTCTTAAAAACTTTCCTACTTTGGTAATCCGGGGATCATTTTTAACCGTCCAGGTCTGATTATTGCCTTCATACATAGTCCTGAATTTATAGGCTTTAAAGATTTTACCGTCCTCACCGATTCTTTTTTGAATAAAAAATATTTTACCCTTGCTATCCAGTTTAACAGCCAGAGTAATAAAAGGGATAAAAATTAAAGAGACTAGACCCATAAGGCAAGCGATAACCAGGTCTATAAATCTTTTGACAGCTTTGTAGGATTTTCTGTCTCCTTCGGAAAAGTTATCCAAAAACCAGTCTTGATTAATCAGGCTTAAGGGAATTTTTTTGCAAACCAGTTCATAAAAATTGGCTAAGGATATAAAATTTACTCTCAGAGGCAGGATTTTAAATAAAGCGTCGGTAATAATTTGATTTTTTTCATTAATAACCACTAAATTTATATTTTCTTTCCTGATCACCTCTTCAATTTCATCAAAGGAATATTGAGGTAGATTGATTTCTGGATCCAGGTTATTATCAAGCCTGACAATGCCTTTATATTTAAAATAAAATCGGTTATCTCGGCCTTTTTTAGGTAAAAGTTCTTTAACTAAGGGCTGGTAACCGATAAAAAGCAAATTGGGGTAAAATTTTTCCGCCGAAGTTACTTTGCCGGCAAATCTTCTAAAAATCAGGAATAAAAAGCTAAAAATAGCGAATAGAATCAAGAGAATGGTTTTAGGTGTTATATTGGTGGAAGGAGAGAGGATGTAAAAATAAACAATGCCGATGATAATATTTATAATACCGGCCGGCAAATAGTCATTTAATGAGTCAATTAAAAGCGGCTTGTTTTTAAAATTATAAAGATCGAAAGAATAAAAAACTATCAGCCAGATAAAAAACAGCCCGGTAAAAATTGTCCAGTGAACCTGCCAGATTTCCAGACTAAGCCCTTCCTTGTAGCGGATAGCCAGAGTCAATAATAAGCTTAAATAAAGCAGGGCTATATCACCTAAAAGCAAGGGTAGTTTATTTACTTTTTGTCTAAAATTATTCATCTTGGTTTGAATTATAGTTATTTTAGGTTAAAAAATCAAGACTTCTATTACTAACTTGCCCCAGGCTGGCAAATAAGGTAAAATAGGCTTATTAAAATGAAAGTTGATCTAAAACCATCTTTGGAAAAAACTCTCAAGCGGATTGTTTATATCGGCAGTTTTTTGGTAATTTTGGTGCCCTTAATTGTTATACCGAAATCCTATTTCCCTTATATTATTCAAAAAACTTTAATTTTAAGGATACTGATCGAGGCTGTCTTTTTTAGCTGGCTGGTTTTAGCTTTTGCCAAAAAGGAGTATCGGCCCCAAAGGACAGTTATTTTTTGGTCAGTCATGGCTTTTTTTGTGGTTATGGTGATTACCGGCATAACCAGTCAAAGTCCAGTCAGGAGCTGGCTAGGCAACTGGGAAAGAATGTTTGGAGTCTTTACTTTGCTTCATTATCTAGGCTGGTTCGTCGCCTTAACTTCAGTCTTTAAGGAGGTAAAAGATTGGAATAAAATCCTTAATTTCACTTTACTGGTTAGTTTATTTATCAGCATTTATTCTTTAATTCAACGATTTGACCTAGGTCTGACTTTACAGTCAGGTTTAGAAAGAGTTAACGGTACTCTAGGCAACGCTTCTTATCTGGCCGCCTATCTCTTATTTCATATTTTTATCGCTTTGCTGTTTTTAGTGGAAAAGAGTGGCTGGAAATGGAAATTATATTATTTATTTGTTTTGCTTCTTAATTTTATAATTTTAATGCTAACAGCTACCAGGGGAGCTCAGCTGGCTTTGTTTGTCTCTTTTTTTGTAGTTGTTGTTTTTATCTTCTATTTAAAAGCTCACAAACAGAAGTTAAGTAAGATTTTTCTTGGAGTTTGTTTGGCCTTTATTGTTCTAGGCAGCCTGTTGTTTGTTTTTAGAAATAGTAATTTTATTCAAAATAATTATTGGACCAGGAGACTCACCAGTTATTCTATAACTGATAATACTATTCAGACTCGTTTGCATTCCTGGCGTTGGGGTATTAAGGGTTTTAGGGACAATCTTTTATTAGGCGTTGGACCGGAAAATTATCACATTCCTTTCAATCAGTATTTTGAGCCGACTTTTTACGATTACACCGGCTCAGAAGTTTGGTTTGACAGGGCTCATAATATTTTTATTGACATGGCCGCAACCATGGGCATTTTTGGCTTACTAACTTATCTGGGCATGTTTGGTTCAGCTTTTTATATTTTATTTAAAGCTCAAAAAGATGGTCTTATCAGGGATTTGCCTTTTATTATCCTCTTTCTGGCTTTCTTTAGCCATTTTTTGCAGAACGGAGTGGTTTTTGACTCCTTAAATACCCTGATTATCTTTTATTTGCTTCTGGGGTATTTGTCTTTTGTTGCTTCTTTGGGTGAAAATGATAAAAAAGAGGCTGAAGCTATCGAGGGATCTAAAGGTTTGCCGGTCAGTTTAACTTTGCCGGCTTCAGCTGTTTTGTTTTTAGTTTTGCTGTTTATTAATATTAATGACATCAGAACCAATAATTTGGTTTTGCAAGCCTATGCTAAAGGTATTTTTGGCGAATATCAGGCATCAGTTGATAAATATCGGGAAGTTTACAAAATCAGCTATAATAAATTTGATTTGCCAATTTTGTTTTCCACCAGCCTTAACTCCTTAATTAATAGCAGTGCCTCTAGTCAGATCAGCCAGGAGCGGAAGATAGAAGATCTTAAGACTGCCGTTGATTGGACCGATAAGGCTATAGAAATTGAACCTAAGAATATGTTTTATTACCACATCCAGTCTAAAAATCTGGCTCTTTTGGCGGCTTTAAGCGGTGAGGTGAGATATTTGGAAAAAGGTATTAAAATGGCTGAAAAGGCTCATGAGCTAAGTCCTAAGAGAGTTAGGCCTTACTGGATGCTGGCTCAGCTTTATCAGCTGGGAGGCCAGCCGGAACGAGCTTTGTCTTATCTTAAAAAAGCGGAGGAGCTTAATAGCAATCTTTATGACACCTATGTTTTTATGGTCAGTATCTATAAAAGTTTAGGCGATGAGGAAAAGGTTATTCAGCAGTATGACAGGTTAGTCGATCTGGATTATAATTTTAATAGCGATCAAAATACAGTCAGATCATTGATTGATCATTATCAGTTCAAAGACGATCAAAGGAGAGTGGAAGTTTTGGAAAATATCCTTAAAAGAATAACTCCGGAAATTGAATAATATTTTACTTAACTTAAAGATACCATGCGTCGATTATTTAACTTAATTATAATTTTAACCCTTTGTCTGCTGCCTTTAAGCGGACAAGCGGCTTTTGATTTATCCCTGATTCCTTCAGACAATCATTTGAAGAACCAGGGTTATTTTAACAATCTTTATATTTTAGATGCTTGGGATATAAAAAATAAGAGTCCCGAAGTGGTAGTGGCCGTTATTGACAGCGGTGTGGATATTGAGCATCCCGACCTTTATCAAAATATTTGGACCAATCCGGGAGAAATTGCCGGCGATCAGATTGATAATGATAATAACGGTTATATCGATGACATTAATGGCTGGGATTTTGTTTTAAATATTCCCGATCCCAGACCCAAGCTAACTGGTAAGTTTACTAATTTAGGAATTAATCACGGCACCTTGGTTTCAGGGGTAATTGGCGCTATGGGCGATAACAACTTTGGCTTAGCTGGAGTCAGCTGGCAGATTAAGATTATGCCTTTAAAGATGTTTAACGGCGAAGGCAACGGGGACTTGTTTTTACTGGAGAAAGCTATTAATTACGCCATAGATAAGGGCGCTGACATAATTAATTTAAGCCTAGTAGGCGTCCAGTATGATCAGAGCTTGCAGGATATTATTAAAAAAGCTTACGACAATAATATTATAATTGTGGCCGCAGCCGGCAATGAGACGGTAGTTAAGGGCAGTGATCAGGATTTTGGCCTAGACTTAAGTGAAAACCCTCAGTATCCGATTTGCTATGACGGCTTAAACGGGGCTAATTATGTTTTGGGAGTCGGCTCAGTTGACCGTGATGACAAAAAGTCGGCTTTTTCCAATTATGGCACAAGCTGTCTGGACGTCTATGCTCCTGGCGAAAATTATTTTGGCTTAACGGCAGTTTTACCCGCTAGTCCTGATTATTTAAGCTATTTTGGCGGCTATTATTCTGGCACTTCTTTGTCAGCACCTCTGGTTTCCGGTACGGCTGCTCTGCTTAAATCCCTTAGGCCGGATTTGACCAATCAAGAGATTTACAGCCTGATTATTGAAAGCGCTGATGATATTACCAGGCAGAACCCAGGCTTATCGGATAAACTGGGCGGCGGACGACTTAATGTTTACGCAGCTTTAGAAGCGGCTAAAGGCCTTAAGTCAAATCAAAGGTATTTAATTTTTTCTCCAAGGCACGGTTCTGAACCTAAAGTGATGATTTACACTTTATCCGGCCAAAAGATCTCCGAATTTTTGGCTTACGAAAAAAGTTTTAGAGGTGGACTGGAGGTGGCTTCAGCCGATCTTGACGGCGACGGTCAGGCTGAAATTATCACCGCCGCTGGCCAGAGCGGCGGGCCCCATGTCAGAATTTTTAGCCAGTCAGGCCAACTTAAGGGACAATTTTTTGCTTATAATGCCAATTTTACCGGCGGCGTTAGCTTGACAGCCGCCGATCTTGACGGCGACGGCCAAGCTGAAATTATCACCGCACCGCAAACCGGCTTAGAGCCTTTAATCAGGGTTTTTGATTTCAAGGGCGTCTTAAAGTCAGAGTTTTTGGCTTATGAAAAAAGTTTTACCGGCGGTATTAATTTAACCAGTGCGGATATAGATGCCAATGGCCGCCATAAAATTGTAACCGCTTCCCGGGCAGGACGAGTCAGTCAAGTCAAGATTTTTGATAGCGAGGGAAATTTGATTAATAGCTTTAAGCCCTATGGCGATTTTAGCGGGGGAGTTACTGTAGTCGGCAAGAACGCTTTCTTTGATCAGCGTGATGAAATTTTAACTTTCCCAGAGCAGAATCATTTGCCGGAATTGAAGTATTATTCGGCTTCCGGAGAAGTGATTCATCAATTTTTAGCAGTTAATGAAAATATTGAAGCGCCTAATATCGCCAGGGAAAATATTAATCAAACAGAATTGGTAGTTATCGGCAAAAGCCGCCAGGAATACTATGAGGTTCAGGTTTTTAACATGCTGGGCGAGCTTATTAGCTGGTTCAGCTTGCCTCAGACTGATCCGACGGAAGGGTTTAATTTAAGTTTTTTAAATAATGATTGAGAAGTTTATTCATTCAATCATCGGCCAGAAATTGCTGGGCAAACTGCCTTTCTTAAGGCAGTTTATTAGGTTCGCTTTAGTTGGGATTATTAATACCATCATTGATTTCGGGGTATATTTGTTATTAACCAGAATAGTAATTTTAACCAATAATCATAATTATCTTTTAGCTAATGCCATCGCTTTTATAACAGCGGCAACTAATAGCTACTTTTTAAATAAATACTGGACTTTTCTTAATTCGGAAAAGGAAAATGAAGTTTATCAGTACTGCAAATTTGTACTTTTTAATTTTTTAGGCCTGGTGATTGTTGAAGCCATTCTTTATCTCTTGGTTTATTATTTTGGAGTCTACGATATTTTTGCCAAGATGATTGCCATGCTTTTTAATGTTTGGTTAATGTTTTATCTGACCAGGAAATTTGTTTTTAGAGAGATGAAAAGATTTTAGAATTTTAGCCTTGCCAAAATTGATACATTTGGGTTATAATATGGCTAATTCTTAATATTTTTTGACTTTTCATGAAAGTTTCCGTTATTATACCCGCCTATAATGAAGAAAAACGATTATCTCGGACTCTAACTGAGGTTTTGGGGTCGCTAAAAGATGCCCCCTGGCCTTATGAGATCATCGTGGTTGATGACGGTTCTAGAGACAAAACTTCTGAAATAGCTAGAGAAACCCCTCAAGTTAGAGTGATTAGGCATCAAATTAACTTAGGTAAAGGCCGGGCAGTTAAAGCAGGGGTGGCTGAAGCCAAAGGCGAACTGATCTTGTTTATGGATGCGGATCATTCCACACCCATTGAAGAGTTAAATAATTTTTTAAAAGTAATTGATCATTATGATATTATTATCGGCTCTAGGGCTTTAAAAGATTCGGAGGTTATTAAGCGACAAGGTTTAATAAAGGAGCTTTCGGGTAAGCTGGGCAACCGTTTAATCAGGTTAGTTACCGGCCTAGATTTCCAGGATACTCAGTGCGGCTTTAAGCTGTTTAACCGTTCCAGTTTGATAATCTTTAATAAACAGACTTTGAATAGATGGGGCTTTGATTTTGAACTACTTTTGATTGCTAAAAAAGCCGGCTTTAAAATCTTAGAGATGCCGGTTAAATGGCAGAATGATAGACATTCCAAGGTAACTTTCTTTTCTTACTTTCAAACCTTATCGGATCTTATAAAAATATATTTTAATAATTTACAAGGCAAATATGATATTTGGAAAAAAGAAGAAAAATCAAATTGAAGAGATAAGAGATAAACAGCCTGATGAGGCTAAAAAATATGCAGCGCCGACAGGCGGTAAAAATAATGTTTTAGTTATTGGCGGTGCCGGCTTTATCGGTTCGCACTTATGCGAAGAGCTTTTGAAGGATAATAATGTTGTCTGTTTGGATAATTTTATAACCTCTAATGTGGAAAACATTCGCTTTTTGATGGATAAGCCTAATTTTCAGTTCATTAACCATAATTTTATTGAAAAAATTGATTTAGATGAGCGGCCTGAATTAAAAAAGTTTAAAGTAGAGATATTCGGTTTTCAGGAGATTTATAACTTAGCTTGTCCGACTTCAGCCAAAAATTTTGATAATTTGATTATTGATACAGCTTTAGCCAACTCCGCCCTGGTCAGGAATGTTTTGGAAATGGCTTTGCAGTATAATGCCAAGCTAGTTCATGCCTCTTCGGCTGTGGTTTATGGTCCCAGACAGACCAATAATTACGTTGATGAATCATATTTGGGTACGGTTGATTTTGTCGGGCCCAGAAGCTGTTATGATGAGGGTAAGCGTTTTGCCGAAAGTCTGATTTCCAATTACAACAAATTCAATAAAAAGAATTTTAAAATTGCCAGAATTTTTAGGACTTACGGCCCCAGGCTGGCTTTAAAGGATGGTCAGATGATTTCCGATTTTATAGTTAGCGCTTTGGATAATCAGGATTTGATTATCTACGGTGACAAAAATTTTTCCACCGCTTTGGTTTATATTAGCGATGTAGTTGACGGTTTAATTAAGCTGATGAAGAGCGATTTTTATGGCCCGATCAATTTAGGTAGTAATGTCGACGTTTTATTATCTGAAGTGGCTCAAAATATAATTGATTTAACGGGTTCCAAATCCAAAGTCGTTTATAGGGATAAGCTGGATTTTATTACAGCCCTGTCTTTGCCTGATATCAGCTTGGCTAAAGTCAAGCTGGGTTGGTACCCGGTGACTAGTTTAGAGCAAGGACTTGAGCAGACAATTGAGTACACCAGAGCCAACAAGCAGGTTTTAAACAATTTGATAAATAATCACAGATAGCTTATGAAAATTTTAGTTACCGGCGGCGCCGGCTTTATCGGTTCCCATTTGGTTGATAAATTAGTCAAGCATAACCATCGGGTAATTGTGGTTGATAATTTAAGCACCGGTCAAAAAAAATTTGTTAATAAAAAGGCTAAATTTTATAAATTAAGCATAACTAATCCCAAGCTTAAGGAGGTTTTTCAGAGAGAAAAGCCGGAGTTTGTTTATCACTTAGCCGCTCAAAAAAGCGTTACCTACTCTGTTAATAGGCCTCTTGATGATGCTACAACTAATATCTGGGGCAGTTTTAGAGTAAAAGAAAACTGTTTGAAATTTGGGGTTAAGAAGCTAGTTTATATGTCCACTGGCGGTGCTATCTATGGCGATGTTAAATATTTGCCTTGGAATGAAAAGGCTCCGGTTATGCCAGAGTCTCCTTACGGTTTGAGTAAATTAACGGTTGATAATTACCTTCAAAACCATTACGGTCCCCGAAAAGGCCTGAATTTTGTTTCTTTCAGGCCGGCTAACATTTATGGACCCAGGCAGGATCCTCACGGCGAAGCCGGAGTAGTGGCTATCTTTATTAGTAATTTACTGAATAATAAATCCTGCTATATTTTCGGCAACGGCAAGCAGACTAGGGATTATGTTTATGTTGATGACTTAATTGACGCTTGTTATAAAGCCTTAAAAAAAGGTCAGGGCATCTATAATATTGGCACTGGCAAGGAAACTTCAGTTAACATGCTTTATCATCTGATTAGCGGCTTAATTTCAGAGCAGAAGCCAGTTTATAAGCCGGCTCGGCCAGGAGAGGTTATTAGAAGCGCCGTTAAAAGCAGTAGAATTAAAAAGGATTTAAACTGGCAGCCTAAAACAGATTTAATTAGGGGTATTAAAAAGACGATTGAGTATTTTAAGTAGCTTATGAAAATTTTAGTAACCGGCGGCGCCGGCTTTATCGGTTCGCACCTTATTGATAAATTAATTTCCCAGGGACATGAAGTTGTCTGTTTGGATAATTTTTTTAGCGGCCGCAAGGAAAATATTCAGCAGCATTTTACAAATTCAAAATTTAGCCTGATTAAGCAGGACATTTCTTTGCCTCTAAAGGTTAAATTTAATAAGCTGGATAGAATCTATAACCTGGCTTGCCCGGGTTCCCCGGTTCAGTATCAGTTTGATCCGATCAAGACTTTAAATACCAGCGTCTTGGGTATTCAGAATATGCTGGAATTGGCTCATAAGACCGGTGCCCGTATTTTGCAGGCTTCAACTTCAGAAATTTATGGCGACCCATTGGAGCATCCTCAAAAAGAAAGTTATTGGGGCAATGTTGATCCTTTGGGTGAAAGAGCCTGTTATGACGAAGGCAAGAGGACAGCCGAAACTTTATGTAAAGATTATCACAAAATGTACGGTATTGAAGTCAGGTTGGTCAGGATTTTTAATACTTACGGACCGAGAATGATGTTCAATGACGGCCGGGTAGTTTCCAATTTTTTACTCCAGGCTCTTTTAGGCGAGGATATAACCGTTCATGGCGACGGCAGCCAGACTCGCAGTTTTTGTTATATTGATGATCTGATTAAGGCCTTAACTGGCTGGATGGAAAAAGAAACTGACTTTAAACCGATCAATATCGGCAATCCTGATGAACGGTCAATAGTTGATCTGGCTAAAATGATTAAAGAAAAAACTTCTTCCAAAAGCCAGATTGTTTTTATGCCTTATGAAAAAGTTTCTGGCAGAACAGGGGATGTCAGGCAAAGGCAGGCTGATATTAGTAAGATTAAAAAAGAATTAGGCTGGCAGCCAAAGATTAATTTTGAATCGGGTTTAGAAAAAACCATCGTTGATTTTAAAAAGAGGCTTAATAATAAGCCTCACATTATTATTTTTAGTCCCAGCTACCTGCCCTTTAAAGGTCAGGCTGAAGAAGCCGTTTCCGAAATTATCAAGCGCTCGCAGGGCTGGGAATTTGATTTAATCACCTCAAGAATGTCCAAAGACTTGCCCAAAGAAGAGCATCAGGGTAATCTACATATCTATCGTTTGGGACGCGGAACCGACCGAGATAAATACTGGCTGCCTTTTAAGGCCTTCTGGCTAGCTCGCCGTTTGCATAAGAAATATAAGCATCAGGTAGCTTGGGCAATTATGGTTAGCTACGGAGCTTTAGCAGCCTTGCTGTTTTCTAAGTCAGCTGCTAAGGTGCCTTTTTTGTTGAGTGTTTATGAGGCTGATGTGACTGAAAAGATGGTTAAGCACGGAGTTTTAACATCTCCGGTTTACAGGTTAATTTTTAAGCAGGCTCATCGCTGGCAGGTGATTGGTAAGATGAGTGAAAAGCACAGGCTTTGGCTGGAAAAAGAAAGGAATGTCCAGGCGATTAAGTTTGATAAAAACTGGGACTTGATGGCTAAAAAAACCAAAGAGCTTTTTCAGGAATTGGAAATATTATCAACTAGAGTTAACTAATTTAAAAAATTAATTATAAAAATATGGTAAAAACAACCAATTATCAAGCTTTACAGTATCATGATGCTGCTCCGGGCTATTTAGATCATTGTCAGATAACCGGCTCTAAAAATCTTTTTGAAGCTATTGATCTTGGTCATCAGCCGCCCTGTGATGCCTTATTGAACTCTAAGACTATCAATGAGCCGGAAAGTTCATATCCTTTAAAATTAATGATTTGCCCTGATTCTGGTCTGGCTCAGCTGGATTATGTGGTTGAAGGCGAAATTATTTATCCAGCTGATTATCCTTACCGAGCCGGTATTTCTCAGCCTTTAATTGAGTATCAGCAGGCTTTCGCTGATTCAGTAGTAGAAAAATTAAATATTCCTAAAGAATCGTTGTGTGTGGATATTGGCTCTAATGACGGCACTTTACTGACCGGCTTTAGGCGCAGAGGTATGAAAGTCTTGGGAGTCGAACCCACAAATATCGCTAAGGTTGCTAAGGCAGAAAATCAGATAGACACTATTCAGAGATTTTTTACCGAAGAAGTGGCTAGAAATATAGTAAGTGAATATGGCCAGGCTAAGGTGGCTACTATGTCTAATGTTTTCGCTCATATGGCGCCTTTAGGCGAAGTTATGAGAGGCTTGGTTAAGCTATTGGATCAAGATGGGGTTTTTATCAGTGAAAGCCAGTATTTACTGGATGTTTTGGAGAGCAATCAATTTGATGGCATTTATCATGAGCATATTCGTAATTATAGCTTTAAGTCTTTAGTTACTCTATTTCCTTATTACGGCATGGAAGTCTTTGATGTTCAAAGAGCTAATCGTTACGGTGGTAATATTAGAATTTATGCTGGCTTCAAGGGGGAGAGACCGATCAAGCCTAGCGTGCCAGAGTTGTTAAGCCTTGAAGAGGAAAAGGGCCTATTTAAGCCCGAAACCTGGGTTCAGTGGAAGAAAAGAGTGGAAGAAAACCGCTATAAGTTTATGGAACTAGCTTATGAAGCTAAGCGCAAAGGCCAAAAATTTGTAGCTGATTCCTGTCCTGGCCGAGGCGCAGTTTTGTTTAATTATTACGGTATTGATCATAACTTGGTACCCTATATTTCTCAGCTGCCTGGTTCTGAGAAGATCGGGCAATATTTGCCAGGCACTCATATTCCCATTGTCGATAATGAAATTATCCTAAAGGATCAGCCTGATTATATAGTTATCTTGGCTTGGCATTACGGCGACTATATTATGAAAAATTGGCGTGCTAAAGGAGTTAAGTCCAAATTTGTGGTGCCTTTGCCGGAATTTAAAGTAATTTCAGATTAATTTAAAAGCATGATTCCATTTTTGGACATA
>Ga0210057_1008074_pt1 | contig 12564 bp, 10 predicted proteins | sample CryGeyCG2114_010_2_FD_183968 | JGI IMG/M metagenome (GOLD analysis project Ga0210057, IMG submission 183968) | Groundwater microbial communities from aquifer - Crystal Geyser CG10_big_fil_rev_8/21/14_0.10 (SPAdes) (version 2) | ecosystem: Environmental > Aquatic > Deep subsurface > Groundwater ... | reverse complement strand
TAGTGTTTCTTATCATAATGATATTTTTAATATTGGATTAAATGATGAGAAGAAATTAGAAGCGGATCAATTGCTGGTTGTCACAGGAAGAGTTCCCAATACAGATATTTTGGATGTTAAAGCAACAGGAGTTGAGGTAGACGATAAAGGTTATATTAAAGTAAATAATTATCTTGAGACAAATGTAGAGGGGGTTTATGCGTTTGGCGATATTCTTGGAATCTTACCCTTCAGACATACCGCAAATGACCAGGTCTCTTACGCAATCAGAAGTGCTTTTACAGAACACAAGGTCCCCGTAGATTATTTTGCTATTGGTCATGCAGTCTTCTCATCTCCTCAGGTTGGTGGCGTTGGAAAAACAGAGCAGGAACTTAAAAAAGACGGGATTAAATATAAAGTTGGGAGAGCACAGCTTAAAGACACAGGTATGGGTGGGGCCTTGCAGGAAAATGGGCTCGCAAAAGTTTTAGCTGACGAGAATGGAGAAAAAATTCTCGGAGTCCATATTGTAGGCCCAGATGCCTCAACCCTTATCCACGAAGCTATAGTTGCCATGAAAGCCAATGGTACAGTTAGCGCAATTACAAACTCTGTATATATTCACCCGGCTTTACCCGAATGGTTACAGAGAGCATTTTTTGCAATTGAATAATTATGAAATCTAATAAAATATCAAATGAAATACCAACAATTCTGGTTGTATTTGGTATAACCGGAGACCTGGCGGAAAAAAAGATCATTCCTTCCCTTTGGTATCTTTTCGAACAGAACCTTTTGCCCGACAAAGTTTCTATTATTGGTTTTTCAAGAAGAGATTTTTCAGCCCAGGAATTTAAAGACTACGTCTTTGATTCACTCAAAAAACGCGGCGCTGAAAAAATAGAAGGTAAGAAATTCTTACAATTTTTTGGTGCTTTCTCTTACCAGCATGGTACTTTTGAAGATGAAAAAGCATATCAAGGCCTTGCCGACAAAATTAACGAAACAGAAAACTCGTGGGGAATTTGTGCCAATAAGCTTTTTTATCTGGCAGTTCCGCCATTAAACTATGATTTGATTTTCAAAAATCTTGCTCCCGTAAAGTTAAATCTTCCCTGTGGTGGAAAACTTGGCTGGAGCAGAATTCTTATTGAAAAGCCTTTTGGTACCAATCTATCAAGTGCAAAAAAACTTCAAACACTGCTCTCTTCATACTTTAAGGAAGAGCAAATTTACCGCATAGATCACTACCTTTTCAAAGAAATTGTCCAGGGAATTGAAAATTTCCGATTTTCTAATAATCTTTTTGAGAATATTTGGGACAACTCAACCATTGATAGTATTGACCTGCGGCTTCATGAAAAGATCGGGGTTAAAGACAGGGGAAGCTTTTATGATAAAGTTGGAGCTTTACGGGATGTGGGACAAAATCACCTTATTTCAATGCTTGCCGTGCTCACTATGGAATATCCACCAAGTGAAAAAGAGGCAGACGTCAGAAAAAGCAGGGCGCAAATCCTTGAAACTCTTTTTCCATGGAGTAAGGCTACTTTAATGAAGAACGCATTCCGTGCGCAATATAGTGGTTATAAAGCTATTCAAGGCGTTGATTCCGATTCGAATACGGAAACCTATTTTGCGCTTAAAACACAGCTTAATCATCCAAAATGGAAGGATATTCCAATCATTATGGATGCAGGAAAACGAATGGAAGAAGCACGTAAAGAAATAATTTTAACGCTTAAGCATCCGGAAATTTGTCATTTATGCGAAGTCGGTAAACATGGGCCTAATAAAATTACTTTCCGTCTTGAGCCTAACGATGAAATAATTATTGATTTTTGGACAAAAAAACCTGGCTTTGACTCTATTCTTGAAAAGCGTTCATTCTCCTTTTTTCTCTATGAAAGAGAAAATAAAACGCAGTATGTTGAGGAATATGCAAAGGTTCTTTTTCACGCGATACATGGCAATCAGTCGCTTTTTATTTCTCAAAATGAAGTTGAGGCTCAGTGGAAATTTACCGATCCGGTCATTGAATCATGGGAAAAAAACTTAGTTCCTTTGGTTGAATATGCGCCGGATGTTAACCCAATGCCTGAATTTTTCCAGACTATTTCTGACGAAAATCATAAAAAAGAAAAGTCGGAGATAAAAGAGATAGGTGTTGTGGGGCTTGGGAAAATGGGGGCAAATCTGGCAAAACAATTAGTTTCAAAAGGGTGGAAAGTATACGGATACAACAGAACTCCCGGAGTAACTAAAAAATATGAATCAGAAGGAATTCTCCCAACCTATTCTTTAGAAGAACTAGTAAAACAACTGTCAAAGCCACGTACAATTTGGCTAATGACTTCTTACCAGGCAGTTGATGAAGTTTTAAACGAGCTTGCTCCTCTTCTTGCAAAAGGAGACACCATTATAGACGGAGGTAATTCACCATACAAAGATTCTATCCGCCGCTCAAAAGAGTTAGAGAATAAAGGAATTAATTTTTTGGATGTTGGAGTTTCCGGAGGTCCTGACGGCGCTCTGAATGGAGCTTGCATTATGGTTGGAGGCAAAAAAGATCTTTATGAAAAATATGAACCCCTTTTTAAAGACTTGTCTGTAAAAGATGGTTATGGCTATATGGGGCTCTCAGGTGCGGGACATTTTGTAAAAATGGTACATAACGGTATTGAGTATGGAATGATGCAGTCAATTGGTGAAGGATTTGAAATGATGAAAAAATCTTCTTTTAAACTCGACCTGCATTCTGTTTCAGAAGTTTACAATCATGGTTCGGTAATTACTTCCCGTCTTGTCGGCTGGCTGACCGAAGCATATGCTAAATTCGGAGATAATCTTAATATGGATGAATGCTGCTCAGGGGAAGTTTCCCAAAGCGGTGAAGGACAGTGGACTGTTGAGACAGCCAAAGAATTAGGAGTGCCGGTCAAAATTATTGAAGGTGCGCTTGAATTTAGGACATTATCGCAAGATAACCCATCCTATACCGGTCAAGTTGTTTCAGCCCTGCGCCATCAATTTGGCGGACATGATACAAGCAATAAAAAGGATTAAAAATATGAGTAAACCAAATAATTTAAACACAAGAATATTTTTAGACGGAGGAATTCCGGAGGAAACCAAAGATGTAATAAAACTGCTTGGCTTTTTAGACGGACAAACTACTAATCCAACTCTTATAACTAAACATCCCTCTTTTCTGGCATGTCAGGCAAGAGGAGAAAAATGTACCGAGGAAGATGGTTGGAAATATTATAAAGAAATAGTAAGCGAAATATCTCCACTTGTTAAAAATGGATCTGTGTCAATTGAGGTTTATGCAGATCGTAATACAAAAGCAGAAGAGATGATCACCAAAGGTGAAGAGCTTTTCCAATGGATACCAAATGCCCATGTCAAGCTCCCTATTACAACAGAGGGACTTAAAGCGGCCGGGGCGCTTGTAAGTCGGGGTATCCGGGTAAATATGACGCTTTGTTTTACACAGCAACAAGCAGCCGCGGTATTTGCTGCAACAAAAGCTGCAAAAAAGGGAGATGTATTTGTTTCACCCTTTATTGGAAGGCTTGATGATAAAGGTGAGAATGGAATGAGTCTAATTGAGAATATTTTAAAAATGTACAAAGAAGGCGACGGCCATGTTGAGGTTTTGGTTGCAAGTGTTAGAAATATAGACCATTTCCTACGCTCATTACAACTGAAAGCAGACATTATTACTTCACCATTTAAGATTCTAAAAGACTGGAAAGATATGGGTATGTCAACGCCGGATGATGATTATCAATATAAAAATAATAACTTAAAAGATATTTCCTATCAGGAGCTTGATCTTTCTAAGGATTGGCAGGAGTTTAATATTTCGGATGATCTGACAGATAAAGGAATCGAACGTTTTTCACAGGATTGGAATGCCTTGATTACCAAATAAACAGATATGAGCGATAAAAACATACAAATTCTTAATACGTTTACACTTAAAAATATACCGGATTTGGATGTAGCAGTACTGGGTGCTCTTGAGCTTTTTCAAAAAGAGCCGCTACCCAAGATAAAATTAGATGTTTACAAACGTCCGTTAGTTGTAGGATCGGGAAATGCTGAAGCAACAGGGCGGATTATTTTTCAAAATCTGGATGCTGTTTTTGCTTCTGAAAGCGATTTTGAAGAAAAGCTAAGGTCGATAGAAAATATTGACGGTGTCATTCTTATTTCAGCATCCGGCGGCAAGCATGCACCCATTATTGCCAAACGCTCTAAAGAACTAGGCAAAAAAGTTGCGCTGATTACGAATAACCCCGACGCGCCAGCAAGTGAATTTGTCGAAAAAGACAATGTGTTTGTATTCCCAAAAAACAGGGAACCTTATACTTACAATACCTCTACCTATATGGGTATGATTCTCGGAGTTACGCATGAAGATACAAACGCAACACAAGTGTTTATAGAAAAATATGTAGACACCTTATCGTTTCCGGATTTTTCAAAGTACGACAAATACTTTCTCATAGTACCGTCACGTTTTTTAGGCATTATCAGGATGCTTCAGGTTAAATTTATTGAACTTTTTGGACGAAATATTGCCCGGGATGTTGAAGCATCTGAATATGTGCCTCATGCTACAACAGTTGTGCCGTCCGATGAACTTTTTATCAGCTTTGGCGATGAGAATAATACATGGGGAAAGCCGGACAAAAGATTACATATTCCCCTGCCTGACAATGCCGGCTATGCTACGATGATGGCAGTTGGTTATTATATCATTGCCCAAATTCAAAAGCAGCATCCGCCATATTTTAAAGAAAATATTGCCTCGTATACAGAACAGGTGACAAAAATTTTTGGGAATACGATTAACCCTATTGTTGAATAGTACTATGTTTTTGGTATTTGATATTGGCGGAACAAATATGAGACTGGCTGTTTCCCGTGACGGGAAGAATATTGCAGAACCTAAAATTCTTAAGACACCTAAGGACTTTGATGAAGGCATGTTGCTTTTTAAAAAAACTGCACTGGATCTTTCCGGTGGAGAAAAAATTAAAGCTGCAGCAGGCGGTATCGCAGGACCGCTTGATGGAAAAAAAGAAAGGCTAACAAACTCCCCAAACTTACCCGGATGGATAAATAAACCACTTAAGGAAAATGTAGAACAATTTATAGATGCCCCCGCCCATATAGAAAATGATGCTGCTGTTGTAGGTTTGGGGGAAGCTCTGCTTGGGGCAGGAAAGGATTATCCTATTGTTGCCTACATAACGGTTAGTACGGGTGTTGGCGGAGCACGAATTGTTGACGGGAAAATTGACAGAAACGCAATGGGTTTTGAACCCGGACATCAAATTATCGAAATAAACGGACCTTTATGTCCGACTTGCGGCATCCATGGTCATCTAGAGGGATACATTTCCGGTAGTGCGTTGATAAATAAATATGGGAAAAAACCTCAGGATATAATGGATAGCAAGGTTTGGGATGAAATTGCGTATTATTTAGCTCTTGGGGTACATAACTCACTACTGCATTGGTCGCCGGACGTTATTGTCCTCGGAGGTTCAATGATGAAAAACATATCTCTTGAAAAAGTTAAAGAAAACCTTGATAAAATTCTGACCATTTTCCCTAAGGCCCCCTTAATTAAACACGCAGAACTTGGCGATAAAGGCGGGCTATATGGTGCTTTAACGATAGCGAAACAACATTATGAAAAATAAACGTAAAACCCAACTCAACTGGTCAAGAGAAGCAGTTGTTTATCAAATTTATCCGCGGAGTTTTAAGGACAGTAACAATGATGGCATTGGGGATTTACAGGGGATAATTAACAAACTCGATTATTTAAACGACGGAACAGAAAAATCTCTTGGTATAGAAGCGATATGGTTATCTCCGATCTACAAATCTCCAATGATCGATTTTGGTTACGATATTTCTGATTATATGGATATAGATCCTGTTTTTGGCGATCTTAAAACATTTGACCGTTTGGTAAAAGAGGCACATAAGCGAAACATAAAAGTTATTATGGATTTTGTTGCAAATCATACATCTGATAAACACACCTGGTTTATGGAGTCCAGGTCATCAAAAACAAACCCGAAAAGAGACTGGTACATTTGGAAAGATTCAAAACCGGACGGTTCACCGCCGAATAACTGGCTCAGCGTTTTCGGTAACTCCGCCTGGACGCTGGATAAAAAAACTAACCAGTATTATTTGCATAGTTTTTTACCCCAACAACCTGATTTAAATTGGCGAAATGATAAAGTTAGGGCCGAAATGGAAAAGATACTGGAAGCATGGCTTCATAGGGGAGTTGACGGTTTTCGCTCTGATGCTATCTACCATTTGATAAAAGATGATCAGTTTCGTGATGACCCGCCAAACAAGAGTTATCAAGGACCCAAAGGTTCTTATGATGGGTTAATTCATACTTACAGCCAGCGCCAGCCGGGAACATTGGATGTTATAAATACTTTTTGCTCTATCCTGGGGATGCATGAGAATAAATACATGGTCAGCGAAGCGTATCTTGATATTCCTGAAATGAGTAAGCTTTATAAAGCCTGTTCCAACAGTCTGCACGCGCCATTTAACTTTAATCTTATTTCGCTGCCATGGGATGCTAAATTAATCAGAAACCACATTGATGATTTTGAGGCATCGCTTAGCAAAAAAGATTGGCCAAACTATGTCTTAGGAAATCATGACAGGCCGCGTGTGGTTACCCGCGTTGGTGAAAAACGGGCAAGACTACTGGCGATACTCCTTTTTACCTTGCGGGGTATGTCATTTGTTTACTATGGTGATGAAATTGGTATGGAAAATGAAGATATACCTCCCGATCAACAAAGAGATTTAGTCGGCAATCGTCTTGAGGCAAATCGTGATGGCGAAAGAACACCGATGCAATGGAATGAATCAGAATACGCCGGATTTTCAAATACAAAACCGTGGTTGCCTGTGGGTAGAAAATACAAGTATGTAAATGTTAAGAAAGAATTAGATGATCCGCGTTCTCTGCTTTATTTATATCGTAAGCTTATTCATTACCGTACACACAATCATGCTCTTCTCCACGGCTCTTACCGATCATTAGATTTAGGTAATAATCATGTATTTGCTTATTTACGTGAACTTGGTGATGAAAAAGTTGTTGTTATGTTAAATTTTTCAAAAGAGCAAGAATCCGTTTCTTTTCCATATCAAAAAGTAAACGTAATATGTACTACAAACGGGGGGAAAGATGGTAAAATGATTGATGTTAATAATATAACCTTAGCTTCATACCAGGGTTATGTCGTGGAGGTAATCGAATAAACTATGTACGACGAAAAGAAACTTTTAGCGTTTAGAAAACAAAAGGATACAGCATGGAAAAGTGATGTTCAGTCCCCTTTAATTGAAGAACAAAGGAAAGGTTTTAAAGGTTTAAGTTATTTTTCTCCTAATTCGGATTTAAGTTTTGAATTAGAGTTGGATAAGAATATACCCGATGTAGGAAAAGAAATATTTATTAAAACTACCGGCGGAGATGAACAGGTATACTTAAGAGCTGGCAAGGTAACATTTAATATCAATGGTATTGATGTGGAAGCTATTGTTTTTGAAGATCCGGAGCAAGAACAATTTCAATACTATTTACTTTTTAGAGATCAGACTACCGGCAAAGAAATATATGAAAATGGCAGGATGCTACAAATTCCCAAAAAGGCAGACCCTTCGGCTAGCTCAGGGCAAGTCAAGCTAATTGTTGATTTTAATTATGCCTACAATCCTTATAGCTCATACAACGATAATTGGGATTGTCCAATAACGCCTAAGGAAAATGTTTTACCGGTAGCAATTAAAGCTGGAGAAAAAAAGTTTTCTCAATTCTTAGACTGAAGTCTTTGAGAATTTATTTCTTACGAGTTTTTGAAGCGCCTCAAGTGTCTTTTGCTGATTTATCTCATCGGTAGAAATAAATTTCTTGAGTAAACCGTCCATTTTTCTGAATACAACGGGATACGTTGTCATTGCGTATCTTGGGTATTGCTTTGCAAATTGATCTTTATGAAGAAACACTGCCTTAAGAGGAAGCTTATTTATAAAAGTTTTCCATTCGTCTTTTTGGCTTATGCCGGAATATGTTAAGCCACAAAGATTACAGCCATAAGTTTTTGGAGAAATAGTTTTATGGACCAAGTCGCCTAACTGAGAAAAGATAGAGGAATTTGCATTATATACAAAAATTAATTCTTGCTTCACTACCCTACTATAGCATGAGGGTGTTAAAAAAATGTCACCAAAAAGCCTACATTCTAAATTGAATCCGAACACTTAACGTATGAGTTAAAAACTTCTTGAGGTGTTAGATAACCCAGACATTTTCTTGGTCTGTTGTTTATTTCCCATACAATATCATCAAGTTCTTCTTGGGTCAATGTATCAAACGCTGTACCTTTGGGAAGATATCTTCTCAAAAGCCCATTATGATATTCATTCGTTCCTCTTTACCAGGATGAATATGGATCAGCAAAATATGTTTCCATATCAAGCTTTTTAAGCTCCATGTGTAAATGATTTTCCCGGCCATTATCAAGCGTTGTTGATTTTCTTGCTTTTTTAGGCAATGCTGAAAATATTTTCTTTTGGGCTTCCAATGCTTCCTCGGATGTAATTGACCCCACCTTTTTAGCGGCAAACAGTTTTGTTAGTCTTTCTGCTTCTGTATGAATGCCGTCTTTTCTGCCTTTCCCCTCAACAGTGTCTCCTTCCCAATGACCAAAGACCATACGTTTATTCACCTCCCCGGGGTCTTTGGCGTATAGATACACGCTCGGGAATATTGCTTTTATGCACTTTTCTTCCTGTCTTTCTTTTTCTCTTTGTCTGTTTCCTCGGTAAGTATTCCCAGAGCTTTTTCTCTTTGTTTTCTTCCTGATAGATAAATTGGTAAATGGTTTCATGGCAGATGACTGTTTCCCCATGTCTCCGTTTTAGTCTTCCGGATATCTCCTCGGGACTCCATCCTGACTTAAGTTTTTTCAAAACATACATATAGGTATCTCTGTCTTTTAACGGGTATCTTTTCCTTGCTTGTCTCTTTCGCTCATCAGTCACATATTGTGCATGGATGGCTACATAATTTCCCTGATAGTCATTACGCTTTAGTTCATCGCTTATACTTGACTGACTTTTCCCAAGTCTTCGTGCTATTTCACGAATGCTAACTCCACCTCCTCTCCAGAGGGCAATCATATCTCTTTCTTGAGCAGTGATTTGCCTATGATGGTATTCCATAACCCTGTATTTTACCCATACAGGTGTTCGGATTCCATTTAGAACTTACGAAAGACAGAAAAATAGATTAGGTATGATATACTTCAATCAATTATATGCGTATAACAATTATTTCTTCTTACGTACCTCGTAAATGTGGAATAGCAACATATACCCGAGATTTATCTGAAGCTCTCGTAGAACAAGGAGTCAGGGTTTCAATAATCGCACTTGAGAATCCATTATTCCTGTTATCTTACGAAAAACCGGTTATTGGTACCATAAAGCAGGAGCAGCCAGACGATTATGTAAAAATCGTTAAAAAAATAAACAAAAGCAATACTGATTTTGTTCATATACAACACGAATTTGGATTATTTGGAGGAGATGATGGAGAACATATTCTTTGGTTAACTAAAAAGTTAAAAAAACCATTCTTTGTAACATTCCATACGTTATTAGCTAACCCAACAGATCATCAAAAACACATTATTCAAGAGCTAGCGAGACAAAGTGTTGGTGTAACCGTAATGGAGGAAATAGCAAAAGATCGTCTCATCCATATTTATGGCATCAATCCAGAGGACATATCAGTTATTTTTCATGGTGTTCCCGGCATTGATGATATTTCCAAAAAATATGCTAAGACAAAACTTGATTTGGAAGATAAATTCGTCATTTTATCAAGTAATTTAATTAGCAGAAATAAAGGTTTAGAATATGCTATTTCTGCACTTCCTAAGGTTATACAAAAGATTCCTAATATTAAACTTCTTATTGTTGGGGAAACTCATCCTATTGTAAAACTACAAGAAGGAGAAGTATATCGTAATAAACTTGAGGCGTTGGTTAGAGCTCTAAATCTTTCTTCATATGTTTATTTTAAAAATGAATATATCTCATTGGATCAATTAAGACTCTATCTTGCAGCATCTGATATTTGTATAACACCATATCTGGATCCACAGCAAATCACGTCTGGTACATTAGCCTATGCTATTGGTTCCGGTAAAGCTTGTATTTCAACTCCTTATATCTATGCACAGCATATATTAGCTGATAATCGTGGAGTTATCGTGCCTTTTCATGATAAAAACGCTATTGCTTCTGCGATAATTGATTTATACAGTAAAACTGCAAAACGAAGAGAAATCGAAAAAAAAGCTCGCATATATGGTCTCAAAATGCGCTGGTCATCTGTAGCAAACAGACATAATGAAATCTATAAAGATATTTTTAAAAAAAATGTTAACTTGACGAAGAATCTTAATAAGAATATTGAAAAAATGCCTGATACGCAATATTTAGATTTTCTTACAGATTCGGTAGGTGTATTACAGCATACTTATTTTTTCCTTCCGGAAGTTAGATTTGGGTATAGCACTGATGACAACGCAAGGGCACTAATTATTGCAAGCTCAATGTATAAAAAAACAAAAAATAAACATTATTTACATCTGATAAAAACTTATCTTGGTTTTCTGAGACTTGCACAAGAAAAAAACGGAAAATTTCATACGCTTCTTAATTTTCAAAGGCAATGGACCGATACGGAAGATATTGCTGATCCTTACGGTCGGTCTATGTGGGCAATTGGATACACACTTTTTATTCTACCCAACAATCTTTTTAGTCGAACTCTTGATGAAATGTTTAGGCATAGCATGCAGCAGATAGAACAAATACGAGATCTTCGCTGTGTTGCAAACACCATAATAGGTCTCTATTACTATATTCAAGCATTTGAAACGCAAAAAGACAGTGTTTTTAGGGCAATTAATTATGTAAAGATATTAAGTGAGATATTAGTTGAAAATTATAATACGCATAAAGAATGGGAATGGCTTGAGGATTCAATGACATATGATAATTTTCGTTTACCACACGCTCTATTTTGTGCATTTCTCATAACTCATGATAAGTCATATAAAAATATTGCGGAAAAAACATTAAGCTGTGTTCTTAAATATAACTATAATTTTAGTAATAATTATTTTGATTTTATTGGGCAAAATGGATGGCTGGAAAAAAATGGAGTTAAAGCCGAATATGATCAACAGCCGTTGGAAGCAGCAGGTGCAGTGGAAGCCTTTGTATTTGCTTATTTTACAACCAATAAATCTTTCTATTTAAAAAAAGCACATGAAGGATTTAGTTGGTTTTTTGGTAATAACAGAAATAATGCCCCATTAGTTAAGGACGAAAAAGATGGTGTTTGTGATGGATTGACAAAAACCGGAGTAAATGAAAATAAAGGAGCTGAATCAATTGTCTGTTTTTTAATTGCATGGCTTTGCTTGCAGGATATTTCAAAAAAGATTTAAGACCAGTTTTTTTTCAATTGTTGCAAGTCCAATTGTTTCATCACCTGCACCGTAATACACATAATACATATCATTTTTTTCGATAGCTCCGCATGTAAAAACAACATTTGGAATGAAACCGAATTTTTCGTAATCTTTTTCCGGCTCAAATACAGGCTCTGCAGAGCGATAAATAACTTTTCGTGGATCATTACTATCAAGGAAGATAATACCAAGGCGATAGATATTTTTCTCGTCCACTCCATGATAAAAAAGTAGCCATCCTTTTTCTGTTTCTATAGGTGGTGCTCCAATTCCAATACGTTCACAATCCCAATATCCAGATCTTTTCTCAAAAACAGGATATATTTCCGGCCAATAATCCAAACGCGGGGAATTTGCAAAGAATGTTGCTTTATTTTCCTGCCGAAACAAAAGCCAATACTCACCGTTTACTTTTTTTGGGAAAAGGCTGGCATTTTTGCCGGAAAAATCCGGGATAATAACATCATAATCTTGATAGTGAACAAAATCTTTTGTTGTAGACATGGCAATATATGCTTTTTTTGCAATTTGTTCTTTCCAATTAGGATTTACGATAGCAGTTTTGTCTTCAGAAACAGCTGTATAAGCCAGATAAAACGTGTCATCTATTTTTACCACTCGTGGATCTTCAATACCTAAAGATTCACTTTCATGCTCTCCGCCATAATAAAGTGGATTTTGCCCACGTGTAAAATGGATTCCGTCAATGCTGGTAGCCAAACCAAATCGAGAAATTTGATCACCCTTTCCAAGTGCCCTATAAATAAGATAGATTTTTTTATCTGAAGCAACTGCGCCAGGATTAAAAACCAATAAATTTTCCCATGGCAACTCGGAGGGAGTTAAAATAGGATTCTCTTTTACCCTTTGTAATTTAAGCATATTGCTACTTGTTGAAAATAATCTGGATTATATATCCTGCAACTAATAAAATAATTCCAAGAATGCCTATAATTTGCTC
>Ga0210057_1008072_pt1 | contig 12566 bp, 19 predicted proteins | sample CryGeyCG2114_010_2_FD_183968 | JGI IMG/M metagenome (GOLD analysis project Ga0210057, IMG submission 183968) | Groundwater microbial communities from aquifer - Crystal Geyser CG10_big_fil_rev_8/21/14_0.10 (SPAdes) (version 2) | ecosystem: Environmental > Aquatic > Deep subsurface > Groundwater ... | reverse complement strand
CGAACGCATGGCGGGTAATCGCAAATTCTTTATGCTCTATTTTACCCAATAGAGGTAAGCTATTTAAGTTGTACCACCCATACCCTCCTGGTACGGTTACTTGCGCATTCGAATTGAAGTAAATAACATTCGTAATAGCAGTCTTTTTATCGTATGACATTACAAATGCATGAGGCGCAAGCACCGCGATACTCACTCGGTTGCGTGAAGAAAAAAACAAAGATTGCCGGACAGTTTGAATACTATATAAAAATAGTATAAAAACTAAAATCACAAACAAAGGTACATAGGAAAACTTCGAACTTCGCATATATTGATTATAGCTTAAAACACGAAGACGCCACGCAGCAAATGAGTTCGCGAAGACTTATTTACTCGCACACGTAATGCAGTAGAGGGCAAACGGATTAGATGAAAGTCTATCGGTATCAATTAATTGATCGCATTTTTTACACATGCCATATTTACCAAGTTTTACGCGTTCAAGTGCCATATCAATTTCTTTAAGCTTTCTTTCTAGCGCACCCTTATTGGCGGTCGCATGCTCATGTAAGATGTCTTCAGTAGCGTCAACGGTAACATCAGCACTATTTGCAGTTGATTCCCTATCGTGATAGGGATCTTCTTCGCTTATCTGCGACAATCTCTTTTCCACGTTTTTACGTTCATTCAAGAAAAAGGTCTCTATATCGGTCAATAATTCTTTTGGATACTTCTGTGTTTTCGCCATAGTTTTCTAGTATATCAAATAAATTTATATTGTCACTGCTTTTTCTTCACGAAACATAATACAAGTTTTACAGAACTCAAAATCAGTACTATCAGAAAAAACCATATTTCTATAGAGACTACTGCAATGCGTAGACCTGGTCCAAATGATAGACTTGTGAAAAACTCAATAGCGCTAAAGAGTGCCATGAGCAACATAATTATACAGCGTCGAGTGAGCTTATTGAGCTGCTCCTTTTGACGTATATACGGCAAGAAAAATAGCACGACAGCAAAAAGTAATAGCCGCGCGAATTCTTGCCACAGCGGTCTGTATAACAGATTTAAAAATGAATACACAGTGAAAAAAGTAAAAAAAGGTACAAAAAACAGATGTATAACTTCAATAAAACTTTCTTTATACTTTTTTGTTAGGAGATATAAGCATAGAAAGAATCCAAATAGAGTACCAAACAATGAAAATCCGGGGAAAATATAGACGATAAAAAAATTTAGTGGATTTAAGGCAAATGCAGGGTTCTCAGTAAAAAAAAATGTCAAACGTCCCAGTGCCAAACCCGCGCATAAGGACAAAAATAGCATATCGACGATTCGCTCTTCTTTAAATGAACTTCTCCGTAACTCTTTCCATAAAAAGAAAAGTGAAACAACAAATGAAATAGCAAGTAGGAAACCATAACCAAAGGTATTCAGAAGAGGAAATGATTTGGGAAAAATGGTAAGAAATTGATTCATCTGTACCTATTGTATACTGCTTTGACTAAAAGTTAAATGCTAAATTTAGTCTGCGATATGTGTGTTAAAATTGTTTTGTTCGACAGCTAAAGGCAGGCAGCAGCTAATAGCACGTAGAGCCAGAGTGGCGGAACTGGTAGACGCGCACGGTTTAGGGCCGTGTGTCTTTATTGACGTGTGGGTTCAAGTCCCACCTCTGGCACACATGTTTTACTTGTTTCTTTTTTTTCTCTTTATTTCTCTACTCTTCTTCATCTTACCTTCGTTGTCGTCTGTCCCCTATTTTCCCTCTAACCATAAAGATGCAGAGCCTATTATTGATTCCCTTGCAAGTACAAAACCTCATATAATGGTAGATCTTGGAGCTGGCGATGGCTGGGTACTCTTTAAAGCAGCCACACAGATGAAAGAGCAGTCACTCAGCACGCGTTTTATCGCGGTAGAGATAAATCCCCTCTTGTGTGCAATTCTCTACGTACGCAGACTTTTTCACCCAAATAGGAAAAACATACAGATAATACGGACAGACCTATTCACTTTTCATATCGGTCAATACGTTTCTCAAAAAGAGAATGTGTGCATATATGTGTATATATCTCCTTGGATGCTAAAGCAGGCAATACAAAATATTCGATCTCAAATACCCAAAGCACGTATTGTAAGCTATATGTATCCGTTGAATGAAAAAGCAAAGCGTGTGGCGGTGGGTATTCATAAAACATATACCTACTGATTACTTAAAATTCTATATACTATGCGTACATGATCGCTTTCGATGTCTACCTATCACAGATGATTGCAGGTGCTATACCTCATAACGCATTCATGGATACGTTTTTCAGCTTTTTCGCACTACGTGGATCACTTGCATACATATGGACACTGCCCGTATTGTACCTATTTGCCTATGAGGAAATTCACCACCACATTTTTATATGGCGCATGAGTATTACGGTGTTAGTAAGTTACATACTCTTCACCACTTTAAAGCTTGTATTTGCCAGCCCTCGCCCCTTGTTTCAGGCTGGTACGACGATTATACATGCTCAGCTTTCACGTGCGTGCCCGACCGATTTTTCTTTTCCATCCGGTCACGCAACTTTGGCTGTTGGAGTGGCAGTTGTTATGGCCCAAACCGATAAAAAAAGGAGGGTACTCTACTACATTTCAGCATTTCTGATCTGCCTTTCGCGTATTTATCTACAGTGTCACTTTGTAAGTGATGTGGCAGCTGGTGCGCTATTGGGGTATGTTGTTGGACTGGGAGTATGTAAGATAATCAAGGGAAAAGTAATTGTTTAATTGCTATTCAGACTGTGAATTTTCCATCTTTATATATCACCTTTGTGGCACCGCTTTCCAATGTCGCCGTAACTTCTCTATTGTGCGTTGCCATAATATCGCAGTGCTCAGGCGACTCGTTATAGCCAAGTTCTTTCAATTTTTTTGCTGTTAATGTCTTAGGATCTTTTGTATACGTATCATGGTATGACGTTCCTACTGCCAAGTGAGTATTGCCCCACTTGCCACCAAAATTTTCATCGTACAAAGTATTTGCCATAAAATGGTTTATGCGCGAGAAGCGTGTATCGGTAAGTGAATACTCACCTATTTTATCGGCATTCTTCTGGGCTATGAGTGCTTTCAATAGAGATTCATTTTTTGAGGCGCGAGCCTTGATAACCTTTCCTTTTTCAAACGTTAAGTGAACATCCTTGATTATATTACCATAGCGGTAAAGTGGATAATCAAAATAAATATGTCCTGTCGTACCGCGCCAGTCTGGCGATGTAAAGACTTCGAAACTAGGGATATTTCTGCCTCCCCCACCCAACCATTTACGATTCTCACCCACCGTGATCCACAGATCGGTATCTTGTGCGACAACGTGCAATTTTTGAATACGCATAGTGCTCAATGTAGTGCGTATCTTCTCTAAACCCTTAAAGACAGCGCGCCACTGTGCGAGAGGATCTTTTGCATCAAGAAAACACGCCGATATTATTTGTTCCCAGTATTCCTCTAAAGAGATACCTGCTTGTTCTGCCATCCCTGGTGTACCAAATAGTGCGAGAGTCCAGGTCATGCGACCTCTGTCTTCTTTTTCAAATAACCACTTGCGCACGAGACTAGTACTCTTGTTTGATAACATTATTTTTTTAGGGTCAACGTCTTTGAGGTATAGCGGGTCCCGTTCGGCCAGAAGTGCTATGCGATGATCTACTGTATCAATAAATGATCGTATATATTTTTTTGGAAAGAACAGTAACTGTTCATTTGAACCATGTGTGTACATTTCTTTTGAAAATATATCATCACTCATACGCACTATTGGAAAACCCCCACTTGCAAGTATCTGTAAATAAACAGCATGAGCTAAGGGTAAAGCTACAGTGTCAAATTGCAGAGATACCACTTCGCCTTTTTTAATTCCCGCACCGCTGTTAAGGGCAAAATCTACAAGAACTTTTGCATAGTTTTGAAGGATTCGCTTATCTGGAAGATACATATGGAGAGTATACTAAAAAAATAGCACGAACTCCAATATCAAATATCCATAAAAAACCAAATATCCAGTATCCAACTAGAATGAATGTCATAGCTCCAATGCCAAATGCCGATTGAAGTTCCAAATCCCTGCCCGCGCGGGCAGGGATTTTTTTGGTTATTGGCTATTTCTTTTATATGTTCCTTCTTTCATCCTTCGTACAAAGGCGCGGATAATGCCAATCCCCTTCCCTCCTATGGCAATATCGTTCGTCTGTATAGCTTTTTTAAATGTTTTCATATCTTTTACCCATGTTGGAAAAAACGTGTATACAAGCCCTATTTCGTCTAAATAATGCGCATCGCTACCAGCAACTTCCGGCTTGCGCGCCAACAGATGATTCGCCCATCTTGTGGTTGTATTACCCATGGCGTAAGCGTTATATACCTCCACAGCATCAAAATCTTCTGTCCACAAAGCGTATGTACAGCCCATAGGGAGCTGAAAGGGGTGTGGAGCTGTTGCCACCCCACCCTGTTCATGAATGCTGTGCAATACTTCACGAACCGATAGTCCTTCCTTGATTGGCTTGGATATGCCATACGCTAGAACATCTCCGCCGGTCGTAGAAACTTCACAACCTGGAATAAAAACCAAACCAAATTTTCGAGCAAAGTACTGTGCTTCTTCATATGAATCAGTGTTATCGTGATCGGTAATAGAAAAAATGTGAATATTTTTTGTTTTGCAGGTACGTGCTATATTTTCCACGGTTACATTTGTACCTAGAAATATATCCTTCTTACCTGAATGCAGTGAATGTAGGTGAAGCTCAGCCTTATATTGCTTCGTCACTTCGTACATCAATTTCATAAAATCTCAGTTGCTCGCCTTGAAAAATAAAGTTTATCTCTCCTGTGGGACCATTACGATGTTTTGCTATGTACAGCTTTATTGCCTTTTTGCCGTCAGGCAGCATATCATCATCTTCATCCGCACGGTATAAAAACATCACCACATCCGCGTCTTGTTCAATTGAACCAGAATCACGCAAATCAGACAGCTGTGGCCGCCCATCGCCTCCACGTTGCTCAACAGCACGCGAAAGTTGGGAAAGTGTAATGACAGGAATCTTCAATTCACGCGCGATATTTTTCATCGCTTGAGACACAATAGAGACTTCCTGCACACGAGAATCTGTATTTCTGCCAGGAACCGCAAGTTGTAAATAGTCAACTATAAGCACGTCTATCTTGTTCTCCATATGAATTTTACGAGCTTTCGTACGCATTTCGTTTACTGATAATGCAGGCGTGTCATCTATAAAAATGGGGGCTTCTGCTAAACGTCCCATTGCTGAAGTAAGTCTGTTCATTTCATCGCTATCGAGCCGGCCAGTTCGCAATTTCCACGAATCGAGTTGTGCCTCCATAACAAGCAGTCTATCGACCAGTTCTTCTTTGCTCATCTCAAGGGAAAAAAAGCCTACCTTCTTTTTTTCTTTCACCGCCAAATAATTGGCAATATTTAAAGCAAATGTCGTTTTTCCTATACTTGGACGTGCGGCAATAACTATCATATTAGAAGGGTTCATACCGGCTAATTTATTGTCGAGCGCACGAAAACCTGTTGCTACACCGCGCATTCCCTGCCCCCCTTTCACTACCTGCTCCAGCCGCTCAAAACTTTCGGTAAGAATGTCGCGCAGCGCTTGAAAATCGCGTCTTGTATGTGATTGCGACAGAGCGAATAGCTGCGCCTCGGCCTCATTTAACAGTTCGTTCACATCACCGCCTTCATCAAATGCCCTTTGTACCATGCGGGATCCCATGGAAATAATTTCACGTTTTATAGCAGCAGAGCGCACTATGAGTGCGTAGTGTTCTATGTTGGCCGATGTTGGCACCAAATCGATGAGGCTAGTAATATATTCTTTACCGCCCGCGTCTGTGTATTGTTTTTGCTTTTTGAGTTGATCCTCAAGCGTTAACAAATCGATCGGTTTCGCTTTATCGAATAACCCAAGCATTGCATCAAATACCAATCTGTTTTTCAAATCGTAAAAATGTATAGATTTAAGAATTTCTGAAACTAAAGAGATAGAGGAAGGATCTATGAGTACCGATCCAAGCACTGATTGCTCAGATTCAATACTGTGCGGAGGAAGTTTATTGCTCCCATCCATAGGTTAAATAAAGGTTACAACTTCACGTTCTTCAGTTATTGCGTCTGCTGTTAGAGTCAATATTTTTTCTGTTCTGCGATTTACAATGTCTGTTTGTTTCATAAATTCTTCTAAGCCTTGTACCTCTCCGAATACTTTCGGGTCATGTTTGCCGGTTTTGTAGTGCATGGGGATTATTATTTCCGCACCAATCGCTTTTGATAATTTTTGGGCTTGGTGAGCGTCTATTGTATAAACACCGCCTACTGGAATCATAAGTACATTCGTATCTTTCACAAGTTCCAAATCATTATCCGACAGCTCGTGTCCAAGATCGCCACAGTGCAATATCACTACGCCGTCTATAACAAATTTAAACATTGTGTTTCTACCTCGCTCACTTCCTTTCGCATCATCATGAAAAGTTGAGTAACCATATATACGAACACCCTTCCGTTCATACTCTCCAGGGATATCAAATACTATGGGGCTTCCCGATACACCTGAAACAGCATCGTGATCGGCATGATGGTGAGAAATAGTGACTGTATCGGCAGCTACTTTTGGAAATGGAAAGCCAACACTTGCATCAAATGGGTCTACAACAACGCTTGTTTTTGCGTTTGAGAGTACAAAACACGAGTGACCAAGATACTGAATTTTCATAAGTATTAGAAGTCTACCTTTTTTGTTCAGAAAAATCAACAGGTTGGAAAAATATCAACGTGGGAATGGTACGAAAATGTTTTGTGTTCAATGTGTACAAAGGTACATCATTCTGAATACATGTTGCCGCGATAGCTGCATCTGCTAAATCTATCGGTGTTTCAAGATCACGCGCGATCTTTCCTGCCTTGGTAGCAATATCTACAGTATAGGGCACTATTTCGAGCGTGCTTACTGTAGAAAGCATATAATTCTCTTTTTTTTCATTTTTTGTACTCATTCCTTCGTACAATCCCTGTACAGAAATGACAGACAACGCGAAGGTTTCACTGGGATATCGTTCAAATAGCTTCACTAGTACAGATTCTTCAACAGATCTTCTCAAATGATCTATGATGACGCTCGTGTCAAGAATTACCACGGCTTTCTTCTATTTCTAGATGCTCTTAACTCAACAACGTGCCTATTTTTCTCAAGCTTCTCCCCATTTTCATCTTTCCATGAACCTGCAGTTTTTTTAAGCACTTTCAGTGCAATTCCTCTGGAATCTGTTCCTGATAATGATTCATCCACAGGAACTATATATACTCCACCACCACGAATAGTTATATGTAAGAGTATATCTTCATGTATGCCCAATTCTTCCCTAAACTTTTTCGGAATAACTAGCTGACCTTTTTTATTGGTAGTCCCAAACGACTGCATTTTCATAATAGTAGTATTTTATTACTTTTCCTACTTTTGTCAAGCAATAATTAAAATAGCGATACTATCGTTACTTACTAGAAGCTATTTCAATACCTAACCATACGTCATCGCGAGGAATCCGACGTCACGTCGGGCGACGAAACAATCAAGATACCCCCTTCGTCATCGCGAGGAGCGTAGCGACGAAGCAATCTAATCAAAGGAGAGATTGCTTCCCCCGACTTACGTCGGGATCGCAATGACAGCTGTTTCAGAGATTGCCATACACGTTCATGGAAACTGAACGTGTTCGCAATGACAAGGGTGGTGCTCGCAATGACAATCCATATCCATTAGTATTGAAATAAGTTCTAGTTAAGAAGGCAAACAAGTTTTTTTAATTTTTCAAGTTGTTCTTTAGTAAACGGCTCAGTGAGTTTACCTCGCTCTACCCATTCAGCATACTCAAGATGCGTGCCTTTCTGTGTTGAAGTGAAGGTGTACCGCGCATGATAATTGCCATCTTTGGCTACCATTTCGAACATTTTATCTTGCTCAAAAGCATGAAGCATATACTCTGACCATTCATTCGTCACTTCTTTTACAATTGAATCTACCCAAGGCACAGTATTAGAAGGGTTTAGCGCAAAGTTAAATAGTTCGGTAGGGGTTTTGGCAATAAATATGGTAAGTTTGTTAGTTTTCATATACATTTACAGTAACATGAGAAATCCTGCATATTTGGACCAGGTGACGCTTGAGCATGGTATGAATATAGTGCAAAAAATGTGAAAAGTAAACTTAAATACTTGTTTTTATAAACTCGCTTGCCAACATAAATCCATTCTTCTTATAAAATCGGTCAAAACTGAATATAGCATCAGCCTTATACTTTCTTGCAATTTCCGCGACAATGCAATCATAGAACGTGTTTTTTTTGCTAGTTGTAGAACTAAAAAACTGTAGAGCGTGTTTCATTATTTCTTGGTTCACTTCCACAACATTGATATTTGAATCAATAAATGCTAACACGGTACTATACGCTACTTGACCATTTGCTAAAACTCGCTGAATGTGTGTAGTAGCTTCAATAATAGCGGTAACAGGATACAATACCCGCGCGTTGTGTTGTACCAGCAGTATCGCAACTTCTGCCGATTTTGCATGCAAACTATCACTTGGAGACGCTTGAGCTACAATTGCATCTGCGTCTACAACGATGATAGGTGAATTTTTCATAGTTTATGTATTCCAATCTTTGTCGTAAAGGTATTCATCGAAACGCTCTACAGCATCCTTCGGTCCTTTAACTTTATATTTTTTTCCCAGTTGAGCAATTTTTAACAAAACATATGCAGAGGCCGTACCCTGTTGCTGAATGCTCGTAATGCCCTTTTCTAATGCTTGTCGCATCACTTCTGCTTTACTTTTGCTTTGTGCTTTCGCTGTAGTTTGTATTCTCTTGTCAAGTTCTTCTGGTACGTATAAATATGTTTTTAACATACCATGAATATAACATGTTGTACGACATGTTGTCAAGTCCATCACACAACTAATCTTTAATTTCGTACAATTAGTATGTTACAATTTCTACAGAATCGCTTTGATCTAATAGCTGATAGCTTAAAGCTGACAGCAATTATAGCGGGTGTAGTTCACCGGTAGAATGACTCCCTTCCCCGCCCAAAGTTCCGCTACTTCTGTGTACGCTTAGTTTGCGGAACATTGTGGCGGGTCCGCCCAAATGCGAAGCTTTCGGCGGACAAGCCGGCCGATTCGGCGGGCAAGGAGTATAATAAAAAATATGTATTTCACGTATGTACTACTGTGTAAAGGAAAAGCAACGAAGCTCTATGTAGGAAGCTGCGCAAATTTAGAAAACAGAGTGAAAGAACATATAGCGAAGGAAGTTAAATCTACGCGTGTGTATGATACAATTTCCCTCATATATTATGAAGCTTGTCTGAATAAGACTGATGCCATTAAAAGAGAGCGACAACTGAAGACAGGCTTTGGTAGAGGCTATTTAAAAAGAAGACTTGAGCAATATTTCAAAGCGCGGGTGTAGTTCACCGGTAGAATGACTCCCTTCCCCGCCCAAAGTTCCGCTACTTCTGTGTACGCTTAGTTTGCGGAACATTGTGGCGGGTCCGCCCAAATGCGAAGCTTTCGGCGGACAAGCCGGCCGATTCGGCGGGCAAGGAGTATAATAAAAAATATGTATTTCACGTATGTACTACTGTGTAAAGGAAAAGCAACGAAGCTCTATGTAGGAAGCTGCGCAAATTTAGAAAACAGAGTGAAAGAACATATAGCGAAGGAAGTTAAATCTACGCGTGTGTATGATACAATTTCCCTCATATATTATGAAGCTTGTCTGAATAAGACTGATGCCATTAAAAGAGAGCGACAACTGAAGACAGGCTTTGGTAGAGGCTATTTAAAAAGAAGACTTGAGCAATATTTCAAAGCGCGGGTGTAGTTCACCGGTAGAATGACTCCCTTCCAAGGAGTAGAAGAGGGTTCGATTCCCTTCACCCGCTCAGCGTCTCGTCCGATTTCTAAAGAAATCGAGACGGACGACTTCCGCTCTATAGCGAAATGGTTTTGCAACTTAATTAAATTTAGCCTTGAAATCAACTTTTAATTGAAGTTAGTTTGGGGTTTTGGTTACTGGTGATGAAAGTTGAACATAACGCAAAGATACTAATCGTTGTTTTGGCAAGACATCATTCCTTCAATAGATTTTAACTCAACACCCTTCTTTAAAAGTAGATCCGTCAATATACGAATAGTTGTTTCATCTTTTTCTCGCAGTTGCCACTGTGGGTTCATGAATTCTGGGTGAATACTAAGGACATATTGAAACTCAGGAGTTACTGCATGAAAGTGTTTGCCCTTACATTGCAATGCTTGCTCATTCAACCAATCTTTAGGACAGATGATTTGCCCCTTTTGCCCATTATGAAACCAAAACGTTTTATCGGCTGCTATCTCTAAGTGGCCGAAATGAAATTTCATACCGTCTTTTTTTATCACTAAATCGCCGTTATTTACAATTTTTGTCTCCCAATGTAAATCATTGAAAAAATTTTGTAGTTTTGATCTGTATTTATATAAATCGACTACAAGGTGTTCTGCATCGTCGTGTTGTCTGAGAACATCTCCAGAATAAACATCTGGAATCCAACCTCCCCAAAGATACGCACGGGTTCCCATTTCTGTGCAGATTGTATCGATTAAAGCAAAGGTCTCAATATAGTTAGTTTGGTTCATTGTTTTTGAGTCTATCAAACTTCTCGAATATATTGTTTGACATAATCATCCTGGCTAAAGTGGATCACAATTTGTGCCATCAGCTCCCCAAAAGGTACGTTCGCTACAGAGACCATTCGATTACAGTAGTAAATAAATTCACCTTACTTTTTTTCTGGCTAAAAGGTTACAATAGGGATATGCAACAGATTTATGTAGCACATTCCAGAAAGTTTGACTATAAAAAAGAGTTGTACGTTCCTTTGCGCAACGCCAACTTAAATCATCAATATACAATCATTTTACCTCATGAAACGGACGATTTTATTAACTCCAAAGAAATAATAAAACAGTCTCATTTTGTTATCGCGGAGGTGTCCTTCCCTTCTCTGGGTGAAGGAGTGGAGCTGGGATGGGCAGATAGTTTTAATATTCCTATTATTTGCATTTATAGAAAAGGAAATAAACCGTCTGGCTCTCTCAAAACTCTTACCAAAACCATTATCCCCTACTCCAGCGCGACAGATATGATTAGCAAACTAGAAAACTTTTTGAGCGCGGCCACCAAAATTACGCCAAGCATGCTCATCAAAATCTAACCCGACCCCCAACTTCAGTATAACCATGAGCTGATGGGTTAGCGTAAATAATAGACCCCATTCCATGGTAAATGATCAAGTTTTTCCCCAAATGTGCAGCTAATTTCATTGAGCCAGACCCATTTGCTTCGTCTTCCGGGATACCCCAGTCACTTGCAAATGTTCGGGCACGAACGGTACTTTCATTTTTATCCATCCAAGACCACACCACTGTATGTTCTTTTGCCAACGCTTGTTCACGCGAAATTGTGTCGACTAGTGTAGCGGTAGCAAGTTCTTCACAGTTCCATGGCGGAAGAATAGACAAATCCCCTCTTACCCACGTTAACCCATTTTCCAACCTTGCTTCTATTGTATTATTCATACTGACAATATGAGTTATCGATACCGTATATTCTTTATATAAAAAATACGCAACTCCTACCAATGCATGGCCAGCAAATGGTATCTGTCTCTGCGGAGAAAAAATGCTTATATTTCACGCTTGTATATTGTTAATAAATACTATTTCGCTGAAGCCACTTTTTAGCGCCATTTGTTGTCGTATTTTTTTATCTATAGCTTCAGTTTCATCAATGATTATTCCCACAGGATTACCAAACCCACCCGATTCGTTTGTAAAAACCTGTACTATTTTCATAGTATTCATATCTCTATATTAGCAATATCTAATGACATATTCACTTTTGGTAATTGGGTCTTCAAGTTTCAAAAAAGTTTTCTGGGACGTGAAAATGGTGTAGAATAGATATGAAATAACTGAAAATTACATAAACAGCTAATTTATGCTCATCATTGTAAATGGTTTTTCGTGTACAGGAAAGACAGTATTAGCCGATAGACTCTCAAAAAAACTAAACCTTCCTTTGTTTTCAGTCGATTCACTCAAAGAGATGATAATGGATTCACTAGAAGGGGTGCTTAGCGTGGATGCATTATTTCATAAGTATAGTCAGTTTAGTTACAACTTCATATACTCAATCGCAGAAAAATTGATTGAAGTTGGCTATAGCACTATTATAGAATCGAGTTTTCATAACAATGAAACAAATATTCTGCGAATTAACTCTTTACACGATACCTATGGGATTCCCGTGAAACAGATTTTTTTGTATGGGAACAAAGAGGTTGTTTGGGATAGAATTCAAAAAAGAAAAAAAGAAAGACATAGTGGTCATACGGATTTAACCATGACATATGAAAATTTCTTATACAAAATGGAGAGCTCGAAAAAGTCTCCCCT
>Ga0210057_1008070_pt1 | contig 12567 bp, 9 predicted proteins | sample CryGeyCG2114_010_2_FD_183968 | JGI IMG/M metagenome (GOLD analysis project Ga0210057, IMG submission 183968) | Groundwater microbial communities from aquifer - Crystal Geyser CG10_big_fil_rev_8/21/14_0.10 (SPAdes) (version 2) | ecosystem: Environmental > Aquatic > Deep subsurface > Groundwater ... | reverse complement strand
CCCATGTGTGTACGTCTTCAGGATTCTCTGCATATTTGAACGTCTCTTCTGACGAAATTTCTTCCCACAATCACCGCACTTCCATCGTTGTCGATTCTTGTACGTTCCATCCTTCTTGGTTGATCGAGAAGTACAGCGAGGACATATTTTTCATGATGCATCGGGGAAAATCTGAGCATATCTCCGCTCTGGCAAAAGACAAACCCATCATTTCAGCCCCCAAAATTTCCCATTAAGCCCGAAATTTCTTTTATTCGCATTCCTTCTATTCTAGATTTCTGTCTCTGGTCACTGGTCAAACTTAAGGAACAAATGGAAGAAAAAAAGATGAGAAACTGGAGACCAGTGGCTAGGTAGTGTTCACATAAAGCGTGTTATGGTGAGCTCTGACGCCTGCCTGCCGGCAGGCAGGAACCATGACGCGCGATGTTGCCCTTCGTCAGCGCTCAGGGTGGCATCGCTTGTGTATGAGGAAAAAGCGGATATTTGAACACTACCTAATGACCAGTGACAAGCGGCCAATGACAAGTGCAAGGCATGCTTATCGCGTCCAGTTCCGCATCTTCCACCAGGTGGTGAGGAGTGAAACCCCGATGATCAGGAGGAACGTGGCGACGAGGAATGCGAGTAAATCGGGATTCGTGAAGATGGCAACGGAGAAGAGGACGCAGAGGAGGCCGTTGAAGAGCAGCCCGGAGCCGGCCGAACGTGCCTGCTGTTGTGATACGTATGCGATGGAACGCCGAAAGAGGTGAAACATAGGAGGTAGTGTACCACTTTTTCTTTTTTCGCGTTTTCACATGGTATCCTTTTCGCAAATGCAGGGTGTTTCCGCGCATGTCCACAGTTACTACGAGAGTCCGATTGGGCTCCTTCTCGTCCGTGGATCCGAGCGTGGCATTTCCAGTGTTCTGTTTGTGGAAGGGGAGCGGGAAGATGCAGGTGTCTACGAGATTCTCCAGCCCTGCATGGATCAGCTCCATGCGTATTTTTCGGGGTCGCAGCACAATTTCCACTCCCTGCCCCTCGCAATCCAGAGTACGGATTTCCAGCTTCAAGTCTGGGAGTATCTCATCACCATTCCCTACGGGGAAACGAGAACGTACAGCCAGGTGGCTGCCGGTATTGGCCATCCAAAAGCGGTGCGGGCAGTAGGTTCCGCAGTCGGCCGCAATCCGCTCTTGCTTCTCATTCCCTGCCATAGGGTTGTTCCTGCCTCCGGAGAGGTGGGGGAGTACGCACACGGTGCGTGGAGAAAGGAGTGGCTCCTGAGGCACGAGCACAGCGTTTTGGGAGCCTGATCGGGGGATTGAATATGGAATGTCGTATATCGTATGTGGAATGTGGGCTTTTTCCCTTTGGTCTTTACTCATTTGCTCCTTTCCCGATATACCACATTCCATATTCCACATTCCTTACAAAAAAGACCAGAATGGCTGGTCCTTTTTGTTTGTGTGTGTGACCTTCTGACTATCAATAGCTAGTCTAGGAAGCTACTGAGTCAGTGAAGTAGGTCAGTGAGGGGAGGAGCCCTCAACCCGCTGCCGAGCTCTGGTCTCTTGTTTCTCCTCGTGACCGACGAAGTCCCCGTACCGGCTCTTTTACACTGTGCGCGAGGGCGACAGAGAACACTGGGGAGCAAGGGGGTGCATGCCACCAGCTCTCCTCTATTGCGGCGGCACGAACATTGCACAGCAGAGAGAATGGTAATCACGGACACGTGCGGGGGAAGACAAGGACTTCTGTGCCCAACATAGATAGTTGGGAGAAGTATGTGCTTCGGCATGTGCATGATCACCATTCTCTCTACAGGGTTAGCGGTGTGAAGGAGCAGTGTGTGTCCGGTCGGACGGAGCTCGTTGGCCCGTCCGACCGGGCGTGTGTTTGTTTGTGTGTATCTCTTGAGACCGCAAGGGTCACTAGGCTGACCTGCCATGTCAGCTTAAGCTGACGTGGCGTGTTCGGCCGAAGCCGTGGTAAGTCCGTAGTCAGCGCTGAAGGATCGAGGGTGCCCTCTGTACTGAGGGCGTAGGCTGATGGCCTTGATTTGCGTTCCGTCTTTCGGAGCAAATCACAGCATCGTACTCATGGGGGGTCAGTCGTGCAAGAAAGAGCCCTAGCCAAAGCCAAATACTGTTTTTTGAATATATTTTTTGTACAATAGGATTATTGTTTTTTGGCTTACAATAGGGCTCAGAAGAAATTCATAGCTTATACAATGTCTTTTTGGAGATGGCGAGGAAAGTGCGCAGAAATCCCTTCCCGCAGCTGGGGTTCATGAACCCCAGCTGCGGGTTATTGCTTTTGGGGATGCTCTCTTACGAAAGGGCTGTGGCCATTTCCTCGATATCAAACTGTTCAATATACTGCTTCAGACTCTTGTAGATTTCTGCGCGCGTGCCGACGTCTACGTCCCGGTCTGCATAGTAGGCAAGTCCCTGCTCTATGCGCTCAAGCTCATCGCGCATATGCGTGAACGGCCCCTCGTATCCTGCCACAATGTGATCAGGGAAAACTTGGAACGTGGAGAAGAGCCCGTTCATGTGGTGCACGAAGTCCCGGATACGGGCTATGGGGATATGCTCTCCATCAATGACGTATTGTTTGATTTGTTCAAAGCAGGTGCGTACCTCCTGGAATTTCCCGATGACATGCATCTGCACTACCGCGTCTTTGGCACCATGCTGGTTGCGTGCTCTTAAGGCGGATCCGAGTGCACTGCGCTTCTCCCGCAGTCGGTGGGCATATACAGTGAACGGACGCAGCTGCACCCCGTTCAAATCATCCGGGTGGATGTGCATCCTGCGCAGTACGCCGGTTGTTTGGGTCTCCACTTGCGGTTCTGTGAGCGGTTTCCCCCCAAAGAGAGCCAGACCATTGTCCAGAACAGGCGCATTCTGCTGCACGTGACCACGGAATTGCCGCATACAGCGTTCGTTCCGTGTGATGTGCGTTCCCAAGACCATCTGGTCCTGCTCGTTATACCCTCCTTTGGGGTACATCTCTTCGAAGCGGCTCTGCAGGCGGTTGATAACAGCGACCATCTTACTGAGAGAAGCACTGATTCTCTGCTTGTGCTTCTCCGGTCCCAACTCCGTGAGGCCTGCGAGGAGATCGTCTGCCCGCACTTTGTATTTGTTCTCGCAGTCTGCGAGCAACTTATGTCCCCGTGCAACCAGTGTGCGGGCTTCGGCAAGCATGCGATCCTTGTCTTCCTCTGGTGTCTCTTTTTTCCACTCACGGTCTATCTGAGTATTCAGCAGCTGCAATTCTTCCTGCAGTTTGCCGAGCTGGTCGATCTCTCTGTTGTATGCTTTTGCTTCGTGGAATGTTTTCCGATGTGCGGAATACACGCTTCTGAAATGTTGCACAGAGAGCTGCCGTGGGGGTTCTGTTGCTGCTCTGGCCTGCTCTCTCCCATTCTCCTCTTCCCGCGTATAGAGGATGGTGCCAGCAAGTTCCTCTCCCGGTCCTGCCACACTGGGGTAGCGGGCATTCACTGTGGTAGTGGATTGCTGAATGGCGAGAATGCGGTGATGCCTCCTCTGGAGCGGTACCGCCGATTCCCAGATCTTCTTTAAGCGCGCGATGGCTTGCAGTTCCGCTTTCTTCTTCAGTCTCTCGTACGGGTGGCTCCGGTCCGATTCCTCCAATTCCACCAGGCCAAGGTCTTCTGCCAGTTTCTCCGGGATGCGGTCCGTGCTCACAAGGCATGGCGCGAGGCTTAAAACATTGAAGTCCGGATTGCCGGTGAATTCCACACGGTTTCCCTCATGAATTTTGAATGGGGGGGCAATGAACTGGTGGGGGTGGCAGAATGCCTCCTGGAACCGCCTGAAGCGTGAGTTCGGCACGGCATCCCAAATGCGTTGCCGGAGCTCGTCTCCTTCCAGCGTGGAGTCCGGATGAGTTTCCGTATCGCGCAGACGGACGAACTGATTGTGCCACTGCTCTACGCCGTACGCTTCTCTTTGACTTTGGGTGGAAGCGAGGTCTTCCAGGTGGGCACGATCGGTCAGGAGCTGTTGCACCCTCCGCCGCTGATAGGCGGTGAGAATGCTAAAGTCACCTTCAGGAGTGTAGTTGACTCGTGTGAGTGCGTTCTCATTTCTCTCTCGCAATTCCTCGAATGTGATGGTCTTCAGAGGGGACATTGGGGTGTCATTGTAGCTGGTCACTTGTCACCAGTCACTGGTCAGATACTGAGGAGCAGAGGAGAAGCTGGACCAGTGATTTGTGACCAGTGACATCCATGGCCCTCTTTCACTGCATGGATTTTATAAGAAAGAGCAGGATGGCTGCGGAGTACGCCCCTGCGAGCACGTCGTCCATCATCACCGAGAGCGGGGTATTCTTTCGGTCAATCGCGCCGATTCCGAGGGGTTTGACTATGTCGAAGAAGCGGAAGAGCCCAAGGGCGATGACGGGGGTATACCAGACAAACTGTCCTGTCATCATCATGGGCAGGAGTGCCACCATCATGCCCACCATTTCATCCAACACGATGAAAGACTGGTCCACGTTGTCCTTGGGAGCCCGGGAGCAGTGGGAGATGGCAACAGTGCCAAACACCATGAGCACCAGGAAAATGCACCCGTACAGGAGGAAGCGTTCCGGCTGAGAGGAGGGGAGGAGAGGGTATATCTGCAGGATAATGGGGATACTCAGGATGCTCGCGAGCGTTCCCTCGATGCCGGAGATGAATCCCACTCCAAACAGGCTCAGGAAGAAGGTAGTCAGACGCTTCATGGTTCTATGTTAAACACGGCGCCGTTTCCAATCAAACTTTCACCCGACTCCGCAGGAGGCCACGGGCGTAAGCCCGTGGAGGAATGCGGGTGAAGCCGCGAAGCCCGAAGGGCGAAGTGGCCTCCCGCTACGCCGGGTTCCCTGCCTGCCGGCAGGCAGGCGCGTTGTGCTTGTTACGAACATTTGGGAAGCCATGACCTTTAAGGCCGTGCCTGCACGCCGGAGTGCGTTTCGGCACGCAGGCGTGGAGCTTCACTGGCTTTGCACAGCCGTTATCGCAGCAATGATGTTCACCTCAGTCGCACATGTGCGACGGGGTTCATCGACAAACGGCGCCGTGTCTAATCCGATTTCCCATGAAGATACAGATACTCTCCGAATCATTTCGCGCACACATTTTCTTCTGTAAACTGTTCTTTGTTATGGCTCAAACTATTCTAATAATCTTCCTCAGTGTTCTTTTTGTGAGTGTTGTTTCACTTGTGGGGATCATGTTTCTTCTGCTCCATGACCGCGCACTCAAGAAAGTGCTCCTGTATTTTGTGAGCTTCTCCACGGGTGCCCTGCTCGGGAGCGTCTTCCTCCACTTTCTTCCGGAAATTGCTGAGCATGCTCCTCATTTTCCGGATGCGATGTTTATTGTCCTTCTCGGTATTCTCGGCTCGTTTGTCATTGAAAAATTCATTCACTGGCGGCACTGCCATGACCTCGATTGCACGGCCAACATCCATCCCGCGGGGATGCTCGTTCTTGTTGGCGATGCTGCGCACAACATTCTGGATGGCATCCTCATCGCCACGAGCTACCTCGTGAGTATCCCCCTGGGAATTTCGACCACCATTGCGGTTCTTTTCCACGAGATTCCGCAGGAGATAGGGGATTTTGTTGTGCTCCTGCACAGCGGTTTTTCCAAAGGGAGAGCGCTCTTTTTCAACTTCCTCTCCGCACTCACAGCACTCGTTGGAGCGGTGATCGTTCTTCTGCTGAGCACGCATGTGGAAAACATTGAACAGGTGCTGCTGCCGCTTGCCGCAGGGAACTTCCTCTACATTGCGGGGGTCGACCTCATCCCCGAACTCCACAAAGAAAACCACCCCCGGAAGGCGTTCATCCAGCTGCTCTCCATGGTTGCAGGCATCGCACTCATGTATGTTCTGGCGATGGGAGACGTACACTAGCAGCCGTAGAGACGCACCGACGGTGCGTCTCTACGGCTGCCCACTGCCTTCTGTCTTCTCTAAATAATCGGCTCTTCGAACTTCTCCTCCACCATAGCGAGCTCTTCTTTGGAGGGAGGCTTTGCCGCCGCTTCATCCCATTTCTGCAATACCTCTTCTACTTCTGCTTTGGGCCGGCAGTACTTCCTGCGTGACTGTTCTATGATGCGTGCAGTGTTGTCCTGTGTCACGGCTGGCACGTCCAGCGTTCTCCCGGAGAAGGGCTCGCGGATTTCGCCATTCACCGACATCTTAATGTAGAACTCGCGTACGCCGAGGTTAATGATATCGCGCTCTTTGAAGATGGGAGAAAACTCTTCCGCCATGACCGATGCGTCTTCCGCGCCGACCCGGAAGCTGATCATGGAGCCGACGTTTCCAAAGACCGTCTGGCGGATCTTCTGGCTGAGCTGCCCCATGTACTGGTGTGCGATGGTGAGATTGAGGTGGTACTTCCTCGCTTCCGACATAATCTCGTAGAACGTGTCTGTGGCGAAGTTCTGGAACTCATCCACGTAGAAGTAGAAGTCCGGCCGCTGCTCCTCCGGCGTATCGGCGCGGCTCATAGCAGCCTGGTAGATCTTGGTGATGATCATGGCGCCCATGAGCTGTGAGTTTTCCTCTCCCAGAAGCCCTTTGGAGACTTTCATGAGCAGGATTTTGCGGTTATCCATAATGTCCCGGATGCTGAAACGTGTGAGCGGCTGTCCCACGACGTTGCGCATCATGTTCGTTGCCACGAACTGTCCCACTTTGTTGAGGAGGGGAGTGATGGCATCGGCGTCGAACTTCTCGGACCATGCGGCGAACTCCGAGACCCAGAAGCTCTTCACCACGTTGTCCTCTATACGCGCCACAATTTTCTGGCGGTAGTTCTTATCGGAGAGCATTTTCAAGATCGATATCACCGTTGTATCCGGGCTGTCGAGCAGGGCAAGGATGGTGTAGCGCAGCACGTGTTCCAGGCGGTCGGACCAGTTGGTTCCGAAGAGTTTTTTGAAGATGTCCAGGATGCCGATGGTGAGTTGCATCTTGTAGGCAGGATCCACTTTCTCCAGCGGATTGAACGCAATGGGGAAACCGGTGTCAGCGGGATCGAAGACAATCACGTCATTCACGCGTTCCGGCGGGACAAAGCGGAGAATGGCATCCACAAGATCGCCGTGCGGATCCAGCACGGCGACACCGTGCCCGGCCTGGAGGTCGTGATTCACAAGGAGCTCTAAGAGCTTGCTCTTCCCCACGCCGGATTTTCCGACGATATACAGGTGTCTCCTGCGGTCTTCGCGGCGTATGCCGAACGGAACGAAGTTGTTGTGGTAATTCGTAATGCCGAATGCGCTCACATTCTGTTCCTTCGCGTGTGGCAGGTCCTGCGGGGGATCGGACTTCCGCGCAAGAACATGGACGATATGCGGGACCGCATCGGCATTGGGGAAGTAGTAGAGCGTCGCAACCTCTTTGGCGCTGAGGATGAAGTCCATTCCATGCTTGCGGCTCTGGTACTGTTTCACGAAGGCGGGGCTTGTGGTGATCTTGCTCACCTGGAACCCGTTGATATCCGTGTCGTTGAAGTGGTAGAAACTGTTGGCGACGGCTTTCAGTTTCTGGCGCGCCTCTGCTTCGTTCCTGCCGACGTACGCGCAGCGGATGCTCACGCGGAAAGGTTTTGTTTTCTCCTTCTCCTTTGCCATATCAAACCGCACCTGGTTGATGCCTTTCAATCCTTCCTTGCGCATGCGATCTCGGATGGAGAAGAACTTCTTGAGACGCACGAAGACGAAGCGCCAGTTGCGGAGGAAGTGGAACCGGGCGGTGTCATCGTGGGGTTCCACGATAATCTGTACCCAAACCTGCTCCCCGCTCTGGATTTTTGAGATGACAGAGAAGAGCCGGGACATGCTGTCTTCCTCGAACTGCTCGTACGTGCGGATAGGGTACACGTCCTTTTCCCGGAGTTTGATCTGTGCACCTGCCACCACTTGTTTCTCCGGGTCGAATTGCAGGGTGTAATCCTGTGTTTCGGAGATTTCCGCTTCCGGGAACAGGGAGTAGAGGAGGCCTTCAATCGTTTTTTTGAAGTTTTCCTCCACCGTGATGTAGAAGTAGGTGTACTGCTCGTACCCGAAATACTCGAACGCGAAGCGTACTCCTGTGACCGTATTGCGCAGACTGATGAGCAACTCCTGGAATTTCGGTTCCATCTTCTCTTTACTCTCTATGCCCTGGGGGATGATGATATGGAGGTGGCGCAGGTCTGCCATTGGAGAGATATTCTACAGGAAAGTGGCTATTCGTAAACGAATTCCGTGGCGAAGCGGTAAGCGGTATGCGGTAAGCAGCTTACCGCTTCCTGCTTCCTGCTTCCTGCTTACCGCCTCAATACACTTCTGCCAAGTAGCATTCTTCGCCCTTCGACTCGTTTCGCTCGCTCAGGGCGAATCCATATTAGTAGACTGTCTTAATGTAACAGGATTCGCAATAGATCGTTTCAGGACGATCAGGTGCAGAGGTGCTCTGCACAGCTTCTCCGCACTTCGCGCATGTGCGATTCCAGAGCCTGCGGGGGTTCCTGAAGTGCATTCTGTCCGTATGACGGCATTCCTGGCACTTGCGGGGAATGGGGAGAGCCTGCCTGCGGTAGAAATCCAGTTCCTGCGGAATAATCCGGAAGTTCTTGCTGCAGTCGCTGCAGCAGAAAATTTCCTGCGTGATGCTGTCTGCTGCGTCCGCGATGCTGTCCGGAAACGCAGCTGTTTGCGGTTTTCTGTCCTTTGCGTCGGAGTCCCTCCACAGAAATCCCTGCTTCAGCGCTTCTTCTTTGCTGAGAGGAAAGTATTCAAATGCAAGGGATTCGTTGTATCCGAATGGGGCGTACCGTGATGGGAAGTACAAGCCCCATTCCCCGGTCGATTGCATGTGTGCGATGATTTTCGGCACAAGTGCTTCGTACTCCTCCTTGCTGTACTGCTTATTGAAGATGCAGTGCTTCTTGTGGGTGAGCCCCGTGCAGGCGAAGCAGTCCTCGCTGTGGTAGCAGAAGTCGCAGTACAGCATCCGCTTGCTGTGGAAGATGAAGAGACAGTACGCGCTGCCATACACTTCTATGGTTCCCAGTGTCTCGTAACAGAGCTCCGGTTTGATATACATGTTGGAGCAGTCGTAGTTATCCTTCACCTGCACGCCAACCTGCACGTACCGGCAGTCTTCGCTCTCATTCACATCGTAGCAATCGAGGCAGTTCTTGGAGTGTTCTACATAGTCGCCGGTACAGTTTTGGCAGCTCACGATGTTGGCGTACTTGCGGACAATCGTGCCGATCGTCTTCCGGTAGAGATCCCGCATTTTCTCCGTGAGGGGATAGCTCCCGCGGAAATCCTTCAGTCGCTTTTCGTACTCCTCCTTGCTCAGAGGCTCATTCATGAAGTGGTACTCCTCCTGGGAGAGGTTCGTGCACAGGCAGCAGTTTGTGCAGGACTTGAGGTTGCTGGAAAACATGCAGTCCGAGCAGTTGGTACTGAAGGAGACGTACTGGCAGTGATAGCACTCGTAGCAGCTGAAGCACTCGTAGCAGAGCTCGGAATTGTAGAGATAGCTGCAGTCCACGGAGTCCTTACAAGTCTGCAGGAGCTTGCCGTAGTAGCAGTCCTCACAGTACTCCGAGGAGTTAATGAGGTAGCAGTTCTTACAGAAGCCCGTTCCCGTTGTGAACCCCGAGTTTTCGTTGCTGATGGAAATGAGCGCTTGCCGGGGGACTTGCTGCTGTAGCTCTGCAAACTGATCGAAGAACGGGCGGGTGAAATCAAAGTTCCTCCCATACTCCATAGGATCCCACGCGTCACTCCGCCACTCTTCCTGGGAGTAGATTTTAAAGGGCTTGTCTCCCCAGGGGGGATTCTGCGCATACACAGAGATGATGTCCTTTCCGGAGAAGGAGGAGCGAACTTTGTACATGTTCCGTTCGTTCCTGTGGCAGGTACGTAACTGGCACCGGCAGTCCGGGCAGTAGACGGGGAGAGGAGGATGCACCTCCGTTTTCCCATACTTGAATCCAATCTTCTGCAGGAAGTCTTCCTCGTCCTTGTGGATCTCGAAGTGTGCCTGGCAGCGTTTACATGTGCGTTCCATAGGAAGAACAGGAAAACTATGTAAAATCTTCATCAAAATAGCTGTATATTTATAAATATTTAATGGAGCTTGTAAACTGTTCTTCACAAAGAACAACAGAATTGGTATACTTAGGTCATGCAGGATCTGCATGCCCTCTTGGAAAACAGCCCCACAGGTGTTGTATCGTTAGCTCGTTTGCTCGTTCACTCATTTTTCGTTTAAACGAGCCAACGAGGAAACGAAGAGGGCAGTGTACAACGCTTTATTTCCTCCTTTCTGATGCTCTCGCAGTACCTCGCCAAACTGGATTTTACCGAGAAAGAGCGTGCGATCTACCTGGTGCTTGCAGAACTTGGTGTGCAACCGGCGTCGGTGATTGCCCGCCGGTGCAACCTTGACCGTATTACAACCTACAAGCATCTCAAGAAACTCGCTGAACGTGGATTTGTGAAGACGTACTTCCGGGAAGGTGTGCAGTGTTTCGGGATAGAGAGTTTCGATGCCATTGAGGAGCATCTTAAGGACGGAGTGGAGAAGTATGAGGAACTCATGAAGCAGTTCCCCACGGCACTGAATATCCTTCAGTCCTTGCGGAGTCAGGAGGACATCATCCCCAAGCTCCAGATGTTCGAAGGTGAAGCGGGCATCAAGAGCCTCTTCCGTGACATGCTGCATGAGCTGACATCCAGTGAGCTGAAGCAACTCCGGATGCTCAGCTCCAACACCTTTGAGGAGCGGGTGGAGGATGAGCCACTGAGCAAAACCGTGCGGGCGTTCTTCGAAGATCTGCGGAAGCGGAAGATTCAGGTGGAATTATTTGAGGCAACCGGCGGCCTCGTACCGGAACACCTGAAGAAGGTTCCCCCCGCGGAGCTCGATCTCTCCCGGCTCCCCATTGCGCGGGGAACGAGCAACATATTTGTCGCAGGGCATGCGGTCTACCTCGCGACGTACAAAGGCGGTCAGGTAGGCCTGAAGATCAAGCAGGCGGAATTGAGCCAGATTTTCCACTTCATCTTCGATCTGCTGGGGAAGGGATCGTAGTTATTTCTTGTCAGTAGACTTCCTTGAGGTAGCACTCCTCGCACAACACCTTCTCCGGCCGCTCGGGTGCGTAGCTTGTGGTTATCGGCTTCCTGCAATGGGCACATGCGCGGTTCCAGAGCCTGTATGGGTTCTTGAATCCGTACCGGTCAGCGTGGCGCTGGTTCGGGTGGCGGCGGGGGAGCGGTAACCGGTGATCTCTATAGAATTGCAGTTCCTGTTTGATGATTTTGAAAGGCTTTCCGGTCACTTCGCAGAGGAGAGCCCAGTTGAGCACGTCATCCGGGGTATCATTCGCATCGTCGGGCAACTGGCTTGTCCTGATCGTACGATCGGCTTCCACCGGTGCCTCGAAGTCACCCCACTGCCATCCGCGTGCTAGTACTTCTTTTTTTTCCAGAGGGAAGAAGGTTTGTGCCATGGTTTCGTTATAGCCGAATGAAGAGATGGTGGGAGGGAAGAACTCCCCCCACTCACCTGTGCGCTGCATGTGCTCAATAATTTTCTGTGCGAGTTGCTCAAATTCTTCATTGCTGTACTGCTTATTGAAGATGCAGTTGCTCTTATGCCTCAGGCCGATGCATCCGAACAGATTCCGGCTCTGCCGGCTGCAGTAGATTGAATAGAATACATTATCGCATCCTTCCGAAACGTAGTAGCAGCTGAGCAGGTTCCGCACCCGGACGCCGGCAACGCAGCAGTTGTAGCTGAGTTCCATTGCGTCACCCCAAATATGGATATCGCAGCAATCTTTGGCGCCGACAAGGCAATCGGTGCAGTACCGGCAATCCTGCATTCTATAGCAGTCAAAGCAGGATGATGAATCTTTGGACTGGTAGATATTATCTCCCATGACGTCAATGTTCTGCTCGCCCCGTACTGCTTTAACTGGTTGTGTGAGAGAGAAGGCATCGGATTTCTTCTTCATCTCCTGGGCTGCGGGAAAGGATGAAGTTTGAAACTGCCGCATGAACGCTCCATATTCTTCTTTTGTCTTCTGTCCATTGAAGATACAAAATTTTCTCTGCCGCAAATTTGCGCACCCAAAGCAATATTTGCAGCTGATACAATCTCTTAAAAACCAGCTATCGCTGCAGTTGATGCTGTATCGGGCATATTTACAATTGTAGCAATTCTCGCAGTGTATGCACTCGTAACACAGCTCACAGTCGGTTAAAACTACAAAATCCAGGCAGGATTTTATGCCGGCAAAAGTGTGTCCGTACAGGCACTCTTCTGCACGCTCACCATCAAAAATAAGGTAGCAATTTTTCAGTGCCAGGTTATCATTGGTAAATTCACTATTCACGTTATCGCTTAGGCTCAAGATACGTTAAGCAGTTTCTGAGGTAGGATTTACCTCATCCTGCTCATGAAAAACCGCTATACCTTTCGTTCCCGAATCTCTGAGAAGAAATTCCGTCAGCTTGTGAGGCTTTTTTCGATG
>Ga0210057_1008067_pt1 | contig 12570 bp, 9 predicted proteins | sample CryGeyCG2114_010_2_FD_183968 | JGI IMG/M metagenome (GOLD analysis project Ga0210057, IMG submission 183968) | Groundwater microbial communities from aquifer - Crystal Geyser CG10_big_fil_rev_8/21/14_0.10 (SPAdes) (version 2) | ecosystem: Environmental > Aquatic > Deep subsurface > Groundwater ... | reverse complement strand
GATTAGAACTTATCTCAAATTTATAAAATATGTTCAGAGAGGTAGCGGAACTTTCTCCAATATTGTGTCCTACAGAAAACAACGAGATGGGACATCGGATGAGGATGTTCAGGGGAGAGCAATTCTAGCCCTGGGATATGCCGCCTCTCGATCTTATTTGCCGGAAGATATAACCGATGGAGCGGATTCTATATTTCATAAATCTGTTAGAAGAATCTCGGCCATAAAGGCTCCGAGATCAACGGCTTTCGCAATGCTGGGACTCTATTACCATTTGAAAGATTTTTCTCACCCAAATAAATTATTGAAGAAAACATTCGTAGGACTAGCGGATCGTTTAGTGGCTATTTATCAAATTAATAAGTCTGATGATTGGCAATGGTTTGAAAACCAGTTGACTTATTCCAACAGCAAGTTACCGGAGGCCCTTCTCTTTGCTTATCAAATGACCAAAAAGAAAAAATATCTTGATATTGCCAAAGAATCATTAGATTTTCTCTCGTGGATAACTTTTGAAAAGAAACACTATATTCCGATCGGTCAAAATGGTTGGTATTTTAGGCATAAGAAAAGATCGTATTTTGATCAACAACCAGAGGATGCCGCCTCTATGGTTGAAACAAAAGTTGTTGCCTATCAAGTTACGGGGGACAAAAAACATCTTAACGATGCTTACACCGCTTTTAGGTGGTTTTTAGGAAAAAATCATCTTGGCCAGATGGTTTACGACGAAAATACCGGCGGTTGTTACGATGGAGTTGGTCAATATGCGATAAATCTTAACCAGGGTGCCGAGTCAACAATTTCATATCTCTTGGCTCGCCTGGCCCTAGAGAATCATAATTTGCTTTTATGAAAATAGTTGATGAAGGATACAAGGAAGCCATAAAAGTTTTAGAACACTGCGCAAAGTTGTCTGGTTTTTATGCCTCAGGCCTTCCCGGCGGATATGAGGCAACTTGGGCAAGAGACAGCATGATAGCCTCCTTGGGGGCCAGCCTCGTGGAAAATAAATTCAAAGTTCCTTTTAGAAAGAGCTTGGAATTACTTGGTAAAAATCAATCAGAAAAGGGTCAGATTCCGAACGCAGTTGGGTGCTACAATGAAGAAAGAAAGTCTGACACTACTTTTAATTCGATCGATTCTAGTCTTTGGTATATCATTGGCCATTATGTTTATTCCCGAGCTTATCGGGATCATCAATTTTTAAAAAGAAATAAAAAGAAATTAGAAAAAGCTCTTCTCTGGATTCAATATCAAGATCCCAACGAAGATGGCTTGCCGGTTCAGCAACCAACCATGGACTGGGAGGATGCCTTTCCCCATAAATATGGCCGGACGATTAATACCCAAGCCCTCTATTATTTCATCCTAAAAATAACCAAGAATATCAAGGAAGCAAACAAACTGAAGAAGATAGTAAATGGTGAGCAGGAAAAATATTTGTCTCTATATAGCAAGAGATTAGGATTTTATCATCCCTGGATTTGGAAAACTCACGGACCTGATTTTCGAGAAGGGGAGGATTGGTTTGATACCCTAGGAAATCTTTTGGCTATCATAACGGGATTGGCAACGCCTAAAATATCAAAAAGTATTCTTAATTACATCGAGAAAAATAAAATTAATCGGCCATTTCCCTGTAAGTCTATTTGGCCGCCAATCGAAAAGAGGGATGGGGCTTGGCATGATTATTTTGAGCACGCCGAAGCTAGGAAGCCTTATCACTATTTAAATGCCGGCGTCTGGCCATTCATTGGTGGTTTTTATGTGGCGGCATTGGTGAAAACTAAAAACTATACTAAAGCTAAAAAGGAATTAGAAAATCTTGCTCGAGTTAATAAAATCGGCCGTCGATTGAGTCAGTATAATAACTCGAAAATATTATCTCGCCACGACCTGAAGAACAAGTGGCAATTCCTTGAGTGGGTTGAGGGTAAAAAAGGCAAGGTGGCTGGCAGTTCCAGTCCGTACCAGGGTTGGTCGGCTGGGGCTTACCTTTTCGCCTATGAGAGTGTAAGATCCCGTAAAACTCCTTTTTTTGAATAAGATTATTAGAACAAACTTATTAATTGACAAAATAAGTAATACGCAAATATAATACAGCCAGAAAGTTCAAAATTTGAAAAAGGAGGTAAGTTGTGGGAACCATCATTTTTTCTATGAGCATAGTCGTTGTGCTGTTGGCTCTCTCGTGGCTTGATCGAATTATGGAAAAGAAGATGAGATAAATCCCTCCTTGTACCGGTTGCCTTTTGGGGATTTGGTACAACCACGGGTCGCGAGAAAATCGCGGCCCGTTTTTAAATCGGACATCGGAAGGGTTATCAAGAAATATTTAATCGTGATCGAATTAAGCTTGCGATGTTTTTAGATACTTTTCGGTAATCAAAATTCTGGATGGCGTGATCTCTGGCCGCCTGACCCATTTTCTCTCGCAAATTTTCGTCGTTTAACAACTTGAGAGTGAAATTAGTTAAATCGTTAACATCGGCTCGATAAGCGAATGTTTTAGGTTTATCGAAAACAATTTTATATTTTCCCTCAAAACCCATCCCTTCATGAACCCATTCTTCATTAAGGTCAACCGTATCGCTTACCTTAGCCAAAAAACCTGTTTTGTCGTGGATAATAGTTTCTTGGGGTCCCATCTTATTGATTGAAATAACCGGCTTGCCACAAGCCTGAGCCTCGACTTGAATCATTCCAAACCCCTCAAGTCGACTAGGAGCGGCGTAGATATCACAAGCGTTCAAAAGAATTGGCATAAAGTCAGGCGAGAGGGAACCTTCAAGGTAAACAACTTTATCCCTAGATCCCCCAAGTTCATTTATGAGATTCATTTCATCTTCGTAATGATCGTCTGCGCTATCTCCGCCCCAAATTTTGCAAACATATTTCCATTTTTCAAAGTGCTTATCAATTTCTTTTAGAGCCTTAAACATCTCTTGAGCGCCCTTAGAAGTAACATCGCCACCGGCGGTTAGGATCATAACTTCATCATCTTTTACACCAATCATATCCCGCACCTGTTTTATTCGGGGATCGATTTTCGGAATTGGCCTAAATAAATCTAAATCAAAACCAATCGGGACCACCTCAAATTTATCGGTTTTAACACCGTCTCGTTCGTAGGTTTTTTTAACCCAATCACTCGTTACCATTGCCAAGGGGAGATAGCTCAGAATGTTGTGGTAATTAGCAACCCAACCATCAGCCACAAACCAAGGAACCGGAGTAATACCGAATTTTTGAGGATGGAGAACAATGTCGGGAGTGTACCCCCAATAACCAACACCGACAACAACATCGGGTTTAAATTGTTTATAAACCCACTCTTTTTGAAATTCACTTGCCAGGTGACAGGGCATAACTTCTTCGCCGTTTTCTTTCAGGCCCTGGTAGAGCATGTGTCCCTGGAGGCTTAAACCGTCTGGCTCGGGGGGGTAAGCGTAAAGAACCGCTATTCTCATCGATCTTTATCGTGGTTTTACTAATTTAAATGTTTCTCTTTGTCCGCAACTTTTATACTCGAAAGATGTTTTTTTGAATCCATAAACATCTCTTATCATTCTTTTTTTGGCAGACAACAATTTATTCGATAAATTTACTTCAACATCAGCGTTCAATGCCGGCTTGCCCAAATCTTTTCTCTCATCATGTTGATAATGAAAGTTGAAAAAACTTTTAGCAATCAAGTAATGAGATTTGATCATTTGTCTTGCCGCCCTCGCGACTCCGCGATGTCGAACATGTCCGTACTCTCCATTATATCCATGAGTAAAGAGATAAGTAAAGGGTTTGCCCCTGATTTTTTTCTTGATGATTGACTCAATTGCCGACACACTTGTCTTCAAATTCATAATTTCTTCATCTTCGAGATCCTCAATGATGCATCTTGCCCCATAGAGTTGGCAGACTTTTTTAAATTTGGGTGCGCGATCAAGATCGCTTGCCCGACAAAGAGAAAAAATTGTCCATTGAATATCAGGGAATTTTAGGATTGTGCCTCCCATCCAAATAGTTTCATCATCGGGGTGGGCAACAATGACAAGAGCTTTTGCCTTTTCGAGAATTAACTCACTCATTGTGTTAAATTCTGCCATAGATTTGGCCATTTTGCGAAAGTTTTAATTTTCTGATAGATTTGCTACGATACTACAATCATGAAAAAACATCCTGGCCTGATTTTATCCGCGATAGTTGTTATTACGATTTTGGCCGCCTTTTTTATTTATCCAAATGGTTTTGGTCTGAATCATAGGCCCTGGAAGCTTGGTTTGGATTTAGTCGGGGGGAGTCATTTAATTTATAATGTTGATCTTTCTCAGGTTGACTCTTCGGATCGAGACTCGGTTCTCGATGGAATCAGGGACGTCATAGAAAAGAGAGTAAATCTTTTTGGAGTAAGCGAACCCCAGGTTTTTATCGCTGAATCCGGAGAGGGAACTCAATTAATAGTTGAATTAGCTGGAGTTAAGGACGTCAATGAGGCAATCAAACAGATTGGGGCAACCCCTCTTCTAGATTTTCGAGAATTCGAAGGAGAGATAACAACTTCCTCGATTCCAATTAGGACTGAGCTAACCGGCCGGTATGTTACGGGGGCTCAGGTTACTTTCAATCAGACTACTGGCGAACCTCAGGTTTCCGTAACTTTTAATGATGAGGGAGCTACGTTTTTTGAAGAGATAACTGCTAGAAATATTGGTCGTCCCTTAGCGATATTTTTAGATGATCAATTTATTCAAGCCCCGGTTGTTCAGGAAAAAATACCTGGAGGAAGAGCTTTGATTACTGGCGGTTTTACTATAGAGGAAGCCAAAACCATTGTCTCTAGATTTAATGCCGGAGCCTTACCAGCTCCGATTACGCTCATAAATCAACAAACAATAAGTGCGACTTTGGGAAAAAACTCTCTCCAAAAGACTCTGGCGGCCGGCGCTATTGGGGCGATTATCGTAATGATTTTTATGGTGATTTATTATCGATACCTTGGGATTTTTGCCGCTTTGGCCCTCGTAATTTATGTAATTTTAACTTTGGGAATTTTTAAGCTAATTCCTATAACTATGACTTTAGCCGGTTTAGCGGGTTTTGTTCTTACTATTGGAATGGCGGTCGATGCTAATATCTTAATCTTTGAAAGAGTCAGGGAGGAGTTAAGAAGGGGATTATCGAAGCTTTCAGCAATTGATGAAGGTTTTCGTCGAGCTTGGCCTTCTATTCGGGATTCTAACGCCAGCAGTATCATTACCGCAATTGTTCTTTATTATTTGACCTCAAGCTTTGTTAAGGGATTCGCCCTGGCTCTTCTTTTGGGAGTTTTAGTTAGCATGTTTAGCGCGATAACCACTACCAGATTATTATTAAAAGTTTTTGTGGGAGGTAAAAAACAATCATGAAAATTATTAATCACAGAAAAATATATTTATCGATTGCGGGAATTCTAGTTGTTGCTTCGTTAGTTGTTGTTATAGTTCTTGGATTTAATCAAGGAGTTGATTTTAGGGGCGGAACTTTATGGCAATTTGAGATTCCAGAAAAAATTCCGACAACAACTCAACTGGAGGATTTTTTTAGGGCCAAAATAATAATCGAAGGCGATATCAAAGTCAGTCACGATCAAGCCAATAATAATTTTTTTGCTAGAATGCCGGTTATCACCGAGTCGGATCATCAAACCTTTACCCTTATCCTCAAGGATCAATATCCATCATTCAGTGAATTAAGTTTTCAATCGATAGGACCATCAATAGGAGAGCGATTAAAGAGAAATGCGATTTGGGCCGTTATCCTATCTTTGATTGGAGTTTCCATATATATAGCCTTTGCTTTTAGAAAAACATCTAAGCCGATAAGTTCTTGGAAATATGGAGTGGTGACTATGACGACTCTATTCCACGATATTGTTATTCCAGCCGCCCTCTTGGCGCTCTTGGGCCGGTTTTCAATTGTAGAGATTGACAGCAACTTCATTGTCGCCATTCTCGTTATAATGGGATTTTCCGTTCATGATACGATTGTCGTATTTGATCGGGCCAGGGAAAATCTGTCCCTTGATCGGGGAAAAACCGAATTTGGCGAGGTAATAAATAGTAGTATTAACCAAACAATTGCACGATCGATAAACACCTCAGTAACTCTTATTTTCGTATTAATAGCTCTTTATTTCGTGGGACCAATTAATCTTAAATATTTTATTTTGGTTCTTATCGTTGGTGTAAGCGCCGGTGTTTATTCTTCGATATTTGTCGCAAGTCCGCTCTTGGTGGTTTGGCATAATTGGCAATTCAAAAGGGAAAACAGATAAACAACTAGCTCGGGAGATCGGGGGTTGACATAAAAAAATCTATAATATATAATACTCGCAAGTTGGTATAATTACCAGGTGGGATTAGTCCCTATTTAGATAAGGGTTGGTCGATTCAAACTTATCAACATTTGACTTAATTGACTAATTTTGTATATAATATATATTGCAGAAAATGGTTAAAATAGCCGTGAAAAATTTAATAGATGATTTGTTAAGTGGCTTGAATGGGCGCCAGAAGGAGGTGATTTTTGGTCGTTTTGGATTAGGGGAAAATAGCCAATCAATGACTTTGGCCGCTATAGGTGATAAGTACGGAATAACCAGGGAACGAGTAAGGCAGATTGAGGCCGCCGCCTTGTCTCAAATACAGGATAAGATTAAAAACGACATTATCTGCCAGGAAATAATTTCAAAAAGCAAAAAATATCTTCAGTCGATAGGGGGGGTGGCAAAAGAGGAGGACCTTATATCCCATCTTAAATTTTCTATCCCTGGTCTTGCCCAAAATCACCTGTCCTTAATCCTTAGGGCGACTGGTTCGTTTAATTATTTTGCCGAAGACCGGGACTTCAATCCTTTCTATCACTTGGACAAAAAAACTTTTTCCGACGTCAACAAAACAATTGGTCAGTTGGTCAACTTTTTGTCTTCCCAAAAAAATAAAATCCTGGCCGGAAATTATGAAAATCTTGTTAGGGAATTCATAAAACAGAAGAATATAAATTCCAATCATCTTACTAACTACATCAGCATTTCAAAGAAGATATCTTCTAATCCCTACGGTGAATCTGGGCTAACCGAGTGGGCCGAAATAAATCCTCAGAATATAAGGGATCGTATCTATTTAGTTTTGAGAAAGAACGATACCCCTCTTCATTTCAGAGAAATAACAAATAAAATTAATGAAATAAACTTCAACAATAAGAAAGCTCTTGCTCCGACAGTTCACAATGAATTAATAAAAGATGACAGGTTTGTTTTAGTTGGTCGAGGAATTTATGGCCTGAAGGAATCGGGATATGAGCCCGGTACGGTCAAGGATGTTATTACTAAAATCCTAAATTCTAAGGGGCCAATGAAGCCTAAGGATATCTCTTTGGCAGTGGCCAGGGAGAGAATAGTTAAGCCGAATACAATTCTAGTTAATCTGCAAAATAGAAAAATGTTTGAGCGACTTGACGACGGAAGTTATCGAATTAAAAAAGCATAATTTGAAATCCGCCCTTTCGGGGAGTGATTCGTTTTCGGCCGGAAATGTTTGGTTATTCCCGGTTTTTTAATCTATAATTAAAGCGATGTTAGACAGTTTTGGTAATCAAGTTTACGGATATCTCCAGTCTATACCCAGTTCAGTTTTGGAAATAATTGAGGTTGTCGGTTTATTCATTCTTGGAATTATCCTCTTTGCTATATTTCGGGCCGGTTGGCTTCATTGGCGGAGAGAAATTTTTAAGAATGAGATTGATTGGATGATAATGGAGATAAAAATACCTCGAGAGATACGGAAAAGCCCCAAGGCGATGGAGCAAGTTTTGGCGTCTATTCACTCCTTGAGAAATTCTCCTAGTAATTTCGGCGAATTTTATTTCGACGGAGAAGTAACTCGTTGGTATTCGTTGGAAATGGTTAGTTTTAGTGGGGAAGCCCACCTCTATATTCGATTTTATCGAAAACAACGCAATTTAGTGGAGGCTGCATTTTTCTCTTATTATCCCGACATCGAGCTTATTGAAACTGATGACTATATTGATCGAATGCCGGAAACAATAAGCGAAATGTACTCTCAGGGGTATGATTTATGGGGAGCTGAGATGGTTCTCGTAAAATCTCCGGCTTATCCAATAAAAATGTATTCCGAATTTGAATCCACTGAAGAAGAAAAAGAATTTGATCCGGTTTCTACTTTTCTTGAAGTTCTTGGAAAAGTGAAAAAAGAAGAAATAGTGGGTATTCAGATAATAATTACCCCAATGGATAATGGTTGGAGAAAACAATTTGAGGGTGAAATAGATCACCTCAAGGATTCAAGCACAAAGAAATCAACGTCTACTACTGAATCGGGCGAAATCAAAGAGTTCACCCGATCGCTAATGAGAACACCGGGGGAGACAAAAATTCTTGAAGCGGTAGAGGATAATTTATCAAAGCCCGCCTTTGAGACTACGATAAGGTTTATTTATCTTTCTCCAAAAACGTCATTTTATGACAGCTTTGCGAGGAGGGGACTCTCTGGCGCCTTTAATCAATACAGCGCTCTTCACCTTAATTCAATACGGCAAAATTATCCGACCGGAACAAGAACGGGCATTTTTTACTACCCTTTTATTTTTCCCAGACTTAGAAATGAATATAGAAAACAACGATTATTAAGAAATTATCGTCATCGCGAGACTCCTCCCGAGGGCTTTATTGGTCGGTTTATAACTTCCCGATTTCTCAACTGGAATTTTGCCACTCGAGCAAATCCGATGAATATAGAGGCGGTTGCTACCCTTTATCACCCACCATCTCATTTCGTATTAACCGCTCCTCACATAAAAAGGCTGGAGAGTCGTCGAGGTGGCCCACCTGCTGGTTTAGCGATTTTCGGGGACGAAGATAATATAGAAAGATTTAAATAAATATCAAATATCAATGGGAGTAATTTCTATCCTAAAAATAATTTTTTTAGTTATAGATTCTATTTTTTTACTGGGAATCGGTTTTGTTATCTATAAGGGATACTCTATCAGGCCCGATATTAGTCCGAGGAGAAAGCCATCTAGACGAACTTTTACTTTGAGAGATGAAGTGTTTCAGGAAAGATGGAATTCTATAAGAAGAAAGGTAGAAACTGGGACCATAGAATCTGTCAAAATGGCAATAATTGAAGCCGACAAGCTAGCCGACGAAGCCTTAAAATTAGCCGGTTTTGAAGGAGAACATATGGCTGACAGACTGGCTCAAATTAATGAAGAGGAACTACCAAGTATGAAGGCTCTTTGGCGGGCTCACCGACTAAGGAATGATTTGGTTCATACTCCCGGGTATCAAATCACTATTGATAAGGCAAAATCTACCCTGGAAGATTATGAAAAATTTTTAACAGAATTTGGGATTTTGGCCAGTAACGGAAACGATAAATAATAAAATGCCAAGGGCAGGAAAGATTCAAATAATTAAGTATGCTCCGCCGCCGCCGGAGCTTCCGATTTATGGCCGGATTGACCCAGCCGATGTTTCATTTATCGGACGGACCAATTATGTTGCCGCTCTTGAGGAAAAAAAATTTATTTTTGGAATAAAACGAAAAGATCGACGACGACATCTCTATATTATTGGGAAAAGCGGTGTTGGAAAATCAAAGCTTTTAGAGCTTATGATTCGTCAAGATATTGCCTATGGACACGGAGTTTGCCTCATGGATCCTCACGGTGATGTTATTGAAGATGTTTTAACATTTATTCCCCAAGAAAGAATTGATGATGTTGTTATGATCGATCCGACCGACATCGATCACCCGGTTTCTTTTAACCCCCTAGCTAACGTTGACCCAACTTTTAAACATCAACTTACCCAGGGATTAATTGAGGTTATGGAGAAACAGTTCGGAGCCAATTGGACCCCGAGATTAGAACATGTTTTTCGGTTTACTTGTCTAGCTCTTCTTGATTATCCTCACGCAACCATGAGGGGAATGATTTCAATGCTCACTGATAGAAATTACCGCCAGAAAGTAGTTGAATATATTGAGGATGATATGGTCAAGAGATTCTGGGCCATTGAATTTGCTGATTGGTCAGAAAAATTTGATACGGATGCCATTATTCCCTTGGTGAATAAGCTGGGACAATTTTTATCCGATCCGCTTCTTCGAAATATATTCGGCCAGAAAGAAAATAGAATTAACCTCGAGCAATTGATGGAGGGAAAAAAAATTATCTTTATTAATCTGTGCAAGGGAAGACTAGGCGAGGAAAATTCGAGTTTTTTGGGATCAATGTTTATTACTAAAATAAAACAAGCGGGGATGTCCCGGGCCGGCAAACCAGAAAGCGCTAGAAAAGATTTTTATCTTTATGTCGATGAGTTCCACAACATGGTAACAGAGACTTTTGAAAACATCCTTTCTGAAGCGAGAAAATATGGTTTAGCGCTCACCATGGCACACCAATATGCTGGCCAATTAATTCCCAGGGTTCAAGCAGCGGTTTTGGGAAACGTCGGAACGATTATTATCTTCCGAGTTGGCGGCGAAGATGCCGTTAAGCTTGAACCGGAAATGGCCCCTGTTTTCAAAGTGAAGGATATGATTAACTTGGGAATGCAGGAATTTTATATAAAAATGACAATCGACGGAGAAACTTATGATCCTTTTTCCGCAGAAACCCTTAAAATATTGCCTCCGCCCCACGAATCGTTTAGAGATAAAATAGTTGAAGCTTCCCGAAGCAAGTATACTATTTCCGCCGATGCCGCTAAAAAACTTATTGCCGAAGAAGAGGCGACAATTATCAGAAGCGCTCAGGAAAAAGCAATTATCGAAGGCAAATCCGGATCCTCGGAAATTCCCCAAGAGCCCGAGCCGTTAATTTAGGATTTGGTATAGAATTTCGCTTGAGCTAATATAAAAGAATGATTAGCTCCGAGAACAGAACTTGTCAAAATTGTAAAAAAGATTTTCCGATTGAATCGGAAGATTTCGATTTCTACAAGAAAATTGAGGTCCCGCCGCCGACGTTTTGCCCGGAATGTCGAGAGCAAAGAAGGATCGCTTTTCGAAACGAACGAGCTCTTTATAAGCGAAAATGCGACTTGTGCGGCGAAGAGGTTGTCTCTAGAGTCTCACCTGATAAGCAATACAAAATGTATTGTAAAGAATGTTGGTGGTCGGATAATTGGGACCCCCTAGGGCACGGCCGGGATTACGATTTTTCTAAGCCATTTTTCACCCAATTCAAAGATCTTCTTCTTTCTGTTCCTCATATTTCTCTCTTTAGTAGTAATACCGTCAACAGTGATTGGGTTAATCAAGAAACGGACGACAAAAATTGTTACCTAAACGTCGGGGGTCATTATAACGAAAATTCGGGTTATAACACATACGAACTCCATGGAAAAAATTCATTCGATAATTTTTGGCTTTTAAGCGGTGAGTTTTGTTACGAGGACATATATTGCAAGCACTGTTATAAAACTTTTTTTTCTAAGAATTGTTACGACTCTCGGGATACTTATTTCTCGTTTGATTGTCGAAACTGCAGTAATGTTATTGGTTGTGTCGGACTTCGCAATAAGCAGTTCTATATATATAACAAAGCTGTTACTAAGGAAGAGTTTGAAGATTTCCTCAAAAATAACCCCTTTTCATCTCGGAAAGCCCTCTCTAAAATTCAATCACAATCCTCAAAGGTGTGGTATTCGATACCTCATCGCTTCAGCACTATCTTGAAATCGGTAAACATCATAGGCAACAACATAACGGAATCTAAAAACTCTCATAACGTTTGGGATAGTGAAAAAGTAGAAGATTGCAAAAATCTTTATGTTTCCGCTTGGGTCCGAGATAGCTACGACGGAAGTTCCTCCGGTGCCACGGAGTTAGGCTATGAATTCGCCAGCGGTGGGGGAGTTTATGACGCAAAATTTCTTAATTTTTGCATGAGCAAAGATCCCCTAAAACAAATGCACTCGCTTCACATAGAATATTGTTTTAATACTATTGAGTGTAGTTATTGCTTTGGATGTGTAGGATTAAAGAGCAAAAAATTTTGTATTTTGAACAAGGCCTATTCAGAGGATGAGTACCACGGAATAGTCACCAAAATAAAGGAACAGATGATGGCAACGCCGTATATTGACTCAGGGGGGAGGATATACAAATACGGCGAATTTTTTCCGCCCGACATTTCTCCTTTTGGATATAACGAAACTGCCGCCATAGATTATTATCCTCTCTCTCGTGAAGAAGCAATTAAAAACGGTTTCTTGTGGTCCGATTACGAATCGGAGAAAAAACACGAGCTTTCCGATTATCAGATCCCTGACGACATAAACGATGTCGGAGATGATATTTTAGAAAAAACACTAAAATGCGAGATAAGCGGAAAGCCCTACCGCGTTGTCCCAATGGAACTCCAGTTTTATCGCCAAATGGGATTACCAATTCCCCGGCGATCACCCCTTCAGCGCCATAAAGATAGGATGAGTAAACTTTTACCGAGAAAGGTATTTAATCGCCAGTGTGAGTGTCTCGGAAAGAGGCCGGGAAAAAA